>Ga0207687_10000241_pt1 | contig 37298 bp, 38 predicted proteins | sample KBSM54metaG_FD_184399 | JGI IMG/M metagenome (GOLD analysis project Ga0207687, IMG submission 184399) | Miscanthus rhizosphere microbial communities from Kellogg Biological Station, Michigan, USA - KBS M5-4 metaG (SPAdes) (version 2) | ecosystem: Host-associated > Plants > Roots > Rhizosphere >...
TACCCCTCACCACGAACTTGCCGCCGGCGTGGAGCGTCGTCAGCACGACCTCGGCCGCGGGGCGTTTCTCTTTCTCCATTTCGCCGACCGGGATGCCGCGCCCGTTGTCGGCGACGGTGCAGCTGTTGTCGGGGTGCAGGACCACGCGGACGTCGTCGCAGAAGCCGGCGATCGCCTCGTCGACCGAGTTGTCGAGCACCTCGTAGACCAGGTGATGGAGACCGCGCGGCCCGGTCGAGCCGATGTACATGCCCGGTCGCTTGCGAACAGCTTCCAGGCCTTCGAGGACGGTGATGTCCTTGGCGCCGTAGGACTCTGAGCCGCTTTTTTTCTGCGCGGCCGTATTCGTCTTCTCAGGCAATGAATCCCTTCCCGCTCTCATAGAAAACCCCGACCGTCTGGGCTCTTTGCCGCCCAGGTCGGGGCAGAAACACAAGTTGACATAAGGATACCAGTTCGGACCCCTGGGGAGCCCCCTCGGGACAAATAAAAGCCCTGCAAATCGCAGTATTTGAAATTAGTTCGAATCATTACTCACGCGAAAGCGCAAACTCTTCGGCGCGCGCTCTCCCAGCCTCTCCTGCAGCCGCTCGAGCAGCTGCCCTTGCATCAAATCCAACTCCTGCGCCCAGACGGAATCCGAGCACTCGATCGTCACCTCTCCCCCGCGTTCGGAAACGGGCTGCGCCACCGCGGCGATGCGCTCGCCGACCAGCTCCGCCCAGACCGACTGCAGCGACGCCAGGCCGGTCTTCGGGGCGGCGGCCTCGAGCGCGGCGCGCAGGGCGTCGGTGGCCGGCCGGGGGGCGCGACGCCGACTCATGCGGCGGCGCTCGCCTCCCCGTTCAGCGGCATCCGCACGATGCTGCTGCGGGCCCGCGGCGGCAGCGAGTCTTCGTCGGCGGCCGTGATCACCGCCTGGCCGGCGGCGCCCAAGCGCTCGACCAACCGGTCTCGGCGCTCGGGGTCGAGCTCGCTCATCACGTCGTCGAGCAGCAGCAGGGGAACGACCCTGCGCGCCTCGAGCAGGACGTCGCGCTCGGCGAAGATCAGGGCCAGGAGGGCCGCTCGCTGTTGGCCCTGAGAGCCGTAGCGGCGCAGGGAGCGGCTCGCCGCGTTGACCTTGATCTCATCCAGGTGGGGGCCCCAGGAGGTTCGGCCGAGCTTCAGATCGGCCTCGCGTCGCTCGCCCAGGCCGAGTCGGATCTCCTCCACAGAGCCCGACGCCCGCGGCGCGTACTCGATCTCCCCCCCGCCCTCCAGGCCCAGCTCTGCCGCGGCGGTGGCGAAGGGGCCAGCGAGCTCGGCCACAGCCTCGGCACGAGCCGCGATCAAGGCGCCGGCCGCCTCGGCCAGCGCCGCGTCCCAGGTGTCGAGCTGGGCCGGCGAACCGCGGCCGGCGGCGAGGCGGGCGACGAGGGCGTTGCGCTGCGCCAGTGCCTGGCCGAAGCGCTGGCGCAACTCCGAGCGGCTGGGCCAGCGGGCGGCGATGAAGCCGTCGAGGTGGGCGCGCCGCTCCGCCGGGGGACCCTTGATCAGGGAGAGCCGATCGGGGGAGAAGACCGCGACCGGAGGACGGCTGCGGGCCAGCGTCGCCCCGTCGGCGGGGCTGCCGTCGAGCAGGTGCCGGCGGCCCTCGGCGCGGCTGACCGAGGCGAGGAAGTGACGCTCGATGCCGTCGTCGTCGCGGACCGTCGCTTCGGCGCGGGCAAAAGAACCGCCGAAGGGGATCAGGTCGCGCCGATCTGAGGTCCGAAACGAGCGCCCGGTCAAGGCGAAGTAGAGCGCCTCGAGCAGGTTCGTCTTGCCGACGCCATTGGGGCCGACGAGACTGAGAATGCCGGCGCGGAGCTCAACCCGCGCCTCCGTCAGGCTCCGCGACGGGCTGGCTTCGACGACGGTGACGAGCACCGGCCGGGGCTCACACGTTGAGCCGGATTGGCATCACCAGGTAGCGGAAGTCTTCGTTGTCGACGGGCTGCAGGAGACCCGGCCGCAGCGGCGAGATCAGCCTCAGCATCACCTCGTCACCCTCGACGCTTTCGATCCCCTCACGCAGGAACTCGGGATTGAAGCCGATCTCCAAGGGCTCGCCCTCGAAAGCTGCCGGCATCGTCTCCTCCGCATCGCCGACGTCAGGCGTCGAGGCGGCAATCTTGAGCTCGCCGGGCGAGAACGAGAGCCGCAGCGGCGCGTTGCGTTGCGCCAGCTGGCTGATCCGCCGCGTGACATCCAGCAGCTCCGGCCTCGGCAGGCGCACATCGTGCTCGTAGGACTCCGGCAGGAGCTGTCGAAAGTTGGGGAATTGCCCCTCGATCAGCCTCGTGTTGAGGACGATTGCCCCTGCCTTGAAGATGGCTTGGTTGCGCTGCAGGGCCACGGAGACCGTCTCGACGCCGTCGGCGGAAACGATGCGGCCGAGCTCGCGCAGCGCCTTGGCCGGGATGTTGGCCTCGAGCTCGCCGCCGATCGCGCTGTCCAGCTCAGTGCGCTTAACCGCGAGACGGTAGGAGTCGGTCGCGACCATCGTCATCTCCGAGCCGCTGGCGCTGACCAGCACGCCGGTGAGCACCGGACGCATGTCATCGCGAGAGGCGGCGCGGGCGACCAGGTCCACTGTCGCCGCGAGCGCTGTGGCCGGGATCGAGAGCGGCTCACCCTCTTCCTCGGGGAAGGCGGGGAAGTCCTCGCTCGGCAGGACGCGGAGGTGGAAGCTCGAGCCGCCACTGCGGATCTCGACGTCGCGCTCTGACTCGCGCAGCTCGATCTCGACCGTCGGGTCGCCGAGCGAGCGTGAGACCTCGGCCAGAAGGCGGCCGGGGAGCAGCACGGAGCCGGTGCCATCGACCTCCGCCTCCAGCTTCGTCTTCAAGCCCATCTCCAGATCGGTAGCGCTGAGGGTGACTCCATCGCCGCCGGCGTTGAGCAGGATCCCGGAGAGAGACTGGGTCGCGGCGCGGGTCGATACAGCCCGGGAGACAACTGAGAGCTTTGCGACAAGCTCGTCTCGTTTTGTTGTCAGCTTCAAGTGATTGATGCCTTCTTAAGTTGAGTTAGTGCCTGTGGAAAAGCAGGATGAGACCCTCTACGCCGCATTGAGCTGCGCTTTGCCGACTGTGGAGGGCGCTGTGGGAAAGCATTGATTCTTACAGTGTCGTCGGCCGTTAGGAGCGGCCTGTGGAGCTGTTGTGGATAGCGCTGCGCAACTCATCGACCCGCGCAGCCAGGCCCGGGTCCTCCCCGCAGCGGGCTTCGGCCCGGCGAATCGAGTTGAGCACCGTCGAGTGGTCTCGGCCCCCGTAGAGTCGACCGATCTGCGGCAGCGAGAGATCGGTCAGCTCCCGGGTCAGGTAGATCGCGACTTGGCGGGCGCTGAGCGGGGTCGCCGAACGGGTCGAGCCGACCAGCTCGGCCCTCGAGATGCCGAAGGCTTGGGAGACCCGGCGCTGGATCTCCTCGACCGGCGACTGTTCGGAGCCCCGCGAGGATTTGGGGATCACGGCGTCGACCAGCTCTGGGCTGAGTGGCCGCGCGGTCAGCGAGGCGTGGGCGATCAGCCGCGTCAGGGCGCCGTGGAGTTGGCGCACGTTGAGGTCGATCCGCCGCGCCAGCTCACCGAGCACGTCCCCCTCGGTGTCGACCCCGGCCTCGCGCACGAGTCGGCGCAGAACGGTTAGGCGTGTGGCCAGGTTCGGCGGCTCGACCGCGATCGTCAGACCCCACTCGAAGCGGTCGCGGAGCCGCGACTCGAGGCTCGAGAGCTCGCTGGGGATCCGGTCGGCGGAGAGCACGAGCTGACTGCCGCCTTCGTAAAGGGCGTTGAAGGTATGGAAGAACTCGTCCTCGGTGTGGCGCTTGCCCTCGAGGAACTGGACGTCGTCGACCAGGAGGACGTCGAGATCCCGGTAGCGGCGCTTGAACTCCTCGGCACCAGCGCTGCGCAGCGCCGTGACGAACTCGTTGGTGAAGCGCTCGGCGGTCGTGTATCGGACGTTGAGCGCCGGCGCCGAGGCCCCAAGGTAGTTGGCGATCGCGACCAGAAGGTGGGTCTTGCCGAGGCCAGGAGGCCCGTGTAGGAAAAGCGGGTTGTAGGCCTCCGAGGGTGCCTCGGCTACAGCCAGCGCCGCCGCATGAGCAGCGCGATTTCCCTCGCCGATCACGAAGCGATCGAAGGTGTAGTTGACGTTGAGGCCGGGGCTCGAGTTGGGTTCCGTCGACTCGTCCACCGCGCCCTCAGCAACGAGGCTGACGTCTCTGAGCTGGGAGTCGGTGCCCTTCAGTGCCTCACGGATAAGGCTGGAGTAGCGGCGCTCCGTCCAGGCCCGAATACCCTCGGGGGCGGAGAGGAGAAGGGTCTCGGAGCGGCTGCCGGCGACCTTCAGCGGTTCCAGCCAGAGCTGGAACGTCGAGGCTGGAACAGATGCCCGCAAGCGGGCTTGCACGTCTTTCCAGAGGGAGTCGAGGTCTTGTCGCGCCGCGTCATCTTGCACCGGCGGCCGACCATAGCGACGCCTGGATGGGCCGAAATCGATCCCTCCGCAAATGCCGCTGAAATCATTTCGCCAGCCAGTTCCCCCACTCGGCTGTGCGTCCGTATACTGCGACGCCCGATGAAGCGCACTTATCAGCCGAAGAAGCGGAAGCGGGCCAAGACGCACGGATTCCGGGCGCGTATGAGCACGCGCGGCGGTCGGGCGATCCTCAAGCGCCGTCGCGCCAAAGGCCGGAAGCGCCTCACTCCCTAGATGGCGGGGAAACGGCGCCGCCTCTCACGCAGCGGCGAGTTTGACCGCGTTTACCGCGACGGATCCTCACATGCAACTCGCTACCTCGTTCTCTACAGCTTCCCTCGCAAGGACGAGGAAGAGGAGGATGAGGTGAGGCTCGGCGTCTCGGTGAGCCGCAAGGTCGGCGGCGCGGTCGACCGCAACCGGGTCAAGCGGGTGATGCGCGAGACTTTTTGGGGGCTGTCGGACCGACTACCGGCGCAGCATGACTTCGTCTTGGTTGCCCGCCCTGAGATCGGTGAGCTGATCGAGCGGGAAGGTTCCTCCGGCGTACGCGCCAGTATCGAGGAGGCACTGGCAGGCTCCGGGAAGAAGCGTTCCACGTGAAACGGGCCCTTCTAGCCACGATCCGCTTCTACCAGCGCCGAATTTCCCCCGCCTTTCCCCGCCGGTGCCGCTATGAGCCAAGTTGCTCGAGCTACGCCGTTGAGGCGGTTGGGCGTTTTGGGGTTCTGCGCGGGAGCCTGCTCTCGGCCTGGCGCCTACTGCGCTGCAACCCCTTCAGCCATGGGGGTTTCGACCCCGTTCCGGAGCGCTTCACACTCAGGGTTGGCCCGGTCGATCCCGCTGTTCATCACGGTGAGGCGCATACATGATCCCGCCCGCCAACATCCTGCAGCCGCTAATCGACGTCGCCAACGCGGTTCTGCAGTTCTTCCACGACAACGCCGGCCTCAGCTGGGGCATGTCGATCATCGCCCTCACGGTCACCACCAGGGCGCTGCTGATCCCGCTCACCTACCGCCAGCTCAAGGGAATGCGCGCCCTGCAGGCGCTGCAGCCGCAGATCAAAGAGATTCAGGCGAAGTACAAAAACGACCGGCAGCGCATGCAGCAGGAGATGATGCGCTTCTACCAGGAGAACAAAGTCAACCCCTTTGCCTCCTGCATTCCGCTGATTGCGCAGCTGCCGGTCTTCATCACCCTCTTCTACGTCCTGCGCCACGAGCTGCCGGCCGACATCGGTTGCGAAGCCGGTCACTGCGGCTCGGAAGCCTCGTTCCTCTTCATCAACGACCTAACGGCGAAGGCGCACGGAGCGGAACTGATCACCCTGCTCGTCCTCTATGTGGGGACCCAGCTGGTCTCCGGCCTGATCATGTCGGTCACCGCGGACAAAAGCCAGCGGATGATGATGGCGCTCCTGCCCTTCATCTTCGTCCCCTTCGTGATCAACTTCCCCGCCGGCCTCATCCTCTACTGGATCACGACCAACTTCTGGACGATCGGCCAGCAGTACGTGATCCAGCGTGTCATTCCGGCACCTGTGACGGCGACGCCAGAGGGGGCGCTGGCCGCGAAGGCGGCCAAGCCACCACCTCCGCCGCCGAAAAAGAAGAAGAAGAGAAGGTAAGACGGGGGCTCGGCTCCCGCCCCGCGGCTTAGCTGCATAGACTGCGGGCGTGACCGGAGCTGACGACTGGCCGCAAGAGCCCGCTGAGCGGGTTCGGGAGCTCGTTGAGGAGGTACTCGACGAGCTTGACCTGGAGGGTGAGGTAGAGATCGTCGAGGGCGACGATCGGATCACGGCTTCGGTGGTCGGCGACGAGGACTACGGACTGCTGATCGGCAAGCGGGGCCAGACGATCGACGCGCTGCAGCTGATCGCCTACCAGGCCGCCTTTCGCGGCTTGCGGGAGCGCAAGCGGGTTGTCGTCGACGCGGCCGGGTACCGCGATCGCCGCAAGGAGGCGCTGACCGCGCGTGCGGACCGGGCCGCTGAGCAGGCATTGAACGAGAACCAGTCGGTCGAGCTGGACCCGATGAGCGCACAGGAGCGCCGCGTCGTGCACGAGCATCTCAAGGAGCGCTCGGGGGTCGAGACGTACAGCGAAGGGGACGAGCCGCGCCGGTGCGTGGTCGTCGCCCCTCTCGTGTCTGAGTAGGGCGGAGGTCCCGGTGGGGGTTCCGCTTAACTTTTTCGGTGGGGCGGAGTTGGGCTGACGCCCAAAGGTCGCTGACGAAAAAGTGCAAGACGCTCCACCCCCACCGGGACCTCCGCTCGATGCGGCGCAGAGGGCAACGATCACGCGTGTCCTTGAGCTTTTGGAGACGGAGCGGGCGTCGGTTAGCTCTGTCACGGAGCCAGGTCGGGCTTGGCGTGTGCACGTCGCGGACAGCCTCACGGGGCTTGAGTTTGAGCAGCTGCGCGAGGCCTCGCGGATAGCGGATATTGGCTCCGGGGCTGGGTTTCCGGGGCTTGTGCTGGCGGTTGCGCTGCCCGGTGCGCAGGTTGATTTGATCGAGTCGGTGGGGCGTAAGTGCGACTTCATTCAGCGGGCGATCGATGCGGCCGGCATCGCCAACGCGCGTGTGATCAACGCCCGCTCGGAGGACCTCGCTGGCGGTGAGGGGCGGGAGGCATACGCGGTGGTTACCGCTCGAGCTGTGGGGCGCCTCTCCACGCTCGCTGAGCTCGCTTCGCCGTTGCTTGACGACGGTGGGGTCCTGGTCGCCTGGAAGGGCAAGCGTGACGCCGACGAGGAGGCGCAGTTGGAGAGCGCCGCCACGGCGTTGGCCATGCGTCCCGAGGAGATCCGCCATGTTGGGCCCTCTGCGGGTAGCGACCATCGGCACCTTCATCTGATCCGCAAGGTTGGCCCGACCCCGGATGACCTTCCGCGTCGTCCGGGAATGGCCAAGAAGCGGCCACGCGGCGACCACTAGTCTGCGCCGCATGGGCGTGGTCTACGCGATCTCCAACCAGAAGGGCGGCGTCGGCAAGACGACGACAGCCGTCAATGTCGCTGCATGCGTGGCGGCGACCGGCGCGCAGACTCTTCTTGTCGATCTCGACCCACAGTGCAACGCAACGGTTGCGCTTGGCGGCGAGCGTGACCTGCATCCCTCTTCCTACGACTGCTTGATCGGTGAGGTCTCGGTCGCCGAGGCGGCCCGCCCCGCCGGGCCGGACAACCTCTGGCTCGTGCCTGCCAATCGCGACCTGGCCGGCGCCGCGGTCGAGCTACCGCGGATCGAGGGCTCCGAGACGCGCCTGCGCGAACGGCTCGGGCCGGTGCGCGAGCGCTTCGTCTACACCCTGCTCGACTGCCCACCATCGCTGGGCCCGGTCAGCGTCAACGCCCTCACCGCGGCCGACCGGGTGGTGGTCCCGGTCCAGGCCGAGTACCTGGCGCTGGAGGGCCTGGTGCAGTTCCTCGAAACCCTGGCGGTGATCCGCCGCGAGCTCAACCCGGCGCTGGAGGTGTCGGGGCTGTTGGTCACCATGCACGACGAGCGCACCCGCCTGGCCCAGGACGTCGAGCGGGAACTGCGCCAGCACTTCCCTGAGATGGTCTTCGACACGGTCATACCGCGCAGTGTCCGGGTCGCTGAGGCGCCCAGCTTCGGCCTGCCCGTGATCGACCACTCGCCGAACTCGCGCGGCTCCGATGCCTACCGTGCTCTCGCCCAGGAGCTGGCTGAGCGTGGCTAGCGCGGCAAAGCGCGGTCTCGGCAGCGGCCTGGCGGCGATCCTGCCCGAGGTCAGCGCCGAGCACGGCGGCGAGCTGCGCGAACTGCCGGTCGAGACGATCAAGCCCAACCCCAACCAGCCGCGAACCAAGATCGACCCCGAGTCGCTCAGCGGCTTGGCCGCCTCGATCGAGGCCAACGGCGTGGTGCAGCCGCTGCTGGTCCGTCCCCTGCCCGATGGCAGCTATGAGCTGATCGCCGGCGAGCGCCGCTGGCGCGCCGCCCAGGCGGCAGGCCTGGCCAAGGTGCCGGCCGTCGTGCGCGACCAAGAGCGGGCGGAGCGGCTGCAGGTGGCGCTGATCGAGAACATGGTCCGCGAGGACCTCAACCCGGTCGACGAGGCCCGGGCCTGCGCCGCACTGGTCGACGAGCTCGGCCTCTCCCGGGAGGATCTGGCCCGCCGCGTCGGCCGCAGCCGTCCCGCCGTCTCCAACTTGATCCGCCTGCTCGACCTTCCCGACGAGGCGCTCGAGCTGCTCGAGTCTGGCGAGCTGAGCGAGGGGCACGGCCGTGCCCTGCTCGCGGCTGAGGGCAACGACGTGCGGCGCCGCCTTGCCCGCGACGCGGTGAGGGGCGGTTGGTCGGTGCGAGAGACCGAGAACAGAGCCAAGCTGGCTGGCCAGCCAAAGAAGAAGAGTAGTTCATCGAACGCGCTGGGCCCGGAAGAGGCCGAGGCCCTGCGCGACGCCGCGGACAAGCTCGAGTCGGCACTGGGTCACGAGGTCAAGCTGCGGCCAAAAGGGGGGGAGATCGCGGTCGAGATCCGGCTCGAGGATCTTGATGAGGCGCTTGCGCTGGCACGCAGCCTCTCGCGCCAGCGCCGCTGAGCACCACGCTCAGGCAGTCACGATTCCCCCGCTATCCTTCGCTTGGCTCCGGGCGATTAGCTCAGTTGGTTAGAGCGCGTCTCTGATAAGGACGAGGTCCCTGGTTCGAATCCAGGATCGCCCACTCGTGCAACAGATGCAGATCTACGGCGTCAGCTTTGACATGGTCGGCAAGCAGCCGATCGTCTTGCTGAAGACTGTTGACAGCAACAAGTTCCTGCCGATCTGGATCGGGCACCCGGAGGCGGCGGCGATTCTGATGAAGCTGCAGGGCGCCTCGACCCCGCGGCCGATGACCCACGACCTGCTCTCCGACCTGCTTGAGCAGCTCGACGCCAAATGCGAGCGTGTCTCGGTGACGGAGCTGCGCGACAACACCTTCTACGCCTCGATCACGGTCTCGATCAACGGCACCGAGATGGAGATCGACTCGCGACCCTCTGATGCCCTCGCCCTCGCCGTGCGTGTCTCGGCACCGATCTTCGCTGACGAGGACGTGATCGAGGAGTCGGCGATCGAGTTCGAGCACGACGTCGAGGACACCGAGGAGGTCGTCGACAAATTCAAAGAGTTCCTCGACGAGGTCACCCCTGACGACTTCGCCAAAGGCGAAGACTCTTGAGCCGGTCTCAGGTGCCGGTTGGCGCCATGGCAAGGTCGAGGATGCGCTCTATCAGCTGCTCGAACGGTACCCCCGCCGCCTCGGCGGCCTGGGGCAGGAGGCTGGTGTCGGTGAGGCCGGGGATCGCGTTGACCTCTAGCACCTGCGGGCCATCGGCGGCGAGGATCAGGTCGACGCGAGAGAAGCCCGAGCAGCCGAGCGCCCGGTAGGCGCCGAGCGCGGCCTCGACAACCGCGGCGGACTCCTCCGCCGAGAGCTCGGCGGGACAGACGAAGGAGGTGCGACCGATCTCGTAGCGGGCCTCGAAGTCGTAGCTGTCGCCGGCCTGAGGAATGACCTCGACCACCGGCAGTGGCTCATCGCCGAGCACGCTGACCGCCAGCTCGCGCCCGTCGACGAAGCGCTCGAGCAGAACCCGATCGTCGTAGCTGAAGGCCGAGACCAGTGCCTCGGGAACGTCGAACCAGTTCTCGGCGAACTTGATTCCCAGGGCGGAGCCGCCGCGGCTGGGCTTGACCACGAGCGGGAAGCCGAGGCGGTCCTCGAGGCCGGCGAGCGCGTCAGCGGCACCGAGCTCACGGAAGGCAGTCTCGTTGAAGGCAAACCAGTCCGGCGTCGGGATGCCGGCCGCGCGCAGCTCGTGCTTTGCGAGCACCTTGTCGATGCAGCGAGCGCAGGCGGCAACACCGGGCCCGGTGAAGGAGATGCCAAGGATTTCAAGCAGCTCCTGCGCGGTGCCGTCCTCGCCGCCGGGCCCGTGCATGGCGATGAAGGCGATGTCCGGCCGCGCGGCCGCCAGGTGCTTGACCATCTCGCCGTCTGCCTCCAGCGCCAGCACCTCGTGGCCGAGTCGCTCCAGGGCGTCTTCGACGCGGGCGCCGGAGCGCAGCGAGACGCCGCGCTCGAGCGAGCGGCCACCCTTGAGCACAGCGACCTTCACGCGCCCTCGGCCTTTCGAAATGGGAGTACGTCTCCACCGTCCCTCTCCGACTCCGCCACCCCCGGACGCGGGAGCCCAGGCGAATCCATATCTGACTCCTTCGCCTGGGCGGGAGCAGAGGAGGTGGCGGAATTTGTCAGCGCGCTGTACAGCTCGACCTGCTCCTCGACCACGCGGCCGATGCGGCGGATGCCCTCGCGCAGTCCGTCCTCGCCGCTGCCGGAAAAGTTGAGCCGCATCGAGTTACGGCCGCGCCCATCGACGTAGGCCGCCTGCCCGGGCACGAAGGCCACGTCGTCGCGCAGCGCCTTGGCCAGCAGGTCACTGGTGTCGATGTAGGGGGGAAGGGTTGCCCAGATGAAGAGGCCGCCCTCGGGTTCTGTCCAGCTCGCCTGCGGCGGGAAGTAGCGACGCAGGGCCTCAATCATCGCGTCGCGGCGGTCGCGGTAGAGCTCGGTCAGGCTCTCGATGTACTCGCGCCAGCGGCCCTCGGCGAAGTACTCGCGGACGAAGTACTGGGTCAGGGTCGAGCTGCAGAGATCGGCCGCCTGCTTGCCCAACACCACCTTCTCCATCACCGGCGGCGGCGCCACCGCCCAGCCGAGGCGGATGCCGGGGGAGAGGATCTTCGAGAAGGTACCGACGTAGATGACGAAATCGCCGCCGTCGAGTTGATAGAGCGGCGGCAGCGGCTCGCCGCCGAAGCGGAGCAGGCCGTAAGGGTTGTCCTCGACCACGAGGAGTTCGCGCGAGCGAGCGATCTCGACCAGCCGCCGCCGTCGCGCCAGCGACATCGTCACCCCGGCGGGGTTTTGGAAGGTGGGCACCGAGTAGATGAACTTGGGCCGCCGCCCTTCGACGTCAAGCCGCTCCAGGGTGTCCTCCAGTTCGGCGATCCGCATTCCCTCGCCGTCGCACTCGATCTGGATCGTCTCCGCCTGGTAGCTGCAGAAGACCGGGATCGCTCCGGGGTAGGTGGGCGCCTCGCAGATCACCACGTCGCCGGGATCGACCAGCGCCTTGCAGAGCAGGTCGATCGCCTGCTGCCCACCGGTGGTGACGATCACGTCGTCGGGGTCGGGCAGCATTCCCTCGGCGCCCATCACTTCGACGATGCAGTCGACGGTCTCGCTGAAGCCCTCGGTCGGGCCGTACTGCAGCGCCTCGGCAGCTGACTCTTGCGCGATGCGGGTCATCTGGGCGGCGAAAGTCTGAGGCGGGAAGGTCGAGGTGTCGGGCAGGCCGCCGGCAAGCGAGATCACCTCAGGGCGCGCGGTTACCGCCATCAGGTCGCGCATCGCCGAGGAGCGCATCACCCGGGTGCGCTCGGCAAATAGCCCGGCGTAGCGCTCCAGGTCGCTGCTGCTGGCGTGCGCGCGGCGGCGGTGGGGGGGCTCCGACATTGGGACAGTGTGCCGAATCGGCGCCGCGGCGCCAGGGGAGTTAGGTTTTCGGCGTGGGATCTTTCTCTGGCATCTGCCTCGAGCTCGGCATCGGCATCGCAATCGGGATGCTCGCCGGCACCACTGGAACGCACGGCTCCGCCCGCGGGCGGATGACGATTCTCGCCGGCGTGATCGCGATCGTCGTCGGCTTCCTGCTGGCAGGGACCGCGAGCGTCAGCTCCCCGGCGGGCGCCTTCTTCTGCCTCCTCGGCGCGGTCTTCGCCTGCCTCGTTGTCAGCGACGTGGTCAGCTCGGCCGGCCGCCGCGAGGGAAGCGGCGGCGGCGCACTCGCCTTCCTCGTCTCATTGACCGCGCTGATCGTCGTCGCGATCGCGATCCTGATCTCACCTGCGACGCTGCTGATCGTCGCGGCCCTTGCATGGCTTGGAATCTCAAGACGCAGGCGGGCACAGCGCAAACACGCCGGCCTCCGCGTCCTCCGCTAGCCGCCGGGGCCATTCCGCGATCATGGCGGCAGTGGCTGCCAAGAAGCTTGTCCTCACCTACGTTGACTCGTTGCGCACGGACATGCTGGAACGCACCGTTGCTGAGGGCCGCGCCCCCACCTTCGGCGCCCTGATCGAGCGCGGCGTGCTCGTCCCCGATTGCGTCTCCAGCTTCCCCTCGGTGACCCCTGTCGCCAGCGCCGAGATGGTTACCGGCCGCGCAGCCGACGGCCACTGGATCAGCGGGATGAATTGGTACCACCGGCTCGAGCGGCGCTACGTCGAGTACGGCTCCTCGCTGGAGGCAACCCGGGCCTTTGGCGTCTTCCGCTCGCTCTACGACCTCGTCTACAACATGAACCTCGCCCATCTCAATCCCGCCGCCGAGACCCTCTTCGAGCAACTCGACGACGCCGGCCTGCGTACCGCCTGTACGCCCTTCCTGATCTACCGTGGCCGCCACCGCCATCAGGTTTCGCTCGAGGGCCTCCTGCGCCGCGCGGTGGACGCGACCCGGCTCAAGTTCCGCCATCACACCTGGGGCCCGGCGGAGCTCTTTTACGGCGACCTCTACGCCAGTCGCGAGGTCCCCTGCAAGTCGACCTCGATCCCCGGCAATCGCGACGGCTACTCGGCCTGTTGCTCGGCCGAGCTGGTCAAGTCCGACGGCTTCGACTTCCTGCTCTTCTCGCTGGCCGACAACGACAACTACTCGCACCGCTACGGGCCGGAGGCCAGTGGCGAGTCGATCGCCAAGGCCGACCACTGCTTCGGCAAACTCGTCGATGCGGCCGGCGGCCTCGATGCCTTCCTCGGCCGTTATGCCGTGATCCTGCTCGCCGATCACGCCCAGACCCCGGTGCACCGGGGTCTGCCTCTCGCCGAGTTGCTGGGCCGGGAGTGGACCGTGCTGCAGCCGTCAGAGTCTGAACCGGCGTCGGCCCAGATCGCGGTTAGTCCCACCGGCCGAGCGGCCTACGTCTACCTGCTGGCCGGGGAGGGGGAGCGGGCCGATCCAGAGGCCCTGCGTCAGGCTCTCACCGTGATCGAGGGTGTCGACCTCGTCTGCCGGCTCGAGCGAGCCGACGGAGAGCCGCTGGTGAGGACCGAGCCGGGCGTGCCGCGAGACGGGTACAGCGCCGTAGTCGAAAGGGGGGAGGCACGGCTCAGCTTTCGGCCCGGTGGCCGGGTGGCCGATCTGCGCGGCGGCAGCTGGCAGGTCGATGGCGACCTGGAGGCCCTGGAGGCGACGATCGAGGATGGCCGCCTGCGCAGCGAGACCTACCCCGATCCGCTCGCCCGTGTCTGGTCGGCGCTCAGCGCTCCCCACGCCGGCGACTTCCTGCTCTCGCTGCAGCCCGGCTTCGAGGCGGTGGATTGGGGCGGGGTCACCCACGCCGGCGGCGGGAGCCACGGCTCGCTGCACGCCGGCGACTCGCGCGGCCCGCTGCTCTTCGTCGGCTGCGGCCCGGCCTCGGCGAGCGAGCGGGAGCAGTGGACTCTGAACGACGTGGCCCCGGTTGTGCGTGAGCACTTTGGACTGATGTGATCGGCCGGCGGGTCATGCCACCGGCCGGAGTTGCGCTGTCTGTCCTACTACTCCTCCTGATCCCGGCCACGGCGCATGCGGAGACCGGAGCTTCGGGAGCTGCTCGAATTGCCAGTCGAGATTCGAAGGTGATCGAGGAGCAGCAGGCCAACGGGACCCTCACCCACGCGGTCAACAAGGTCGACGGCAAGTGGGAGGTCGGTTACTTCGCTGCCGACAAGGAGGTCGCCCTGGTCATCGTCGATCCCCAGACCGGCCTCGTGCGCGAGTCCTGGACCGGCTACCAGGTCGCCTGGAAAATGGCCCGCGGCTACTCGGGCGCCTTCGGCCACAAGCTCAACGCGCCTTACGTCTTCCTGCCGCTCTGCGCGATCTTCCTGCTCGGCCTGCTCGATTGGCGCCGCTTGCGCCGGGTCGCCAACCTCGACCTGCTCGTTCTGCTCGGCTTCGGCGTCTCCAACTTCTTCTTCAACCGAGCCGAAATAGGCGTCTCGGTTCCGCTCCAGTACATCCCGCTCGTCTATCTATTCTGCCGGGCGCTGTGGATCGGGCTGCGGGGCGGGGGAGAGGGGATCCGGCCGCGCTGGCCGGCCGCCTGGCTGCTGATCGCCGCCCTCTTCCTCATGGGTTTCAGGGTTGGCCTCAACATGGCCGATTCGGGCGCGATCGACGTCGGCTACGCCGGGGTGGTCGGCGCGGATCGGATCGCCCATGGCGAACCGATCTACGGCAACTTCCCCGAAGACGTCTCCCAGGGCGACACCTACGGCCCGGTCAACTACATCGCCTACGTCCCCTTCGAGCGGATCTGGCCCTGGTCGGGAACCTGGAACGACCTCCCCGCCGCCCACGGCGCCGCGGTCTTCTTCGACCTCGCCACCTTCGCCCTGCTGATCTTCATCGGCCGCCGCATCCGTCCTGGCCCGGCAGGCAACAAGCTCGCCGCGACCCTCGCCTTCGGCTGGGCCGCCTACCCGTACACGGCGTTCACCCTGCTGTCCAACTCCAATGACTCGCTTGTGGCGATGCTGCTGGTAGCGACCTTGTTGGTCCTGGCCCGGCCGGCAGCAAGAGGCGTGATGAGCGCGCTGGCGACACTGGCGAAGTTCGCACCGGCTGTGTTGGTGCCAATGCTTGCGACGTATCGGCCCGCGGGTCCTGTCGCCGCAGGAACCACCCACCCCTTCCGGTCGCTAAAGCGTCCTCAGGGGCGGGTACCCCCTACGGCGCCACCCGCGGGAGCTACGTTTGGCATTGCATTCGTACTGACGGCGTTTGTCTTGCTTCTGTGGCCCGCGATCAACCCCGGGTTGTCGACTCTGTACGAGCGCACGATTGCCTACCAAGCGGGGCGGAGCTCGCCATTCAGCATCTGGGGTCAGGTAGCTGGCCTAGAACCCCTGCGCATCGCGGTCATGGCTGGAGTCGCCTGCCTCGCCCTGCTCTTCGCCTTTCGCCCCAAGGACAAGCAGCTCTTCCAAGTGGCCGCGCTGGGTGCGGCCCTCTTGATCGGCGTTCAGCTCACCATGCACCACTGGTTCTACCTCTACATCGTCTGGTTCTACCCCTTGCTCTTGGTGGCGATGGCACCGCCATCCCGACCTAAAGCCCAGGGGCGGGAACCATCACCGACGTGATCGAGTCAGCGAGCCCTTTGTCGTTGACATCGACCACCGCCCCCATCACCCAAACATCCTCCTCGGCCGTCTCAAACTTGACCGGCATCTGCGTGATCATCTGCTCGAGGATCAACTCCGGTTTGACCCCGAGCACACTGGTCCGCGACCCGGTCATGCCGACGTCGGAGATGAAGGCGGTGCCCTGCGGCAGCACCCGGCCGTCGGCCGTGGGCACGTGGGTGTGAGTGCCGAGCACGGCGGCCACCCGGCCGTCGAGGTGCCAGCCCATCGCCACCTTCTCGCTGGTCACCTCAGCGTGGAAGTCGACGATGACGAAGTCGGCCTCGATTTTCTCGAGGATGTTGTCGGCCTCGTGAAATGGGGAGCGCGCGACCCGCAGCCCGATCGCACCGCTGAGGTTGATAACGCCGCAGCGCCGGCCGCCGATCTCAACCACCGTGTAGCCGCGGCCGGGGTTCGCGTAGGGGTAGTTGGCGGGCCGGATCAGGCGGTCGCTGCGGTTGAGGTAGCCGTAGACCTCGCGGTGACGGTAGACGTGGTTGCCGGTGGTGATCACGTCGGCGCCGGCATCGAAGAGGGCGTTGGCGGTCTTCTCGGTAATGCCCATTCCACCGGCCGAGTTCTCGCCGTTGACGATCACCATCTCCGGCGCGAAGCGCTCGCGCAACTCCGGCATCGTCGCGGCGAGGCCGCGGCGACCCGGGCCGCCGACCACATCGCCGATGAAGAGGACCTTCATGGGTCCTGACCCTATCCGCGCAATTGCGAAAGGGTGTGCAGGGTGAACGAGCGAAATGACGTGGTCGAGCGCGCCCTGGGCTATCCCTACGGTGCCCCGTCCGGGCCCTTCGTTCAGCTCGGGCACCAGACCCTTAGCCCCGCTGAGATCGAGATCGACCGCGAGGAGCGCATCCCGGTTCTGGCCTATGGCTCGAACGCAGCACCCAAAGTCCTCTCGCGCAAGCTCGCCCTCAGCGACCAACCGGTGCTCGTCGTCCCGGCCCGCCTGCGCGACTTCGACGTCGTCTACTCCGCCCACATCTCTCCCTACGGCGCGATCCCGGCAACGCTTCAGCGCAGCCCGGGCACCGAGGTCCGGGTCCACGTCATCTACATGACGCCGGCTCAGATCGGCGTCATCTCCGCAACTGAGCCCAACTACGAGCCAGAGCTGCTCGAGGGCATCGACTGCCAGCTCGAGGACGGTGAGGAACTGAGCGAGGTCTCGGCCTACGTCAGCCGCCACGGCTGTCTGCTCGCCGACAACTCCGAGCTCGCCCTAGCCGCAATCGCCGCGAGCGGCAGGACGCTCCCCGCGATCGCCGAGCCCGAGGCGATGGAGCTGGTTAGGTCCTGGCTCTGCCCTGACATCGACCTCGAGACCTTCGTCCTCGCCAACGTCACCGACCCCACCGTTTCGCAGGCGCGCACCGCCCAGCTCCCGCACCGCCCTTTTTCTCCGGCCTGACTTTTTAGACCGCGCTGAAGCGGCGCAAGGCGAGTCGAGCCAGCAGCCCGTAGGCGACGATCAGGATCCCGAGGTGGAGCAGGGCGCCGGCGATGCTCGGCCCGGCCGGGTCAAGCGCCGCGGTCATCGCGTCCAGCGCCGGCTTGAAGGGGAAGATGGCGGCGATCACCTTGATCGCGTTATAGAGGCCCGGGCCAACCGTGCCGGAGGGGATCAGCGAGAGGAAGGCGACCGGCAGGGTGACCATGAAAGCGAGCAGCGAGACCGCCCGCACCTCCCGCGCGGCCGCTCCGAGGGCAGCCCCGGCCGTCCCCAGCGCCGCCCCTCCAGCAACGATCGCCAGTAGCCAGAGGCCGATGCGACTCCAGTGCAGGGGCACGAAGATGGCCAGGCCGGCAAGCATCAGCAGGGTGACGATGAGGCCGACCGCGACCCCGAGCGCCACCTTCTCGGTCAGCAACGCCGAGCGCGAGACCAGGCCGCGCGTCAACCGCGGGAAGGCGTTCTCCTCCCGCTCCAGCGCCAGCGAGCCGGCGACCAGCAGCACCGTGACGAAGGCGAGGGTGAAGGTGGCGGCTACCGCGATCGCGAAGACTTCCAGCGGGGGGGTCGAGGCGTTGACCACCTGCTTGTCGACCGCGATCGGCCGGCTGATGCGGGTCAACAGGGTCGCCGCGGTGCCCAGGTTGCTCTTCGTCAGGGCGGTGAAGCGGAGGACCTGGTTGAGCGATTTGCGCAGCCCGCCCGGCGCCAGGGTTGCCCGCACCGCGTGAAGGATGCGAGTCGTGGTGCCAAGGCCTAGGATCTGGATCGCCTGCCCGAGCACGGTGAACTGCCCGCCGTGGACGACGAGGCCGACGAATTTGCCCCCTTCGTGGGCGATCTGGCTGGCGATCACCAAGTTGGCCTGGGTCAGCAGCGAGTTGATCCGGTCGTTGACCAGCCGCGCCTTGACCGGGTCCTCCTCGTTGACGATCACTTCGACTTTGGGCGTCCGCGGGGACGGGGTCGAGAGCGAGTTGATGTTGTCGACCAGATCCGCCGGCAGGATCAGCGCCGCCAGCACGTCGCCGGAGCTCACCTCTTCCACCGCTTCGGCGTGGTCCTTGACGTGTACGCACTCGACCCGTTCGCAGATCCGGTCGCTGACCCCGATTTTGGGCAGCTCGGTGGTGCCGACCGAGACGCGCGATTGAGCCGGCACTTCGTTGAGGAAGGCGACGCGCGGCTTCTCCGGCGAGCGCGAGATCGCGAAGCCGACGAGGACCGCGATCAGGACCGGATAAGCGACCAGCAGGAAGGCCTGCAGGGGAGAGCGACGGAGGATCTGCAGATCCTTGAGCAGCAGCCAGCGCATCAGTGGCCCCGGTGATGGAGGAAGGAGACAAAGGCGGTCTCGAAGTCCTGACTGGCGGCCTCGGGTGCCTCCGCGCGCACCGCCGCTCGCAATCCCTCGGTCGAGCCATCGAAGAGCGCCTCCCCGTCGGCGAGCACGAGCAGCCGTTTGCCATAACGCTCGGCCTCCTGAATGTCGTGCGTAGAGAAGATCACCGTCGTCCCGCGCTCAGCTGCCAGCGCGACGACGAACTCCCACAACCGCGCCCGCTGCCGCGGATCCAACCCCACGCTGGGCTCGTCCAACAGCAGCACGGACGGCCGCGCCAACAGCCCAATCGCAATATTGATCCGCTGCTGGTTCCCCCCCGACAACCGAGCAACGATCTCCCCTCGCCGCGCCGCCAGCCCCGTCAGCTCCAGCATCTCCTCGCAGGACGCCTGCGGATCCGGATGCTTCTCCAACCGCGCGAACAACAAGAGGTTCTCCTCAACCGTCAGTCGTCTATATAGAGACGCCTGCTGAGGCACCCATCCGACTTCGCCCTCAGGAACGTGAACCTCACCGCCATCGGGCTTGGAGATGCCAGCCAGGATTGAGAGAAGGGTGGTCTTGCCCGCGCCGTTGGGCCCGATCACAGCTACGAGATCTCCAGCCGCGGCCTCGAAGCTGACCCCCCGCAACGCTTCCCGCTCGCCGAAGCGCTTGACCAGCTCGCGCGCCTCCAGCACGGCCACCCCGGTCCCAGTCCCCGCATTCATGCCGCCGAAAGCTATCCGTAGCCGTGAATCGCATTGTTAGACCGCGCTTGAGGATGGGAGAGAGGTGGCCCTATTCCAGACACTCAGACCGGCGTAAGCCGGGCGTCTGGAATAGGGCCACCTCTCTCCCTCCCTTAAACTCGCTCTCAATGCCGTTCCCCGCCACCCGCATGCGCCGCCTTCGGCGTACTGAGGCTCTGCGTGGCTTGGTACGAGAGACCGAGCTCTCCCCGCGCCACCTGATCCAACCCCTCTTCGTCGTAGCCGGCGAGAACGTCCGCGAAGACGTCGACTCGATGCCCGGCATCGAGCGCTTCTCGATCTCCGAGCTAGTAGCCGAGGCAACCGAGATCGCCATCGCCGGCATCGGCTCCGTCCTCCTCTTCGGCGTCCCTGCCGCCAAGGACGAGTCGGGCACCGGGGCCTACGACGACGAGGGCGTCGTCCAGATGGCGGTCCGCGCCCTCAAGGAGGCCCACCCCGATCTCACCGTGATCACTGACGTTTGCTTGTGCGAGTACACGTCTCACGGGCACTGTGGCTTCGTCCGCGACGGCGAGGTCGACAACGACATCACGGTTGAGCTGCTGGCCAAAATCGCGATCTCCCACGCTGAGGCCGGCGCCGACGCTGTCGCGCCCAGCGACATGATGGACGGCCGCATCGGCACGATCCGCCACCAGCTCGACGAGGAGGGCCACTCCGGTGTGCCGATCATCGCCTACAGCGCCAAGTACGCCTCCGCCTTCTACGGCCCCTTCCGCGACGCCGCCGAGTCGACCCCCGAGTTCGGCGACCGCCGCGGCTACCAGATGGATCCGGCCAACGCCGTCGAAGCCGTTCGCGAGGCCGAACTGGATCTCGAGGAGGGCGCAGACATGCTGATGGTCAAGCCCGCCACTCCCTACCTCGACGTGGTGCGCCAGGTCAAGGACGCGACCGCCGCCCCGCTCGCCGCCTACCACGTCTCCGGCGAGTACTCGATGCTGAAGGCCGCCGCAGAACAGGGCTGGATCGACGAGCGCGCCGCCGTGCTCGAGACATTGACCTCGATCCGCCGCGCCGGCGCCGACGCGATCGTCACCTACTACGCCAAGGAGGCCGCCGCGTGGCTTCAGTAAAGGTTCCACAGTCGAAGGCGCGTTCGCGCAAGGACGGGGCCGCGATTCCGCTCGATGAGACCGACAAGCGGCTGATGAACCTGCTGCAGTCGAGCTTCCCGCTCGACCCCGAACCCTTCGCCCTCGTCGCCTCTGAGGCTGAGCTCGAGCTCGACGATGTGCTGGCCCGCACCAACCGCCTGCTCGAGAACCGGATCATCCGCGAGATCACGCCGATCTTCGATACCCGGGCGCTCGGCTACGACTCGATGCTGGTCGCCGCCAAGGTCGACAGCGAGCATCCGCAGCGGGCCGCCCAGATCGTCAACTCCCACCCGGGTGTCTCCCACAACTACTTGCGCACCCACGACTTCAACCTCTGGTTCACGATCGCCACCCCACCCGACTCCGAGCTCGGCCTCGCCGGCACGCTTGAGGCGCTGATGCGCGAGACCGGCGCCGAGTCGATGCGCGAGCTGCCCACCCTGACCCTGTTCAAGATCAACATGAACCTGGAGATGGAGAAGGGCACCGATGCCTTGGCCGCCGCCGCGGTCGAGGCCGCCCCGCCCCGCGAGCTCGAGGCGCAGCCCTACGACGAGCGCGACATCGCCGTGATCCGCGCCCTGCAGGGGCCGATGGAGGCGATCGAGCGCCCCTATGACGCCGCCGCCAGCGAGATTGGGATGACGACCGCCGAACTGCTCGCCCACCTCGGCGGCATGGTCGAGCGCAAGCTGCTGCGCCGCGTCGCCGCGATTCTCTTTCACCGCCGCGCCGGCTTCTCGGCCAACGGCATGGGTGTGTGGAAGGTGCCCGAGGCCGAGATCATGACCACCGGCGCCCGCATGGCCTCCTTCCGCGGCATCTCGCACTGCTACCAGCGGCCCACCTATGAGGATTGGCCCTACAGCGTCTTCACGATGGCCCACGGGCGCTCCAAGGAGGAGTGCGACGCGGTGCTCGACTCGATCGCCGAGGACTGCGGCATGGGCCCTGACGATCGGGCCACGCTCTACTCCTCGACCGAGTACAAGAAGATCCGCCTGCACTACTTCACCGACGACTACCGGCGCTGGGAGGAAGAGCATTCCTAGTGCCGAGCGCTCGGCGGAGCTATACCGCCGCGCGCTGAAGGTTCTGCCCGGCGGGGTCAACTCGCCGGTGCGGGCGATGCGCCAGATCGAGCGCGAGCCGATCTTCATCGAGCGCGGCGAGGGCTGCGAGCTGGTCGACGTCGACGGCAACCGCTACCTCGACTGGGTCGGTTCATGGGGCCCGCTGATCCTCGGCCACGCGCACGCCGCTGTGCTGGCGGCGGTCGAGAGCGCCGCTGTGGGCGGCACCAGCTTTGGCGCCGCGACAGAGGCCGAGGTCGAGCTGGCCGAGGAGGTGGTTGCCCGCGTGCCCTCGGCCGAGATGATCCGCATGACCAGCTCCGGCACCGAGGCGGCGATGAGCGCGATCCGCCTCGCCCGCGCTGCCACCGGCCGCGAGGTCGTGGTCAAGTTCGCCGGCGCCTACCACGGTCACTCCGACGGCCTGCTGGCCGAGGCCGGCTCGGGGATCGCGACGCTGGCCCTGCCGGCAAGCGCGGGGGTCAGTGCCGCCCAGACCGCCGGCACGGTGGTCGTGCCCTGGAACAATCGCGCCGCCCTCGAGCAAGCGCTCGCCGCCCACCCCGCCGCGGCGGTGATCCTCGAGCCGATCGCCGCCAACATGGGCGTCGTGCCGCCGCTCGATGGATTTCTCGAGCATGCGGCCGCGGCTGCTCGCGACAGCGGCGCCCTGCTCATCTTCGACGAGGTGATCACCGGCTTCCGCGTCGCCTCCGGCGGAGCCCAACAGCTCTACGGCGTCGAGCCCGACCTGACCGTGCTCGGCAAGATCCTCGGCGGCGGTCTCCCCGCGGCCGCTTTCGCCGGCCCGACCGAGTTGATGGAGAGGATCGCGCCGGCGGGCGACGTCTACCAAGCCGGGACTCTCTCCGGCAACCCATTGGCGACCGCCGCCGGCCTCGCCACCCTGCGCCAACTCGACGCCCCTGCCTACGAGCGCCTCGGGCGGCTGACCGAGCGGCTCCGCGACGGCCTCCTCGTCCTCGCCGAGCAACACGGTCTGCAGGTCGCCTCCGCACCGGGCCTGCTCACGCTGTTCTTCAGCCCCGACCCGGCCACGGACTTCGCCGACGCCGCGGCCTGCGACCTCGACGCTCACGCCCGTTTCTGCCGCGCGATGCTGTCCCGCGGCGTCTACCCACCACCGTCGCAGTTCGAGGCCTGGTTCGTCTCGCTCGCCCACGACGAGGCGACCATCGACCGCACGCTCGAAGCCGCCGCTGACTCCCTCGCGGAGGCCCTCGATGAGTGAGATCGCCGCGACTCTCGACCGGGTTGCTGAGCGCCTGCGTGAGGCGGAAGCACCGCTCTCCGATCACGTGACCGATTCGGCCGAGCGCCCCGTCTTTGGCCTGCTCGCCGCGCTCGGCCCCCGCTCGGCAGCTGCCCCAGCGGAGTATGCCTTTGTGGTTGAGGCTGTGCGCGAGGGCTACCTCTTGCACTACGGCACGCCGCGCCTGCTTTCCGGTCACGACGACGACCTCGCCCTACTTGCCGGTGACTACCTCTATGCGCTCGGCATCGACCGACTGGCCGCCCTCGGCGACTCCGAGGCGGTCGCAGTGCTGGGTGATTTGATCGGCCGCTGCGCCCAAATGCACGCCGAAGGACGGCTCGACGAGGTGGCCGGGCTGTGGCGCTCGGCCGCCCTTGCGGTCGGCGGCCGAGACCATGGCGACCGCCCCGCGTCCTGAGTCAATAGACTCCGTTCTCCTGAGGTTGAGCTGTTGAGCGACGAATCGGACAAGCAGAACGGGGCCGAGGCAAGCGGTCGGCCGGAGCGCCCAGCGCCCGAGCCGCCTGGCTACTTCGAGGGCGAGTCAATGACTCGCCGCAAGGCCTTTACCGTTGCGGTACAGGGCATCGGCGGTCTCGCCGGGGCCGCGATCGTGCTGCCCGCAGTCGGCTTCGCCGTGGCGCCGATCTTCCATCGCGGCAAGGAGCGTTGGGAGGCCGTGGGCCCGATTAGCGACTTCGTCGAAGACACCTACCGCCAGGTCGTCTTCACCGAAACCGAGTCGATCGGCGACGCCGGCAAGACGACCGCCTACGTGCGCCGCAGCTCGAAGCAGCTCGAAGAAAAGCCGGGGGAGTTCGTCGCTGTCTCCAACCGCTGCGCCCACCTCGGCTGCCCGGTCCGCTTCGTCGAGGCGGCGGGCAATTTCATCTGCCCTTGTCACGGCGGCGTCTACGACTTCCAGGGCAAACGGATCGGTGGCCCGCCGGTGCGGCCACTCGACCGCTTCCAGACCCGCGTTCGCAACGGCCAGGTCGAGGTCGGCCCGCGCTACAGCGTCACCTCGCAGCTGGAGCCGGTTCGCGCCCGTGACCCCGGCGAGTTCACCGGGGGAGTCTGGGAATATCTGTACCCGCCCCGTCCGTCCACCTTCCCACCCCCGAGCGGTTGAGTGGCTGATCGACGATGAAGCTCGATTCCCTAATCCCCGCACCGCTGCGCAAACCGGCAAAGCCCGGTACGAGCAACGGCGCCAAGGGCCCGGCGCCGGCCGATCTCAAGACCGCGCCGCCGGAGCGTCCCTCCGACGCGCAGCGCCTCGGCGATCGCGCCAAGGACGCCCCCGCCGACGTCCTCGCCTGGGTCGATCAGCGCACCGCCGCCACCGGCTTTCTCACCGGGATGCTCTACCGCAAGGTGCCGAAGGGGACCAACTGGTTCTACACGCTCGGCTCGGCCACCCTGATCGCCTTCATCTCGCAGGCGATCACCGGCGTTTTCCTGGCGATGTTCTACACGCCGTCGACGACCCAGGCCTATGCCTCGATCGCCCACATCAACAACGACGTCTTCCTCGGCCAGCTCGTCCACGGCATGCACAAGTGGGGCTCGAGCGTGATGGTGATCCTGATCTTCCTGCACATGGGCCGCACCTTCTTCTTCGGCGCCTACAAGTACCCGCGCGAGCTCAACTGGGTGATCGGCGTTGTGCTGCTGATCCTGACGATGACGATGGCCTTCACCGGCTACCTGCTGCCCTTCGACCAGCGCTCCTTCTGGGCCTCGGTCGTCGGCATCAACATCAACGGAACGGGACCGGTTGTCGGCCCCTACCTGAGCGACTTCCTGCGCGCCGGGCCTGAGCTCGGCGCGACCACGCTCTCGCGTTTCTACGCGATTCACATGCTGCTCGTGCCCGGCGCGATCATTGCCATGATCGGCGCCCACATGTACCTGGTCGTCAAGCTCGGCACCACTGCCCCGCCTTGGCTGAAAGCCGAAAAGCCGAAGGTCGCCGCGCCCGTCTCCCAGCTCGACGCGGGCGTTGAGGGCAACGGCGCCTCCCCCGGCAACGGAGCGTCGGCGAGCGCATGAAGCCCTCAGAGAAGCAGGCATATCTCGAGGAATACGAGCTGCTGAAGAAGAAGGGCAAGCCCTTCTTCCCCTACGCGGTGCTGAAGGACTCGGCGATGATGCTCGCCGTCGTTGGCGTGATCATCCTGATGTCGGTCCTGCTCGGCGCCGAGCAGGGGCCGAAGGCCGACCCGACCACCACCACTTACGTGCCGCGTCCGGAGTGGTACTTCTTCTTCCTCTTCGAGCTCCTGCGCGTGATCAAGCCGCCCGAACTGGTCCCGATCGCGACGATCGGGATCCCGACCGTCTGCATGGTTCTGCTCCTCCTCCTGCCCTTCTACGACCGCGGTCCGGAGCGCAACCCGATCCGCCGGCCGATCGCGACCACGGCCGGGATCATGACGATCATCGCGATGGCCTACCTCACCTTCCTTGGCGCGACCGGGGGCTCGCCGACCGAAATCGACATGAAGGTCGCGCCCCAATACGAGGCCGGTAAGGAGGTCGTTGCCGGCTCGGGCTGCCTCGCCTGCCACAAGCTGGGCGAGAACGGCAACAACGGCCCCGGCCCGGAACTGACCCACATCGCGCAGCGCATCCCGCGCGCCGCGATCATCCGCTCGGTGGAGATCGGGCCGGGCATCATGCCCTCCTTCCGTGACCTACCGCCGAAGAAGCTCAACGAGCTCGCCGATTTCCTCTCCTCGCTCGACTAAGCCGTCCCGGGACTCGGCCCAGTTCGCGGGGCAGGTCAACCGCATGTTTGACCGCGTCGCCGGCCGCTACGACGCGCTCAACTCGGTGATGACCGCTGGCATGCACCATCGCTGGCGCGAGCGGGCAGCCGACCGGGCTGACCTGAGCCCGGGCGACTCGGCCCTCGACGTCTGCTGCGGAACCGGCGACCTGGCGCTCGAGCTGACCCGCCGGGTGGCCCCGGCAGGTCACGTGGTCGGCTGCGACTTCTCCGAGCCGATGCTCGACCTCGCCCGCGAGAAGGCAAGCCAACGCGGCGCCGACGGCGTCCGCTTCGAGTGGGCCGACGCGCTCAGCCTTCCCTACGACGCCGAGCGCTTCGATGCGGTCACGGTCGGCTTCGGCGTGCGTAACCTGGCCAATCTGGAGCGGGGGCTGGGGGAGATGACTCGGGTCCTGCGCCCCGGCGGCCGTCTTGTCGTGCTTGAGATAACCCAGCCGACCCGCCCGCCGCTCTCGACCTTCTACTCACTCTGGTTCGACCGTATCGTGCCCCTGCTGGGCAGCTTTTCCGGCGACTCGGAGGCCTACAGCTACCTGCCCGAGTCGGTGCGCAGCTTTCCCGCTCCGGCTCGGCTGGCGGAGCTGATGGATGGCGCCGGCCTGAGTCGAATCCGCTGGACCGTTCTCGCCGGGGGGATCATCGCGATCCACAGCGGCGTTCGGGTGTGACCCGGCCTTCGGCGGTTCCGCCCCCGGTCACGGCCGTACTCGACGCCTCCAGCCGCTGGTTGCCGGCCAGGCTGGGCGAGGTTGAGGAGCTGCTGCGCGAGCAGGGCGCCGGTTACGGTGACCTGCTCGCCGCCGATGTGGCGACGACGCTTGCCGCCGGAGGCAAGCGTCTGCGGCCGCTGCTCGTGTTGCTCTGCGCTGGCCCCGACGGCGGCGCGGGAACCGTGCGGGCCGCCACCGCGATCGAGCTGATCCATATGGCGACACTGGTCCACGACGACGTCCTCGACGATGCGCCCCTGCGCCGTGGCCTGCCGACGATCGCCGCCACCGCAGGCCGCCAACGCGCCACCGCGGTCGGCGACCTGCTTTTCTCGCGCGCCTTCGCTCTTTTGGGGGAGCACGACGAGGCCCGTGCGCTCGAGCTGCTCGCGGCTGCCTCGGTCTCGCTGGCAGATGGCGAGCTGGCCCAGCGGCGGGACGCCTTCGATATCGGCATCTCCGAGCAGCGCTACCTCGATCGCTGCCGCCTCAAGACCGCCACCCTGTTCGAATCTGCCTGCCTGATCGGCCGCGACCTCCCTGCCCTGGGCGAGTTTGGAGCCCGGATCGGCCTGGCCTTCCAACTCCTCGACGACGTGCTCGACGTATCCGGCCCGGTCGAGCGCACCGGTAAGGCGCGCGGCACCGATCTGCTCGACGGCACCGTCACCCTGCCGCTGATCGACGCCGCCGCGGCTGACCCCTCGATCCGTGAGGCGGACCTGCGTGCCCTCGGTACCGGCGGAGCCGAGCGCCTCTGCGATCGCATCGCCGCGACCGGTGCCTTGGACCGGGTGCGCTCACGCGCTCTAGAGCTGGTCGCAGGCGCCAAGGCCCAGCTCGCCGGTGACGCTTTCGATCCCGAGCAGCGCCAGTTGCTCGCCCTCGTCGCCGACGGCGTCGTGCAGCGCTACAGCTGAGCGCCCTCGCTCAGCGGAAGTCGTCGGCGCTGATCAGGTCGGCGTCGAGCGCGGCGCTGAAAGTCTCGACCACGAACTCCATGTTCTCGTGCTCGAGCGCCTTCAGCACATCGCTGAGGGCGCGCGTCCCGAGGTCGAGCTCTTCGTCGAAGGCATCGATCTCGGCCTCGCCGTGGATCTCGTCGCTGCGCCATTCGCACTCCGGGCAACGCCGCCAGAGCCGCCAGTGGCCGCGATCCCCGGCCTGCTCCCAACAGGTCGGCTGCACCAGTGAGGACTCGCACTTTGGGCAGACGTGAAGCCCGCTGGCGATCTTCGTCTGGGGAGCGTGCGCGTCTCTCATACCTGCACTATCGAACCCGCGAAACGATCACTCCATCCGCACTTTCACGTAAAGAACTCAGAAAACCCGAATACCGGGTAGCGCCCCACGCCAATTACATGGGAGGCGAAATCTGGTCTGATCGCCCTCAGCGGCCGGTACCATGGGCCAATGCCAAATATCGGACCAATGGAGCTCGCGATCGTCCTGATCATCGCCCTGGTTGTCTTCGGCCCCAAACGGCTGCCGGAGCTGGGCAAATCGCTCGGCAAAGGGATCCGCGAGTTCCGCGGCTCGGTCAGCGGTGAGAGCCATGACGAGCCAGCGCGGCCGGAGGCGATCGAGCCGCAGACCCCCGTCGAACCACCGAAGCCCCCTGTCGGCAAGGGAGCCGAGGAGGGTGAGACGGTCGCTCACGATCGCCCCTAGGAACTAGCCATGGCCCGGATGAGGCCGGTCTCCCACGAGGATCAACTCAGCCTGGTCGAGCACCTCGACGAGCTGCGCACCCGCATCGTCGTCTGCTTGGTTGTCGTCGGCGTCGCCCTCGCCCTTTGCTTCTGGCAGAACCACCTGCTGCTTGAAATCGCCTCCGGGCCGCTGCCCAGCGATCACAAGAAGCTGCTCACCTTCGGCATCACCGAGCCCTTCACGGTTACCCTCACGGTCTCGGTCTACGGAGCACTGATCCTCTCGATGCCGGTCCTGCTCTACCAGCTCTACGCCTACGTCCTGCCCGCCTTCAGCGAACGCGAGCGGCGGGTGGTGCTGCCGATCCTGATCTTTGCCCCCGCCCTCTTCCTCGCCGGCGTTGCCTTTTCGTATTTCGTCGTGATGCCGGCGGCGGTCAAGTTCCTGCTCAACTTCAATGACACCCAGTTCAACGTCCAAGTCCGGGCGCGCGACTACTACAGCTTCTTCTCGACCACGATGCTTGCCGGTGGCGTCATCTTCCAACTGCCCCTGGCGATCCTCGCCGTGGTCAGGCTCGGAATCGTCAGCGTCGAGCAGCTCTCCAAGAACCGACGCTACGCCTACTTGGTGATTGCGATCGTCGCCGCTGCGTTGCCGGGAGTCGACCCGATCTCGATGCTGCTCGAGATGGTTCCTCTGCTTGTTTTGTTCGAGTTGAGTATCTTGATTGCTCGTGCCTTCGGTAGGCCGGGGGAGGCGGGAGGTTTGGCTAGGCCATCGACCCAGGAGCGGTGATTCGAGTTGGCGGAAAGCGGCGAGCGGCGGATGCTGTTCGATATTCGGGGACGACGCAAGCACGTCGTCCGGGTCGTCTACGCGATCCTCGCCCTGCTGATGGGCGCCAGCCTCTTCCTCGTCGTCGGGCCGTTCAACATCGGCAACCTGATCGGTAACGGCAGTTCCACTAGTGCCGCCAAGGTGCTGCAGGAACAGGCCGAACGGACCGAACAGAAGCTGCGGCGGGAACCGGAAAGCGAAGCGCTGTTGCTGGCGCTGACCAGGGAGAGGATCACCGCGTCAAACAGCCTCACCGAAGTCAACTCCGAAACCGGCGCGACCGTGCTCACTCCGGAAGGGCGCCAGGAACTCGAACGGGGGATCGAAGCCTGGGGCAGCTACCTGAAGCAGTCCAAAAAACCCAAGGCCAACATCGCGCTGCTCGTCTCCAGTGGCTACTTCAGCCTCGCTCAAACCTCGACCGCCCTTGAAGAAACGGTCGAAAACATCGAAGGCGCGGCCAAAACGCAACGCATCGCCGCCGAAGCGCAGCCAACGATCAACTCGCTGACGACGCTGGGGATCTACGAGTACTACGTCGGAAACTTTGCCGCCGGCGACAAGGCGGTTGCCGAAGCCGAAGCCAAGGCATCGAATAAGGCGGAAGCGAAAGAAATCGGCAAACAGATGGCGGAATTCCGCACACGCGGCAAGGAATTCGAAAAAGGCAAGAAGGAAGCCGAAAAAGAAGAAGCGAAATTCGGCAAAGAACGCCTGCAGAACCCCCTCGGCGGTCTCTCTGGAAGCGCCGGTTCACTGGGCGAATAACGCTGTCCGGGAGTGGGCCGTGCTGGGCTCGAACCAGCGACCTTGAGATTAAGAGTCTCCTGCTCTACCAACTGAGCTAACGGCCCGCGGTCGGCAAGTATAGGAAGGCGACGCGCCTAGGAGGGACTGGCGAGACCCCCGCGCACTTCTGGCGGCGCCGGACGCTGCGCGGTACGGCGTCCTCAGTCGGCCAAATAGCTCTGCTACTCGGCCTCCCTGCGTCCTTGTCCCGCTTGGTCCGGCGCTCGCCAGCCGCACACGCGGGTCTCGCCAGTCCCTCCTAGCGAACCGTGCAGGCCTTTTCGATGCTGCCATCAATGATCGTGCCGTTGGCGAAGGTGAAGCGGCCGTGGGTACTGAAGATGCCGTCGCCGCAGCGGGCAGAGACGTAGCTGCGTTCCTTGCCGCCGGAGCGATAGCGCTTGCCGATCGAGGCGTCGAGGTGGGTGAGGGAGCCTTGGCCGCCGGCGATCGCGGGAACGTCGACCGTCGCTCGGTAGCGGTAACGGCCGGGGCGCTTTTCGATCGGGATCGAGATGACGAAGTTCTGCACCGCGGGCACGGCGATCCGCGCGTGCATGATCACGGTCGGCTTGCCGGCCAGGCGGGGACCGTTGAAGAAGGTCAGCGGAGCGCTGACGACGATTGCCTGCCCGCCGCCGCCGCCACCGATTGCCACGCTCGCGTGGCCGGTGCCGACGATCGCGCCGGGGCAGCGGCTGCGCGCTTCGGCGGTCGTTGCTTCTTCCAGCGACGTGGGCTGGCAGATGGGCAGGCCGCCAGTGCTCAGCCTGCCGTCGCGGTCGAAATCGAGCACCAGCTGCTGCAGTGGCGGCGGCACGCTGCCGTCCACTGCTCGCAGGTTTGCTTCGCCGTCGAAATTTATCGGCGTGTAGGTGCTGCGCGGCAGGGTTGACGGCTTGAAGCCGCCGTCCGCGGTCAGCACCAGGTTGCCGACCCGTACCAAGGCGGCGTTGGCCGCGCCCGCGAAGATCACGCAACAGATCAATGCCCCAGCTGCCAGAAGCCGCTTCAAGTTCTCCTCCACAACCAGGCTAGCGCCCCGTTCAAGCCGCCCTGGTGCGTGATCCTTAACACAGTCTTCTGCAACGCCGCCCCCGCTCGGCCGCCCGGACCGCCAAACTATGCGGCGTGGCTGTGAGGAGGAGCAGGGGGCGGAGCGATGATCCGCGCGCTAAGCGGGGTGACAAGTCGCGGCCGCCCGTAGCGTTGCGTCACCCGCGGCGGACACTGGTTGTCGGCGCGCTCGTCGTCGCGGTTCTATCGATTTTCGGTTTCAGCCTCGAGGGCAAGCTCAACCCGAGCACGATCGAAATCAAGGGCACCGAGACCAGCCGCGCCACCGGCATGCTGAACCAGTACTTCGGCGAATCGGCTCCGTTTGTCGTCTTCCTCCGGGGCCCCGAGCGCGCGCTCGACGAACAGGGGCCGGAGTTGATTCGCAAGCTTCGCCAGGACCCCAAGGTGACGACGCTCTCGCCTTGGGATCGGGGTGCGACCGGTCGCCTCCGACCCTCCCCCCGGCGCGCCTTCATCCTCCTCGACTTCCACGTCAGCAACAACGAAGCGGTCGACGAGAAGGTCCCACTGCTCAACAGGTACCTCGAGGAAACCATTCACGCTCCGGTACGCGCTGACCAGACCGGCGTCCCCACCCTCTCGCGAGCGATCGAGGACAAGTCCATCTCGAGCACCGAGCACTCCGAGTTGATCGCGCTGCCGGTCCTGTTGATCGTGCTGCTGCTGGTCTTCCGCTCGCCGGTGGCGGCCGCGATCCCGCTCGGTTTCGGGGCGCTGTCCGTGCTCTCTTCGCGCGGCCTGCTGGCGGTCCTCACCAGCTTCTTCGACGTCAGCGCGATAGCGCTTGTCGTCTGCTCGATGCTGGGCCTGGCCCTGGGGGTGGACTACGCGCTCTTGATGGTCTCCCGTTTTCGCGAGGAGTTGGCAGCGGGGGAGGATCCGCTGACGGCGGCTTGGACGACGCGGCGTACCGCCGCGCGAACGGTCGTCTTCGCTGGCAGCACGCTGGTCCTCTCGATGATCGTTGCCCTGCTCGTCGTGCCGGGGGCACTGCTCGCCTCGCTCGCGGGGACCCTGGCGCTCGTGGTCATGCTCACGGTCCTGATCGCGACCCTGCTCGGCCCGTCGGTGCTGGTCCTCGTCGGCACGAACATCGATCGCTGGCGAATCGGCGCTGCTCCCAACGGCGAGCGCTCCCGCCTGATGTCCTTGGTCGCCGCCGCACTGCGCCGCCCGGCGCCGGTCGCGGCTGCGATTGGCGCGGTCGTGCTGTTGCTCGCGGCACCGGCTCTCGCGCTCAAGACCGGTCCGTTCAGCATCGGCCAGCTGCCCAAGGACGATCCGGCCCGCCACAGTGCCGAACTGATCGAAGAATCGGCGGGAGGCGGTCTGGAAGCCCCGTTCGTCATCGTCGCTGCCTCCCCCGAAGGGCCGATTACCGAAGAAGACACGCTGGAAGCATTGGGTCGCTGGCAGCGGCGCATTGCCCACACGCCGGGGGTTCAGAGCGTGATCGGGCCGAGTCAGCTTTCGCGTTCGGTCAAGCCGCTACAGCGAGGCCTCGCCGGAATCCTCTCCTCGAACGAAAACGTCGGGCCACTCGCGGGCCTCAACCGGCTGGGCAAAAACCTCAACCGGCTCGCCGGCGGCGTAGCCGCGATCCGTGGCGGCCTTTCGCGCGCAACGTCAGGCGCCGCGCTGCTGGCGGAGGGAACCGGCAGGGCAGAAGAAGGCGCCATACAAATCGCCTCCGGGCTCGGCCAGGCTGCCTCCGGCAGCGAAGAAGCGATCGACGCGATCGACAAGGTGGCGAAAGGCAATAAGGAACTTGCCAAGGCCAATGAAAAGGCGGCGAACGGTGGCCTTTTGGTCAAGTTCGGCAGCCACGACCTGATCCCGATCCTTAACGCCAATGGTCTGCCCAGGGCGAAGAGGCTGCAACGGTCGCTGAACCGAGACTCCACCGTCACCACTCCGCAGGCACAGGGCACGGCTCAGTCCTCGAGCGAACTGCTGAACACGGCGCTGAAGCAGCTGGAAGGCATGACCGTCGGCAAGACGGACCCCACCTATGCCGCCACCCTGGCCGCGCTCCGCGAAGCGTCGGCCAAGACCTCGACCCTCATCGGTGAACTGGCGGTTCTGCAGGAACGCCTCGCCTCAGACACGCATGAAGCGCGTGAAATAAGGCTCTACATCCAGAGCACGCTGCACGAAATGCGGAAATTGGCCGCCGCTTCCAAACGCCTCTCCGACGGGCTGAAGGAAATCGAAATGGGAAGCAAGAAACTCGCCACCGGCACGGCCAAGCTCGACCGCGAAGCCTCGAAGGAACTGAGCCAACTCGGCCCCTTCCAGGAAGGCGCGGAACAGCTTGTCGCCGGGCTCTCCAGGTTGACCGGCGGTACCACCGAACTCGAACACCGGCTGGGCGAATTCTATTCCCGCTCCTACCCGGTCCAAAGCGGCGCGCGCCGGATCGCCGTGCGGGTGGAATCGCAGAATCGATCGATCCAAAAACGCGTCAAGAGGCTAAAGGCGACCTCGCCGGGCATCTTCGACTCCGGTTATTTCGTGCTCTCCGCACTCGATGGCACTCGCGGTGAGCTGCACGAACGCTCCGCCGAAGCGGTTGCCCTGAAACACGGCGGTCAGGCGGCAACCCTGACGGTGATCCCGAAGGACCCGCTTAACTCTCCCGGGTCGATCGCGCTTAATAAGAAGCTGGATGGCGACGCAAGCGCGCTCGGCAGGGAATCTGGGCTCAAGACCGGTGTCACCGGTGGCCCGGCCATCGTCAACACCTTCAGCTCGGTCACCAGGGACAGCCTGCCGATCGAGATTGCGGCGATCGTTCTCGCCACCTTCCTCGTCCTCGTCCTCGTCCTCCGCTCACTACCTCTGGCAGCGCTAGCGATCGCGCTCAACATGGCTTCCGTGGGCGTCGCCTTCGGGGTCCTGATGCTGCTGACCAACGTGCCGGAAGGCTGGCCGCTGGGCGGGCACACCTACGTCGATGCGGTCAGCACGGTGATGATCTTTGGCGTCGTCTTCGGGCTCTCGATCGACTACGCGGTTTTCTTGCTCGTGCGCATGCGCGAGCACTACGACGAGTACGGCGATAACGCAAAGGCGATCGAATTCGGCCTGGAGAAGACGGCCCGGGTGATCACCGGCGCCGCCGTGATCATGATGGCCGTCTTCATCGCCTTTGCCAGCGCCCCGATCGCCACCGTGAGCCAGATTGGCATCGGCCTCACCGTGGCCGTCATTCTCGACGCGACCGTCGTCCGCGTCGTTCTCCTGCCGGCCCTGATGCTCTTGATCGGCGATCGGGTCTGGTGGCTGCCAGGTCCGCTGGAGCGGGCGCTGCCACGGCTCAACGTCTGAGGGTCCGCTGCCCTTTATTTGCTGCAAAAGAGCGCGTTGACTTCCAGTTAAGTCAGCGCCCGCCGCACCCGTGGCGGCGGGTCGCTCGGATACGATTCTGCAGCCGTTCCACCGGGTCGGAGGCCGGGGAACCGCAAGCGACGATCCGTGGCTGCTAATCCTTCAGGCGAGGACGCTAGCTCGGCGCAAGGCCGGGGGATTACCCCTGTGCGGGTGGCGGTGATCGCGGTCCTGGCGATTGCCGTGATCGCGCTTGGTTACGTGATTTTCAACGGCGGCAGCGAACACAAGTACAACCTGCTCTTCCAAAGCGCCAGCCAGCTCGTCCCCGACAACCAGGTTCTGATCGGTGGCCAGCCGGTCGGCTCGGTGGAAAGCATCGAACTCACCGACAACAACCTGGCCAAGGTCGTCGTCAGCGTCGAACAGGAACTGCACGAGGGCACCACGGCGACGATCCGCGCCACCTCGCTCTCCGGCGTCGCCAACCACTACGTCTCGATCAGTCCCGGTCCGAACAGCAACCCGCCGCTGGGGAGCGACGCGACGCTCGGCCTCGCCTCGACGACGACGCCGGTCGACATCGACCAGCTCTTCAACACCTTCCCGGCACCTGTCCGCCGCGGCCTTCAGCAGTTCATCGAAGGCAACGCGGAAGTCTATGCAGGTGCCGGCAAGCCGGCCAACAAGACCTTCAAATACATCGGCGTCGGCTTCAACCGGGCCGGCGCCTTCGCCCACGAGATCAACGCCGACGAAAAGCTCTTCGCCCGTTTCCTGGTCAGCTCGAGCAGGCTCGGCACCACGGTCTCCGAACGCGGCGCCGAGCTCTCCAGCGCGATCTCCAACGCCAACGCCGCCTTCGGCGCGATCGCCAAGCAGAACGCCGCCCTCGGCACCAGCCTGCAGCTGCTGCCGCCGACCTTCCGCCAGGCCAACACGACCTTCGTCAACCTGCGCGCCGCGCTCGACGACGTCGAACCGCTGATCAACACCTCGAAGACGGCGACCAAGGACCTGGCGCCGTTCCTCGGCGAACTGCGGCCGGTTCTCTCCAAGGCGGTCCCGGTCTTCAAGAACCTGCGCCTGACCGTGCGCCGCAACGGCTTCGCCAACGACTCGGCCGAACTGCTCGGCTTCCTGCCCGCCGTGCAGCAGCGCGCCTCGCGGGCCTTCCCGCACTCCGAAGGTGCGATCACCGCCTTCCAGCCCAACCTCAACTTCATCCGGGCTTACACGCCGGACCTCTTCAACGGCTTCGCCCGCCTCGGCCAGGTCGCCGCTCCGTATGACGGCAACGGCCACTACATCCGCAGCAGCTTCAGCGACCTCAACCTCTTCAAGTACAACAGCGAAAATCGCGAACTGAAACCGATCGCTCCCACCGAACAGTACGACGTCTTCGGCCCCTCGGCCGGGGTCAAGAAGCGCTGCCCCGGCGGCGCCAGCCAGCCAGCCGCCGACGGCTCCAGCCCCTTCGTCGAACCGCCGCACAGCGGTTCCGGCGTGACCACCTCCGACTGCAACCCGGCCGACGCGCCACCCGGCCCATGAGAAGGGCGATCGTCATAGGCGGGCTGGTCGCGGCGGTGATAGTCGCGATCGTGCTGATCTCTTCCGGCGGCGGCGAAAGCAGCAGCTACGTCGTGCGGGCGATCTTCGACAACGGCGGCTTCATGGTCAAAGGCGAGCAGGTGCGCGTGGCCGGCGCCAACGTCGGCGAAATCGAGTCGGTTGGGGTCACCCTGCCCGGCGAAGTCGACAGCTATGAAGGCGGCAAGGAACGGGCTGTTGACGGCAAGGCCGTGATCGTGATGAAGATCGAAGATCCTGGCTTCCAGGACTTCCGCAGCGACGCCAGCTGCCTGATCCGCCCGCAGTCGCTGATCGGTGAGAAGTTTGTCGACTGCCGTCCTACCCTGCCCCGGGCCCCGGGTGCCAAGGAGGCGCCGCCACTGAAGAAGGTCCCGTCGGGCCAGCCCGGCGCGGGCCAATACCTGCTGCCGCTGGAGAACAACAGCACCAGCGTCGATCCGGACCTGATCAACGACATCAACAAACTGCCCTACGCCCAGCGCTTCCGCCTGATCTTTAACGAACTGGGCGCTGGGCTCGCCGGCCGCGGCGCCGACATCAAAGCAGTGGTGATGCGCGCCAATCCGGCCCTTCGCGACGTCGTCCGTCTGATCGGCATCCTCAACGACCAGCGCGACCAGCTGACCCAGCTCTCCGCCAACTCGGAGCAGATCCTCGGGCCGCTCTCACGCGAACGTGCCCAGGTCGCCGGCTTCTTCACCAACTCCGGCGCCGCTGCCCAGGCGACGACCGAACGCGGCAAGGACCTGGAAGCCTCGCTGCAGAAGTTCCCCGCCTTCCTGCGCCAGTTCCGCACCACGATGCGCAGCCTGGGCGCCTTCTCCGATACGGCCGCCCCGGTTTTCGCCGACCTCGGCAAGGCGGCCCCCTCATTCACCGAAACCACCCGCCTGCTGACCCCGTTCTCAGCTGCTTCGACCGTCGCCCTCAAGTCGCTCGGCGCGACCGGCGAAGAAGCCGGCCCGACTCTGCGCGCCGCTCTTCCGGTTGTAAGCAAGACGACGCAGCTGGCCCGCAGCGGCGTCAGCCCGACCAACACCCTGGCGGGATTCCTCGCCAGCACCAAGGAAACCAGGGGCTTCGACAGCATTAACGACGTGATTTACAACTTCACATCGGCCTCGAATGGATTCGATGAATACGGGCATTTCACTCGCCTGCTCGTCACCCTGACCAACTGCCTCGAATACGAAACTGAAGCCAGCGGGTGCTCGGCGAAGTTCACTGGTCAGTTCCACGCCGAAGCGGGAGCGTCCGAGGCCGAACTGAGCTCGTTGCTCTCGCGCCTGGAAGAACACGAAGCGGGAGAAGTCGGCAGCACGCTGGCCCGGCCGGGTGGCCCGGCGACAACTCTCGCGCCGGCCAAGCCGACCACCCCCGAAGCTCCCGAAATTGCCCAGGGCAGGCAGCTCGGGGCGAAGTCCGCCCTGCCTGCACCCCGCCAGCGGGCCCTCCTCGACTACCTCCTCGGCCCATGAGAAACCGCAGCGGCATACAGGGGGTGGCAAGCAGCCCGGTGATCGTCGGCGCGGTGACCGTGCTGGTCATCATCATCGCCGTCTTCCTCGCCTACAACGCCAACAACGGACTGCCCTTCGTCTCGACCTACAACCTCCACGCCCGCGTGCCCAATGCCAACGCTCTGGTCAAGGGCAACGAGGTGCGGATCGGCGGCGCCCGCGTCGGCGTGGTCAAGTCGGTAGTGCCGGTGCAG
>Ga0207687_10000244_pt1 | contig 36941 bp, 45 predicted proteins | sample KBSM54metaG_FD_184399 | JGI IMG/M metagenome (GOLD analysis project Ga0207687, IMG submission 184399) | Miscanthus rhizosphere microbial communities from Kellogg Biological Station, Michigan, USA - KBS M5-4 metaG (SPAdes) (version 2) | ecosystem: Host-associated > Plants > Roots > Rhizosphere >...
CTCCCGCCGCAGCCGGCCAGCACGCCCACCAGCAGCACCAGACAGGCGCTGGCCATGAGTCCGCGACGTCGAGCGTGCTGCATTGAAGCCTCCCAGGTGGAAAGTTGGCCGGCGAGCGCCGTGCGCCGCACGATGATAGGGATTGGTCGCCGCGGAGTCCAGGTTTGTTGCCGCCCGCGCCCAGATCTGTAGGATCGGCCACCCGTGCCACCGACCGCCGAACAGATCGCCACGGCGTTGTCGCTTCCCTTCGACCGCGCGCAGATGCGCCGGATCGTGAGCGACCTGGCCGCGCTGGGCTCCGCGCCCAGCGGCTTCCGGGTGACCGGGACGCCGGAGGATCGTGCCGCCGCCCGGCTGGCCGCAGCCGAGATGCGGGCGATCGGCCTGCGTGACGTGAGCGTGGAAACGGTGCCCGTCTACGGCTGGCGGATGCGCAGCGCGTCGATCGACGTCGGCGGGCGCAGCTTCGAGTGCGCGTCGATGGGCGGCGTGCCGGGCACGCCGCCGGGCGGCATCGCGGCGCCGTTGGTGTGGGTCGGCGACGCGTCGAGGCGCCGGCTCGACCGGATCGACGTTGGCGGCAGGATCGCGGTGGTGGAGTGGCGGAGCGGCTCGATCTGGCCGTCCGACGTGGGCCTGGAGCTGGCCGCCCGCGGCGCGATCGGCGTGGTCGTGCACTGCCCGCAGGGCGGCCCGTACTACCAGAGCCCGCGCGCGCTGGGCGCGTTCAACTCGCGGTGGTATGCGGGCGCGCCGCCGATGGTGACGATCCGCAAGGAGGATGCGGCACGCGTCCGCAAGCTGATGGAGGGCGGTCACGTCGAGGCGAAGCTGACGCTGCGCGTGGAGGCGGGGCCATCGCAGGGCGCGAACGCGGTCGGGTACCTGCCGGGACGGCTGCGGGGCGCGCCGATCGTGGTCGGCGCCCACCATGACGGCTGGTTCCGGGCTGCGTTCGACAACGCCAGCGGCGTGGCCGTGATGCTGGGAATGGCCCGGGGGATGATGGAGGCCGGCATACGGCCCGAGCGCACGATCTGCTTCACGTCGCGCACGGCCGAAGAGTTCGGCCAGGCAGACAGCGAGTACGACTGGTGCACGGGCGCGCACGGGCAGATCGCACACTCGCACCCGGAGTGGGGCGCCCGCAGTCCGTTCCATCTGTGCGTCGAGGCATCCGGCCACACCGGGCTGCCGCTGCTGGTGGAGGCGCCGCCCGAGCTGACCGGCTGGGCGCGCAGCTGCCTGCGGGCGGCCGACCGGGAGGGCCTGCTGACCAGCGGCTGGAAGATGTACCCGCCCGGCTGCGGCACCGAGCTCTGGCCGCTGCTAGTGGCGGGCGTGCCCGGTATCAGCGTGTTGACGTGGGGCAAGAGCTTCTCTCGCAGCGCCTACCACTCGCCGCTGGACACGATCAAGCTTGTCGACTTCGGTCACCTTGAGCGGCTGGGCAGGGCCTACTCGCTGATGGTGCTGGACGCCGATCGCCGCGGCGACGACCTCTGCGACCACCGGGCGCGGGCTCGCCATCTCGAACAGGCGGTGGCGCGCTCGCCGGTGCCGCTGCCGGGGTTGCGCACGGCGGCGCGCCGGCACGCCGCGGCCAGGGGCCGGCGTGCCTTCACGGCGGTCGGGCGCGGGCTGCTCGCGCTCGATGCCAATGACTCGTCGGCCTATCCGTTCCAGCAGGCGGCGCGCGACCTGGCGGCGCTGAAGGCGGCGCAGGCGGCACTGGTCAAGGGCGACAACCGTACGGCGGCCAGGCACGCGGCACGGGTCGGCGACAACGCGCTCTGCGGGGCGCTGTCACACGACACCATGCGCCGCCGGCTGGCGCGGCTCGAGCGCGACCGCGCGGGCGACGGGTGGGGCGGGCGCAGCCACCTGACCGAGAGCCCGAACCTGTGGCTGGAGCTGGCGTCGCTGCGCGGCGAGCCCGGCGCGCCGCCGGCCGACTGGGTGAAGCGGTCGCTGCGCGGCCACGTGGAGGAGGTGAAGGCGACGCTCGAGCGAGCGGCCGCGCGGATGGAGGCGGCGCTGGCGCGGGCGGGCGGCGGCTGAAGCCAGACACACCAGGGCATTTCAGGGCTACCCTGTCTGCATGTCGCAGCCCAGCGAACCGCAGGATCCAGCGCAGTCTGCGTCGACCAGCATCGGTGAGCCCGCGCCCGACGCGCCTGATCCGCCCCAAGCCGGTGACCTCGATGCACCGGCCGTTCCGTTCATCGGCCGCCGCGGGCACAGGCGGCGTGGTGTCGAGTCGATCTTCATCCGGTTCGTTGCGACCGGCGGCGTGATCGGGATCGGCGTCGCAGCGGCTGCGATCATGGGCACCCAGGACGTGGCCGCCTGGATCATCGGGCTGGTGGTGTCGGTGCTGAGCGTCGTGCTGGCCGCGATCCTGTGGTCGTCGCGCACGCTCTGAGGGAAAGCCCTGCGCTAGTCGCAGTCCGGCCGACCCCGCTCGCGGCGCTCGAACTCGAGCATCATCAGCCGCAGCAGCGCGTTCAGCTGCACCTTCTCGCGCTCGTTCAGCGCGGCGGTGACCAGCGCCTCCTTCTTGGCCTGCGCCCCGACGGCCCTCCGGTACGTCTTGCGGCCGTGGTCGGTCAGCTCCACCACCACGCTGCGGCGATCGTCGGGGTCGGGCAGCCGCTGCACCAGCCCGGCCTGCTCCAGCCGGTCGAGCCGGTTGGTCATCGCGCCGCTTGAGAGCTCCATCCGCGCGGCCAGCCGCCCCGGCGTGCTCCGGAACGGCTCGCCGCCCTGAGCCAGGATCGAGAGCACCTTGTTCTCGGCCGTGTCCAGCCCGAACTCCGCCAGCGTCTCGTCCATCGTGCGCTGCAGGCGCCGGGCCAGCCCGGAGATGCGATCGACGATGCCCTCGACCTCCAAGTCGAGGTCCGGCAGCACCGGATGGATGCTGTCCAGAAACGCATCGACGTGGTCGCGATCCTCAGTCTTTGCCATGTCCTCATTTTCGCAGAAAAGTAGTTTGACGTCAAGGTATCTCAGCGCTAGAATCTCGACCTCGAGATACTTAAGGTCAAGAGAGGAGCCGACATGCATCCGATGGACAGCCAGGGACGAAGGCAGCTGGCGGGCGAGCGAATCGAGCGGCTGCGCGGCGACGCTGTACCGCGGGGCGGCGACCTAGGGCTGGCGCGGCGGGTGGTCGCCGGGCTCGTCCCGGCCTTTCACGCTGTCCTTGAGGCTCCGAATGCCCTGGCCCAGCGAGTGCCCCAGCTCGGGCAGCCGCGACGGGCCGAGCACGATCAGCGCAATCAGGAACACGATCACAAGCTTCTCGGGTGAGTCGAATCCCATGCTGGAAGCGTAGGCCGGCTCTGCGGGCGGCGAGGTGATGCCTCGGTCACGGTGACGACGCGTGGGAGGCCTCTGCCCGGCGGTCGCGAACCCCTTCCGCATGCGACTTCGAACGGCGCTGCCGGCGAGCTTGTGCTTGATCGTCGCAGGCGTGCTGGCGCTCGCGCCGCAGGCCCATGCGGCTCGCAGCGTGGACGGGGCGATTGCACCACCCGGCGCCCGCAGCGTCGGCTCCGCCGCGGGGTTCGAGACGGCGGTTGCAGCCATGCGCGACACTGGCGGGACGATCACGCTGAATCCCGGCACGTATTCCACCAAGATGCGTATCGGGCCGCGCTCGTCGCGGCGGCTGACCATCTCCGGGCCTGCCCACGGCAGGGCGGTGGTGCGCGCGATCGTGCTTGACCGCGCCCAGGCGGTGACGATCCGCAAGCTTCACATCCGGGCGATGGCCAGGGACGGCGGGATCCACACCATCTACTCGCGGCACATCCGGCTCCACGACCTCACGTTCACGGCGATCGGCACCACCCGCAGGGTGGGCGTCAACTTCGACCACTCGAGCCACGTGACCGTCGACCACAGCGTCTTCGCCCACTGCGGCGATAACACGCCGCGGTGGTCGATGTGCATCCTGCCGCGCTACGCCTCGTTCGTCACCATCGAGGACAACCGGTTCCACGACTGCCTTGGCTGCGACTTCATCCACGGCCGCGCCGGGCCGAAGCTGCGGATCCAGAGCAACACCTTCAACCGCGCCCTTGCCTGCCACCACAGCTGGCACAAGTGCGGCCACCAGGACATGATCGAGCTGTTCCTCGCCAACGGCATGGTCGTGCGCGACAACATCTTCGGTGTCAACCAGTTCGGCGGCGCACAGCTCTACATGGCGCTGGCCGTCGACCACGTGCGGGTGCTCGACAACCTGTTCCTGGCGTCCGACCCGCGGGCGCCGGGGGTGGTGCCGCGTACGGGGATCCTGGTCGGCACCAAGGCGGCGCTGCGGGTGCCCCACGACGTCGACATCATCAACAACACGATCCTCTCCGGGAAGCGGCGACCCGACCACAACGCGCTGTCGATCGTGGTCAGCCACCGCTACAACGTGCTCAAGCGGGCATGGCAGCCGCTGATCGCCAACAACATCCTGGGCAAGCAGCTCTCGCCCAACCTGGTGTGCCCGCGGCTGCGCCGATCCACCCACAACGTGATCACAAAGGGCGTCGCATGCGGGAGCACCGACGTCGTCGGTGACCCGTTGCTGAATACCCGCGAACGGCCGACCGCCGCATCCGTGCTCGTGATCGACAAGGCCAACCCGCTCTACGCGCCGGTCTTCGACCTGCTCGGGCACCGCCGCCGCGGGCCGCCCGACATCGGCGCCTACGAATACCACGGGCGCTGAACCGCTCCCGGTCAGCACGGTCGGGGCGCCGCGGCATGCGCTTCAGGACACGCTCCCCAGGGTCACCGTGATCTGGCGTGTGCCGGTGCCGCCCACGACGGTCAGCTTGACCGAGTCGCCGGGGCTGTGCCCAGCGACGCGGGCTGCGGCGGTGCTTGCGTCGGCGACCGGCCGTCCGTCGATGGCCGTGATCAGCTGGCCGGCCTTCAGGCCGGCCGCAGCGGCCGGAGATCCGGCGGTGACCTTCGTGATCCTGGCACCACCGGCTGCGTCCTGGAGGTAGACGCCCAGGTAGGCATGGGTGGCCTTACCGCTTGCGATCAGATGCTTGGTGATGCTCTGGACGGTCGACGACGGCACGGCGAAGCCGATCCCGACGTTGCCGCTGGTGCTGCCGTCGGCGTAGATCTGGCTGGTGATGCCGATCACCTGGCCCTGGTCGTTCAGGAGCGGGCCGCCGCTGTTGCCGTGGTTGATCGCGGCATCGGTCTGGATCGCGTTTGCGATCGGGTGGTTGTTCGGCGACGTGATCGTGCGGTCGAGCGCCGACACGATCCCGGTCGAGACGCTGTCGGCCAGGCCGAAGGGATCGCCGATCGCGATCACGGCGTCGCCGACCCGAAGCCTGGTCGAGTTCCCGAACGTGAGCGGGTGCAGATCGGCGGACGACGCGTCGATGTGGATGACGGCCACGTCGGTGGTCGGATCGCTTCCCACCAGCGTCGCCTTGTAGGTGCTGCCGTCGTGGGTCTGGACGGTGATCGAGGATGCGCCGGAGACCACGTGGGCGTTGGTCGCGATATCGCCGTTGCTGTCGATCTCGAAGCCGGTGCCCTGCGCCAGCTGGGTCTGCTGCGTGGGCCCGAACGGGGTGATGCTCTGGCCGGTCGCGGTTTCGCGCACCTTGATCTCGACGACGCCCGAGACGGCGCCGGCGTAGATGTCGGCGACCGACTTCGGTGATGTGGTCACGGCGGCCGGGCTGGCGGTGCCCTCGACGATCGTGCGTGTCGCCGGTGTCGATGAATCACCCGAGCCTTCGATCGCGATGAACGCCCCCAGCGCCAGGGCGGCGCCGATCGCGGCCGAGGCGATCAGTGCCGCTGTGCGTGATGCAGTCTTCTTCATGGGTGGGCTCCTGGACGGTGCGGAAGGTCTTCTGGATGTAGGCTGCTCGTCCCAGTTGAGGTCCAGCTCGGAGCCGCTTGTGAGCTTGCTCAGAATCAGCAAGCTCGGTGGCTGGGTTGGACCGCGAGCCCCGAGGGGTACCACCGACGTATGGCCGAATCAGCCACCCCGATCGATGACGAGGGCACCATCGAGATCGACGATGCGCCCGGGTGGCGCTATCTGCCGTTTGGGGAGGGTGACGACGAGATCGAGGTGACCGTGGTTCGGGATGCCGACGGCTGCCGGCTGCGTTTCACCGTGCCCGCGGTCGTCCAGCGCGGTGCCGAACTGGGCCGGGTCGCCCGCATCGTGATCGCAGCGCAGGAGCGGGCCGACCGCTCGGAGGGTCTTGGTGCCTGAGGCCACGGAGGCCGCGAAGGCAGCGGCGAAGGATGCGGCCATGTGGTGGGTGCGCACCCATCCGCTCCAGGCCGCCAGGTTCGCGTCGGTCGCGGCGCGGCATCCGCAGCGGACGAGGCAGGCCATGTCCGGGGCGCAGACGATGCGCGAGGCGGCTCCCGATCCGCGCGTGCGGCGGCTGCGCGCGCACCTCTCGGGACCGGTCAGGCGGGCCGGCCGGGATGAGCTGGCCGATCCACTGTTCTGGTCGGAGATCGCACAGGTCGCGCTGGCGGCGGCCGCCGCCTACACCGAGGCCCGCGACCGGCGGGCCCGACGAGCCAGGCGCCGTCGAGTGTTCCTGGCCGTCGCGTCCCTGACGCTGGCGGGCGCGGCCGCGTACGCCGTGCGCCGCCGCGAAGCTCCGTAGTCGTCGAACCGTTACGCAGCCGACATGCGGCGGATACGCCGCGCTCGTAGCATCGGATAGTGCCCACGGGATCTCGTGTGGGCCGGCGACCCAGGAAGGCAGGGGAAGAGATGATCGAGCTGATTACCACGTCGAAGCCGGCCCGGTGGGTGCTCTCCGGCATGCTGCTCGCGGGCATCGCGTGTGCGGTGCTGGCCGCGTCGGCGACAGCCGGCGCGCAGACGGCCGCATCGACGACCCCGCGGTGCAAGACCTCCGGCCTGTCGATCTGGCTGGGCGTCGGATCCGGCGGCGGTCAGGCCGGCAGCATCGTCTACCCGTTGGAGTTCACAAACGTCTCGGGCCACACCTGCCAGCTGTTCGGCTTCCCGGGCGTCTCGGCCGAGCGTGCAGGCATTCAGGTCGGTAGCGCCGCGGGGCGCGACCACTCCCTGCCGGCACGGACGGTGACGCTTCGCAACCGCGCGACGGCCCACACCCGCCTGCAGATCACGGATGTCTCGGCATTTCCGCCTGCGAGCTGCAACGCGGTCACCGCGGACGGCCTCACGGTCTACCCGCCCGGCGCCCGCACCGCGGCCGAGATCCCGTTCCGGTTCCGGGCATGCTCGACCAAGGGGCCGGTGTTTCTATCGGTAAAGACGTTGCAGCCCCGGGTCGGGATTCCCGGTCGGTAGGGCATGACACCCTATGCGCGCTCCAGGTTCTGGAGCGCGTCCTTCGGGTACTCCTCGAGCGAGTCCGAGTCACCGCCCCGCAGATGTGCCACCGGCTGTCCGGCGGCGTCCTCGCCGTCACCGATGTAGGTGAACACCTGTCCGTCGATCACAAAACGTGTGCCTTCGGCGATCTCTTCCACAGCGGAGTCCTCCCGGTTGATGTCACCTGGATGCTACCGGCGGCCGGCAGCAGAAACCCTCATCGCGTCGCCGGCGGAGCCAGATCCCACGTCTGGCCACGCCAGGTGCAGGATGCCACCGCCGGCCCAAGGCCGCTGGTGGCGGCGTCCTTCTGCGCGAACACCATGTCGATCCCGGGCGGCAGCGGCCCGCCGTGCAGGGCTGCTGTCAGCTCGCTGCGCCTGCGGCCGGCGTCGGGCACGCGGTCATGCAGCCACGTGCGGAAGCGCACCTTGGCCGGCCGCTGCCCCATGACGTAGAGGCTTGCGCCCGTGCGTCCGAACAACGTCAACCCGAGGTAGTCGGCAACCGGCGCGCGGCCCAGCACCGCGAGGTGCGTGCGAGCGTCGATCGGCAGCTTGGAGCACACCAGCCCGCTGTGGGCGGGCTCGCGCCAGACCGTCGCAGACGCCAGGGCCGTCGAGCCGGCGACCACGGCGATCACCAGCACGGCCGCGGCGATGGCCACCGGCCGGGCTCGTCGTGAGAGCACGGTCACGAGAGCGTTGGCCGCGACACCGGCGGGAACGCACAGCGCGAGCACGAGGAACGGCAGGTAGCGCAGCCATCGCACCAGCGGCGTCGGGACGCCGTGCGCGACCAGCGTCGAAAGCTGCGATATGCTCGCGCCCACCAGCACGGCGATCGCGGGGACCGCGACCAGCACGATCGCGCGGGTGGCCATCTGCGGACGAGACCGGGCGAGCAGGACGAGGCCGGCCAGCCCGAGCGGCAACGAGATGCCGATGGCGACAAGCGTCTGGGTGGCGTTCGGCTCCGTCAGCCGCAGCTGCGCGATCGGCACGAACCCGTGGTATCGGTGGTAGGCGATCGCGAGCGGCACCAGCCAGACCGAGGTGGCCGCGACCCAGGCCAACGCCGCCCGCCAGATCCCCCAGCGACGCTCGACGACCGCGATCGTGACCACCCACAGGGCGCAGAAGATGCCCGCGGGCGGAGCGGCCAGAAAGACCAGCCCGCCGGCGAACCCCGCGCGCCACCACATCCGGTCCGGGCCACGGGCGGCACACATCGCAAGCCACAGCACGATCGGCGCCAGCGCCAGCCCCAGATCGCGCGGGATCATCGGCGGGAGGTACGCAAGGGCCGGCGTCATCGCGGGCACCGGGTCGCCGTGGAAGGGCCCGAACTCGAGCGCCGGCATCTCGAACTGGAAGTCGGCGCGGTTGGCCCATCCAAACGCCGCCGCCGTCAGAAACAGCCCGAGGCTCCACGTGGCCTCCGGATCGCACGCACCGAGCTCGCGCGCAAGCAGCCACATACCGACGCCCGCGCAGACGAGGCCGAACAGCTCCAGCACCTGGAATGCATCGACGGCGCCGCCGGGAAGCGCCGCCGCGATCCAGGCGACCAGTGAGTGGAACAGCCAGGGATAGCTGTTCGGCTCACCGGCGTACACGCCGCCCGGCGAGGAGAAGCCGGCGCTGAGCTGGTGCACCCAGGCCATGTGCCAGACCATGTCGTTGCGCGAGGGCCGCAGCGCGTCCAGCGAGCGCAGCAGGCCGGGAGCGGCCAGCAGCAGACCGGCGGCGGCGCCGACGACGAGCGGTGCCAGCACCGGGCGAGCGCTGCGCAGCGGCGGCCGTCGCGCCAGGGCGGCTGCTGCGGCGGCCAGCGCGACACCAGCCGTGATCGCCGTGCTTCCCAGGATGCCGATTCCGAACGCCCCGCACGCCATCGCCGTCCAGGCCAGTACACAGGCTGCCAGCGCACCGTTCGCGACCCGCTCAGCCGCCGGACGGCCCCTGGCGAGCGCACTTCCGACCACCCACATCCAGGCCGCAAGCGCGGCCAGGGCAACCACGCCGGCGAGGCTCATGTCAGCCGGCCCCGCTCGTCACGATGTCGGGCTGGGCCGTCACGACGCCGATCCTACTGCGCCCTGGTCCGCCGCTACGGTCTCACGTGTGCACAGGATCCTGGTGACAGGCATGTCGGGCACGGGCAAGTCGACGGCGCTCGCCGAGCTCGCCCTCCGTGGCTTCCCGGTCGTCGAGACCGACGAGCCCGGTTGGAAGGAGCTTCGCGACGGCGAATGGGTGTGGCGGGAGGATCGGATCGCCGCGCTCCTGTCCGCCGACGGCGATCGGACGCTCTACGTCTCGGGCTGCGTGCCCAACCAGGGACGGTTCTACGACCGTTTCGACGCCGTCGTGCTGCTGAGCGCTCCCGCCAACGTGATCCTGAGCCGGATCGCGAGCCGCCAGACCAACGACTTTGGTAAGTCTCCGGGCGAACGGGCGCAGATCCTCGCCGACCTCGAGTCGACGGAGCCCCGGCTGCGGGCCACCTGCACCCACGAGATCGACGCGGCCAGGCCCGTAGGCGACGTCGTCGAGGCGCTGGTCGCCATCGGCATGTCTGGTTGACAGACTCCGGCAACGATGTGGCAAGGGCAATGCGTGGGCGGCCCGCCAGCCGACGACATCATGGGAATCACGGCTGCGGGTGGCCGCCATCCTGGTCATCTCGTTCGCCGCGCTGCTGACGCAGGCGACTCGCGGTGACGCCGCCTCGCATGGCGGCAGCTAGTGCGGGCGTAGGAACGTGTCAAGGATGGCTCGAGCGCAGTGTCGAGAACGGGAACCGCGGGTATCGTCGGCTCATGGCTGGAACGGTCACGGAGCCGATCGAGGACGCGCCGGAGTCCTCCGCACGTGCGGCGGGGTTGAGGTACGTGTCCGATCGCGAGCCCGGGTTCGCCCGGCGCAGACGCGGCAAAGGGTTCCAGTACGTCGACGCAGAGGGCGGCTCGCTGTCGAGCGAGCAGGTGGAGCGAATCGAGGCGTTGGCGATCCCGCCGGCGTGGACCGACGTCTGGATCTGCCGGTCGGCGAACGGGCACCTGCAGGCGACCGGCCGGGACGCTCGCGGCCGCAAGCAGTACCGCTATCACCCACGCTGGACGGAGGTACGCGACGAGACCAAGTACCATCGCCTGCTCGCGTTCGCCAGAGCGTTGCCGCGGATCCGCCGCCGCGTGGATAAGGACATGTCGCGCAAGACGTTGAGCCGGGAGCGGGTGCTAGCGACCGTCGTGCATCTCCTGGACACGACCAACATCCGGGTCGGCAACGACGAATACGCGCGGGACAACAAGTCGTTTGGCCTGACCACCATGCGCGAACGCCACGTCGAGGTAAACGGCTCGCATATCAGCTTTCGGTTTCGCGGAAAGAGCGGAAAGCTGCACGACGTCGAGCTGACCGATCCCCGTGCCGCGCGTGTGGTGAAACGCTGCGAGGAGCTGCCTGGGCAGGAGCTGTTCCAGTACGTGGACGGCGAGGGAGAGGTGGTCGACATCGACTCCGACGATGTCAACGGCTACATCCAGGATGTCTCGGGAGGCGACTTCACGGCCAAGGACTTCCGCACATGGTCAGGCACGGTGCTCGCGGCCTGGGCGTTGCAGGAGCTGGGCGAGTTCGACTCGAAGACGCAGGCCAGGCGGCAGGTGGTGGCGGCCATCAAATCCGTCTCAGAGGAGCTGGGGAACACGCCGGCGGTGTGCCGCCGCTGCTACATCCATCCCGAGGTGCTGGATGCTCACGTCGACGGAACCCTGGGTGAGGTGCTCACGCAGAAAACAGCGCGCACGGGGCTGACCGCACACGAGGCGGCGGTGCTCGCCCTGCTCAAGTCGACCGGCTCGTGACGTGTTCAGACCGGATGACCGGGCCGGACGTCCATCGCCTCCCGGGTGAGCAGCGGCTCCTGCCGGGCGACGTCCGCATCACCCAGCGGCTCGAGCAGGAACCCCTCGTGATCGCCGAACGGGTGGCGTGACACGATCCGCCCGACCAGCCTGACCGGGCAGTCGTCGAGCAAGGGAACGCCGCCGGGACCCGCCGTCCAGGCGACGTCCGACAGCTTGTCGGTGTCGTCACCGGTCTCACCGCCGAACAGCGCGGCCAGGTCGTGGCGGTCCGCGGGCACCAGGTGCACCGCCAGCCCGGTTGAGGAGACGGCGATCCTGTAGGTCAGGTTTGCCGTGGACAGGCAGACGAGCATCCGGGCCGGCTTCATGCTGGCCTGGGTGGCGAACCCGACCAGACAGCCGTCACGGCGGTCGCCGTGGCAGGCGGTCACGACGTGCAGGGGCATGCTGCCGGCGCCTGCCACCCGCTCGACGAGCGTCAGCTCGGTCACTTGTGCTGGGCGGTCAGCGTCTCGGCCGGCCGCGCCCCGGCCAGGATCTCCCGTGTCCGCTCGACTTCGGCGTTGATCTCGGCTGCGAACAGAATCGCGACGCTGCACAGCCACAGCCACGTCAACGTGACGATCACCGCCGACAGCGACCCCCAGGCCTTGTTGTAGGACGAGAAATTCGAGGCGTAGAGACCGAACAGCGCCGACCCCACGATCCAGAGCACCGCGGCCGTGACCGCTCCCGGCGTGATGAACTGCAGCCGGGGGTGGTCGACGTCGGGGCCGAGGTAGAGGATGGCGCCGAACGCCGCCAGCAGCAGCGCGAACAAGATCGGCCACTGCAGTGTCCACCACAGCCACGACACCGCGCTCGGGTAGCCGCTTGCCTGGCCGACCCATGCCGTCATGTACGGCGCCAGCACGAGCACGGCGAACACCGCGACCAGCGCCGCGGTCAGGATCAGGGTGATCAGCAATGCGGACACGCGCTGGCGGATGAAGTTCCGCTGCTCGCGGCGTTCATAGGCGATGTTCAGTCCCCACATCGCGGTCTGCACGGCGCCCATCAGCGAGACCACCGCCAGCACCAGCCCGACGATCACCATCACGCGGCCGCCCTGCGAGCTCGACACCTGCTGCAGGTTGCTGCGGATCAGATCCTGCGCGCTTGCGGGCACGACGCCGTTGAGCCTGTCCACCAGCTTGTTGATGCTGTCCGGGCCGGCCGTAAGGTTGAGGACGCCGAGTGCGACGATCAGCGCCGAGGGGATAGCGAAGAACGTGCCATACGCGACGCCCTTGGCGACGCTCGTCATGTTGTCCGCGATCGTCCGCTTCACGGCCCGCACGAGCACGCTCTTGAAATCGCCTCTGGTCAGATCCGTGAGGTCGGGTTCGGCGGTGCGACGAGCGGGGCTGCTGATCCGTGTCGTCATCGCTCAGGCGACCTCGGCGTCGTCGGCCGCGAACCGGCGTTCTATGAAGTCGTTCAGCACCTTGGTCAGCAGGGTGGTCAGGATCGAAACGCCGATGTATGCGACCCACTGCTTCTTGGCCACGCTGTGCTGCCGTGACTTGGTCTTGCGGGCGCGCATCGTGCCGGTCACGGCCGGCCGCGCCACGAGTCCCGCAACCTCTGCTACACCCATGTCAGCTCCTCCTCGCGTTTCGCCGTGCTGATACCCGAGGGCGCGGCGTTTGAAGCGTGATCTAGCCGTCGGGCGCGCGATCGCGAAAGCCGCCGTCTCTTCGCCGCGTCACGACCTGGCCGGTCCAGCCGCGCAGGGGGCGCATGCCGCTGGCGCGGAGACGGCGGCAGGTGCTGAGCGTGAGCAGGAACACCACGGGCGGCAGCACGAACCACACTGCGCGCAGCACCTCGATCTGGCGCTGATAGGGGATGTCGAAGCTGACGAAGATGCGGTCCGACGATCCGGCCAGGAACGGCACCAGCACCCACGTCATGATTGCCGCGCCGAAGGCCGTGCGCCAGGGATTGTCGCGCGGCCGCTGGAGCAGATGGTGCCGCCTGCGGTCGCCGCTCACCGCCCGTTCGATCCAGGGCCACGCGTAGAGCAGGCCGAAGGTGACGGCCGGGAACAGCACGCCCCCGAAGAACGGGTTCGGGATCGTGCGCCCGAACAGGGTCGGCTCGAAGTTCGGCATCAGCCGCAGCGCGCCGATCAGCCAGCCCATGTACCAGTCGGGCTGCACGCCGTTGGTGCCGAGCCACGGCTCGTATGGGCCGTACTGCCAGATCGGATTGATCTGCACGAGGCCACCCAGCAGGAACAGCACCGCCGTCACGGCGAAGAACAGCCCAGTCGAGCGAAGCGCGTACGCCGGCCACATCGCCAGACCGACCACGTTTTGCTCGCGCCGGCCGGGCCCCGCGAACTGGGTGTGGCGCAGGATCATGATCAGCGCCAGGTGCACGGCTATCAGCGCCGCCAGCAGCGCCGGGATCAGCAGCACGTGGATGATGTAGATGCGCGACTCGAACGCGTCGGCGCCCGGGAACTGGCCGCCCCAGAACCAGCGGGCCAGCTGTTCGCCGATCACCGGCACCGACATCGCGACCGCGTAGGCGATCGAGAGCCCCATGCCCGAGATCAGGTCGTCGGGAAGGGAGTATCCGAAGAAGCCCTCGAGGATGGCCAGCACCAGCATCGTCAGGCCGATCAGGTAGTTCAGCTCGCGCGGGCTTCGAAACGCGCCCGTGAAGAAGATCCGCATCAGGTGCAGCAGGATCGCGGCGATGAACACCAGCGCCGCCCAGTGGTGGGTCTGGCGCATCAACAGTCCGGCTCGTACGTCCAGCGACAGGTGCACGGTCGACCTGTACGCGTCGCTGACGCGGGCGCCCTGCAGCGCGGCGTCGCTGCCGTGGTAGATCGACGTGTGCAGGCTGGGCTCGAAGAAAAGCGTCAGGTAGACCCCCGTGGCCACCAGCACGATGAACGAGTAGAGGGCGATCTCTCCGAGCAGGAACGTCCAGTTCTCGGGAAACGCGTAGCGCAGCCCCTTAGCCAGCAGCGGGCCCGCGCCGGTGCGCCGGTCGAGGGCTGACAGGGCACGGCCGATCAGCTCTCGCTCACCCCCCACCAGGCCGGGCCCACCGGCCCCGACATCGGCCCGGCGGCTTCGAGCGTTCCGTCCGCGGCAAGTCGCAGGGGCAGCTGCGGCAGAGGCCGTCCGGCCGGGCCGAACACCACGTCGGCACCGTGCAGCACGTCGAACGTCGAGTAGTGGCAGGGACAGACCAGGGCCGGGCCCGGCTCGATCTGGCCGTCGAGGGGGTAGCGCAACATCGCCACCGCGCAGCCGGCGTGCGTGCAGATCTTCGAGAAGGCCTGGATGCCGTTGACGTCCCAGCCGCGGCGATCGGCTGCCGGGTGCAGCTGGGCCGGATCGACCGCGCACACGACCACCGGCGATCCCAGCTCGCGCGGGTCGGCGCCTTCCGGGAACGCGGTCAGGAACGACCCGATTTCGAGCTGATCGGCTCGCACCGGGCGGCCGTACTCGTCGACCAGCGGCGTGCCCGCCCGCCATGGCGACGAACCGGTGGCGCCGCCCTTGCCCTCGGCTGCCGAGAAGACGGGGACCACGGCGGCCGCTCCCAGCGTGGCGGCGGCAGCTCCGCCGGCGATTCCGAGCAGGCGCCGGCGGCTGATGCCCTTGCCGCCTTCGCGGAGCGTGGCGGCGGCCGTCTCGGCGCTGTCACCCTCGCCGGCCTGCGGCCGTGGCTCGTCCAGCACCACCTGCAGCACGACGGCCCTGCCGGCGGTGATCAGCGCGGCCGCGACCAGCGCCAGCCCCCCGCCCAGGGTGACTCCGAACACCTGGGTGGAAGCGCCCAGGGCGTAGGCAACCATGAAGGCCGCGAACAGCACCGCGGCGGCTGCGAGCATCACCGCCACTGCCAGCTCACGCCGGGGTGTGGCCGGGGTGCGGCGCACCAGTTCCCGCTCCTCAGATGGCGGCTCGGCATCTGGGTCCGGTTCCGTGTCCGGCGCGAGCCAGGCGGACAGCAGCTTCCTGAGACGGCTCACGGCTCACGCTCCCCGACCGCCCGCGCCACCGCCAGCAACGCGGCGATGCCGATCAGCCACGCCACCATTCCCTCCGGGATCGGCCCGAGATGCCCCAGCGACCAGCCGCCGCGGTCGTCGGGGTGGCTGCGCACCGCCAGCACGTAGCGGGTGATCGAGTCGATGTCGTGCTGGTCGAGGGCAGCGTCGCTGAACCGGGGCATCACAAACGGGCCGATCCGGATCGCCTCAGCGATCTGGGTCGGCGTGGCCGTGTCGAGCGACGGCACGGACGCGCCGGGCACCACGCCTCCGGTGCCGCCGATCTGGTGGCAGCCGGCGCAGGACGCGGCGAACAGCTCGCGTCCGTGCGGCAGCGATCCCTGTGCGGGATCGACAGATGGGATGGGGGGACCTCCCAGCGACTGGATGTAGGCGACCAGGTCGCGGATTTGGGCGGGGGCGTAGGCGGGGTGGCTCCGGTGCGGCTCCTCGCCGGGCGCGTTCAACGGCATCCGCCCGGTGCTCAGGTAGAAGTCTGCAGCCTGTGCGCCCACACCCACCAGCGAGGGCCCGCGCTGCGACACGCCCTGCGCCGTCATGCCGTGGCAGCTGGCACAGCCTGCGACGAACAGCTGCCTGCCACTGGCGGCGTCGCCCCCGGTGGTTGCGTGGGCGGCGCGCGAGTCACCTCCCAGCCAGCCTAGGCCGACGATCAGGAACGCGGCCACCGCGCAGATGGCAGCTCCCGCGACGCGTGGCAGCGCGCTACGCATGGCGCGGCTCGGCATGCTCACGGGCGAGCGCGGCGGCGTGCTCGTGGCGGATGGCGCGCCAACCGATCACCACCGCGGCCAGCGCCAGCACGATCGATCCGCACAGCATGGCGGCGGCAGCCGAGCGCTGGTCGGAGCGGGGGACCCCGGAATAGGCCGGCACCGGCGTGGTCATCAGCCAGATCGAGAGCGCGTCGCCGGCCGGCATGGCGGCAACCAGGTAGACGATCGGCGTCAGCGGCGAGCGTGCGGCCGGCCATGACACCACCGGTGACCAGAAGCCGACGGCGGCGACCAGCAGCAGCGATTGGCCGATGCCGTGCGCCCAGCCGCCGTGTTGCTCGAGCCGCACCAGCGCCGGCAGGTGCGCCGCCCCCTGGGCGAGCACGAAGGCCGCGAAGGCGATGGACATCGAGCGCACCCCCCAGCGTCCCGGGCGAATCGGGGCGGCCGCCGCGATCAACGGCCCGGCCGCGTACATCAGCGCGACCAGTTCGACCATGTGCAGGGTGAGCACGTGGCCGGGTGCGGCAGCGGAGGGTAGTACCATCGCCGTCGCCAGCACCACCGCCAGGCCGGCCGTCATGCTCACCGCTCGCCACTTCATCGCAGCTCCCTGCGCTGCGCGCGCAGCTCGCGGACGGTGCCGCCCAGGCCCAGCGCCATCACGCCCAGGCCCAGCAGCACCAGCCAGCGCCCGGCCGCGAATGCCACCAGCACCACCAGCAGGCCGGCCGCGGTCACCGCCGGAGCGATGCTGATGTCCGGGATGGCGCGACGATCGCCCTGTGCGGGGCCGGCCAGTCCCAGCGCGAATCCGGTCGCCGCGCTGGCAACGGAGCTCGCCGCCAGCAGCAGCCACGGTCCCTCGATCTCGCCGCTCCAGGCCAGCAGACCGGCGGCGAGCAGCGCCAGCATCACCGCCCACCCGAACAGCGGTGCCCCGAACCTGATCATGCCGACTCCGCCTCGCGCAGATCGAGCAGCGGCGCGTGCGAGCGGATCGGCGGCAACGACTCGAAGTTGTGGCGCGGAGGCGGCGAGGCCGTCCACCACTCGAGCGTCTGGCCCTGCCAGGGGTCGGAACCAGCGGCCGCTCCCAGTGTCTTGCTCCACACGACGTTCACGAGGAACACCAGCAGCGCGACCGCCACCACGTAGCTGCCGACGGTGGCGACCAGGTTCCAGTCGGCCAGCCCGCGTTGATCCGGGTAGTCGGCGACACGGCGCACCATGCCCTCGTTGCCGAGGATGAAGAACGGGAAGAACGTGAGGTTGGTGCCGGCCACCAGCAGCCAGAAATGCAGCTTGCCCAGCCGCTCGTCGAGCAGCCGCCCGGTGGCCTTCGGGAACCAGTGGTAGAGGCCGGCGAACAGCCCGAACATGCTGCCTGCAAACAGCGTGTAGTGGAAGTGGCCGACGACGAAGTAGGTGTCGTTGGCCTGGTAGTCGAGCGAGGGGCTGGCCAGGAACAGGCCGGTCAGGCCGCCCACGAGGAACTGCGCGAAGAAGCCGATCGCAAACAGCGTTGAGGTGCGCATCACGATCGCACCGCCCCACATGGTCAGGAAGGCATCGAGGTACTCGACGCCGGCGAACACCATCAGCGCGATGCTGGTGACCGCGAAGTACTGGTTGGTGACCTGGCCGGTCGTGAACATGTGGTGGCCCCAGACCGCCATCGACGTGGCGGCGAAGCCGATGATCGCCAGCACGAACGGCCCGTAGCCGGCCATCCGCCGGCGCGCGTTCGTGGCCAGCACCTCCAGGGCCGCGCCCACGAACGGGAAGAACATCACGTACACGACCGGGTGGCCGTAGAACCAGAACAGGTTCAGATAGGCGGCCGGGTTCACGGCGATGTCGGTGTGGCGGGCCACGAAGATCAGACCGAGGGCGCCCAGCAGCGCCGGGAACGCGAACAGCACGTTCAGGCAGGTGGCGACCATCGTCCAGGTGAAGACGGGGATGCGCAGCATGCTCATGCCCGGGGCCCGGCGCAGCACGATGGTGGCGAGGATCGTGCCCGCGAGGATCATCGCGCTGATCGCCGAGGCGGCCACCCCGGCCAGCCACAGATCGGTTCCGGTGCCCGGGGAGAACGTGTCGTTGGACATGGGCAGGAACTCCGTCCAGCCGTCGCGCGGATACCCGGAGGCGGTTAGCAGCGAGGAGAAGGCGATGGTGGCGCCACCGAGCAGCATCCACATCGCGAACAGGTTGAGCCGCGGCGCCACCAGGTCGGCGGCGCCAATCTGCAGCGGCACCAGGTAGACGCCCAGCGCCAGCGCAGCCGGCGTCATCACGAAGTAGATCATGGTCGAGCCGTGCAGCGAATACAGCTCGTTGTAGTGATCGCGGGACAGGATCTGCAGCCCGGGCTGGGCAAGTTCGGTGCGCATCGTCAGAGCCACAAGCCCGCCGATCACGAGGAACAGGCCGCAGGCCCAGGCCATATGCGCCGCGATCCGCTTGTGATCGGTGGCCCCGATCCACGACAGCACCAGCCCGGGCGAGCGCTCGGCCGGTGAGACGGCGGTGCTCACAACGTTCCACCGCTTGACCAGGCCGCGTAGCCGGGGCCATCCAGCACGCGCACCGTGAATCGCATGTAGGCGTGGTTCCAGCCGCAGAACTGGGCGCATTCGCCCAGGAAACTCCCGACCCGGCCGAACTGCAGGTCGAACGTGTTCCAGCGGTCAGGGAAGGCGTAGCGCTTGAACCGCTCCGCGGGGATGTACATGCTGTGCAGCACGTCGCGTGAACGGAGGCGGAACCGGATGTCGCGATCGACCGGGGCGACCAGCGTGGGCGAGTGGCGGCCGTCCGGGTAGACGAACGTCCAGCGCCACTGCGAGGCGATCACGGTGATCGTGAACGCGGGGTGGCTGGCAGCCGCATCCACCCGGTCCTCGCTGCGCACGGCCAGCGCGGCCAACACCGCCGCCAGCACCACAAGCACGGCCACGTAGACGCCCGTCACGCGATGGTGTGGGCGCGCCGGCCGCGGTATCCGGCCGGGGCGGTCGCGGAACGCGACGGCGGCGATCAGCAACGCACCGTTCACGATCACGAACGCCGCGATCAGTATCAACGCGTAGGGGCGAAGCAGCGTCGAGTACTGGTGTGCAGTGTCTCCAGCCAGGAGGGGCAGAACGGCGTTCACGGTCCCGGAACGGCATACCCGTGCCGGGGACCGCGTAATCCACAACTGCGGCTGTTTGTGGTGGCAAAGGCGGGGGTAGGTCGCGAGTCATGACACGCGAATCCGACAGCAACGAGCCGGCGGCGGAGGCCGCCAAGGCTGTCGGCCGAGGCCTGCTCTGGGTCGTGATCGCGGTGGCGATCGTGGTGGTCGTGCTCGGGGTGTTCCTGATCGGTCCGTTCGGGCTGATCATCGTGATCCCCGCGCTGCTCGCGATCTGGTTTGCCGTCGGGTTCACGGCGGGCGGGCCGGCGGCCGGTGCCTGAACAGACGACGAGGAGGAGGATCATGGCTGTCAAGAACGAGAAGCAGTACGAGGCACTGAAGGACAAGGGCATGTCCAAGCAGCGGGCGGCGAAGATCGCGAACTCGCCGGACGCCTCCAAGCACGGCGGCGAGCGCTCGGGCTCCGGTGGTGACTCCTCGCAGGGCGGCACCACCGCGCAGAAGAAAGCCGCCGGCCGCAAGGGTGGGAAGGCGGCCGCCAAGAAGCACTCCTAGCCGCCATGCAGATCGGCTATCACCTCTCGAGCGAGGAGCTCGATCCGATCAGCATGGTGCGGTGCGCCGCGCGTGCGGAGCAGGTCGGGTTCGGCTTCATCACCGTCTCCGACCACTATCACCCATGGACGCGGCGTCAGGGGCAGAGCCCGTTCGTCTGGGCCGTGCTGGGCGGGATCGCGGCCGTCACCAACAGAGTCGACGTGGGTACGGCCGTGACCTGCCCCACCACGCGCATCCACCCGGCCGTGATCGCGCAGGCGGCCGCGACGGCGGCCGTGATGATGCCGGGGCGCTTCTTCCTCGGCGTCGGTACCGGTGAGGCGCTGAACGAGCACATCCTGGGCGACCGCTGGCCCTCCGGCGGCGTGCGCCGTGAGATGCTCGAGGAGTCCGTCGAGGTGATGCGGCTGCTGTGGAGGGGCGGCTCGCAATCGTACGCCGGCACCCACTACACCGTGGAACAGGCAACGGTGTTCACGCTGCCGGACGAGCCGCCCCCGATCGTCGTGTCGGGGTTCGGCAAGCGCTCGATTGACCTGGCCGCACGCGTGGGCGACGGATACATGAACACGAAGCCCGACGCCGATGCTGTCGGGCGCTACCGCCGAGGCGGCGGCGAGGGGCCCTGCTACGGCAAGATGGACGTCGCGCTGGCCGACACGGAGCCGGCCGCGCGCGCCCTCGCGCTCGAGACGTGGCCGACCAGCGCGCTTGGCGGTGAGCTCGGCCAGGTGCTGCCGCTGCCGGCGCACTTTGAAGCCGCCACCGCGCTGGTCGGCGAGGACGACGTCGCCGAGTCGATCCTGTGCGACCAGGACCCGCAGGCGCATCTCGACCGGCTACGCGAGTACGGCGAGGCCGGCTACGACCGCGTCGTTGTGCAGCAGGTCGGGGTCGACCAGGACCGCTTCCTCGACATGTACGCGCGGTCGGTGCTGCCCAGCTTCGCAGCAACAGGGGTGGCAGGCCCGTGAACGCGGACAAGCTGCGCGCGGCCGGTCGCTGGCCGCTGGTGGGGCAGCTGAAGGGCGATCCGCTGGCGCGCGGCCGCGCGGCGCAGTCGCAGGCGTCCCGCGAGCTGCGTCCGCGAACGTCCCAGGCCACCGGTGTGGTCGACTCGATCTGCCCCTACTGCGCCGTCGGTTGCGGTCAGAAGGTGTACGTCAAGGACGGCGCGGTCACCCAGATCGAGGGCGATCCGGACAGCCCGATCTCGCGCGGCCGGCTCTGCCCGAAGGGCTCGGCGTCGAAGAACCTCGTCACCAGCAAGCTGCGCCAGTACCGGGTCAAGTACCGCCCGCCCCACGGCGCAGACTGGCAGGAGCTGGGCCTGGACGAGGCGATGGACATGATCGCCGACCGGGTGATCGAGACGCGTCGCCGCACGTGGCAACAGACCGACTCGCAGAACCGCACCCTGCGCCGGTCGCTGGGCGTCGTCAACCTCGGTGGTGCCACGCTCGACAACGAGGAGAACTACACCATCAAGAAGCTGATGACCGCGCTGGGGTTCGTCCAGGTCGAGAACCAGGCGCGGATATGACACTCCTCCACCGTTCCCGGTCTGGGGACATCGTTCGGACGAGGCGGGGCGACGACCTTCCAGCAGGATCTGCAGAACGCTGACTGCATCCTGATCATGGGCTCGAACATGGCCGAGTGCCATCCGGTCGGCTTCCAGTGGGTGATGGAGGCAAAGCGCCGCGGCGCCGAGGTGATCCATGTCGACCCGCGCTTCACCCGCACCAGCGCGGTCGCGAGCTCTCACGTCCAGCTCCGCGCCGGCAGCGACATGGCGTTCCTTGGCGGCCTCGTTCACCACATCCTCGAGAACGGCCGGGACTTCCGGGAGTACGTGCTCGAGTACACCAACGCGCCGGTCATCATCGACGATCGCTTCCTCGACACCGAGGACCTGGACGGCCTGTTCTCGGGCTGGGATCCCGAGAAGAAGACCTACGACACCACCACCTGGCAGTACGAGGGCATGGAGGTGACGGCCAGCGCGGGTCAGCGCGAGTTGGGCGCAACGGCCGGCGAACAGGCCGGCCACGGCGGGCACGGGTCCACGTTGCACCACGGCGAGCCGCCCAGCGAGGATCGCACCCTCGAGCATCCGCGCTGCGTCTACCAGCTGCTGCGCAAGCACTTCCGCCGCTATACGCCGGAGTTCGTCGAGCAGACCTGCGGCGTGCCGCGCGACCAGTTCCTGCGCGTGGCCGAGGCGCTGTGTGACAACTCCGGCCGGGAGCGCACCTCTGCGATCGTGTACTCGGTGGGCTGGACGCAGCACACCGTCGGCGTGCAGTACATCCGCGCCGCCGCGATCGTGCAGCTGCTGCTGGGAAACATCGGCCGCCCCGGCGGCGGCATCCTGGCGCTGCGCGGGCATGCCTCGATCCAGGGGTCGACCGACATCCCCACGCTCTACAACATCCTGCCGGGCTACATCCCGATGCCGCACGTGCACGCGCACCAGGACCTGCGCATGTTCGTCGAGTCGAACGCGGCGCCGGGCGGATTCTGGGGCAACATGGAGGCCTACACGGTCAGCCTGCTCAAGGCCTACTGGGGCGACAACGCCACCGCCGAGAACGGCTACTGCTTCGACTACCTGCCCCGCATCAGCGGCGACCACTCCATCTACGCATCCGTGCTGGGCATGCTCGACGGCACGGTCGAGGGCATGATCGTGGCTGGCCAGAACCCGGCAGTCGGCTCCGCCAACTCTCGCCTGCACCGCTTCGCGATGGCCGAGCTGGGCTGGCTGGTGGTGCGGGACCTGTTCGAGGTCGAGACCGCCAGCTTCTGGAAGGACGGGCCCGAGATCGAGCGCGGCGAGCTCCGCAGCGAGGACATCGGCACCGAGGTGTTCTTCATGCCGGCGGCCGCGCATACCGAGAAGGACGGCAGCTTTACCAACACGCAGCGGCTGCTGCAGTGGCACCACAAGGCGGTCGAGCCGCCCGGCGACTGCCGCTCGGAGCTGTGGTTCTACTACCACCTGGGCCGCATCATCCGCGAGAAGCTGGCCGGATCGGCCGACGAGATCGACCGTCCCGTGCTCGACCTGCAGTGGGACTACCCGACTGCGGGCGAGATCGCCGAGCCGAGTGCGGAGGCGGTGCTCCGCGAGATCAACGGCACCGGCCCCGACGGCGAGCTCTCGGCGTACACCGACCTCAAGCCGGACGGCTCCACCTCATGCGGCTGCTGGATCTACTGCGGAGTGTTCGCCGACGAGACCAACCAGGCCGCCCGCCGCGTGCCCGGATCCGAGCAGACGTGGGTGGCCCCGGAGTGGGGATGGGCGTGGCCGGCGAACCGGCGCATCCTCTACAACCGCGCCTCCGCCGATCCCGAGGGCAGGCCCTGGTCGCAGCGCAAGCGCTACGTATGGTGGGACGAGCGCGAGGGGAAGTGGACGGGCGACGACGTGCCCGACTTCGAGCCGGCCAAGCGGCCGGACTACGTGCCGCCTGACGATGCCAAGGCCCAGGACATGATCGCCGGCGACCACCCGTTCATCATGCAGGCTGACGGCCGCGCCTGGCTGTATGCCCCCGCCGGCCTGGTCGACGGACCGCTCCCGACTCACTTCGAACCGGAGGAGTCGCCGTTTCCGAACGGGCTCTACGGCCAGCGATCGAATCCGGCCCGGCAGCGGTTCCCGCGCCCGGGCAACGAGTACAACGACGACGCCGACGGCGACCGCTTCCCGTTCGTATTCACCACCTACCGCCTCACCGAGCACCACACTGCAGGCGGCATGAGCCGAACGCTCGAATACCTGTCCGAGCTGCAGCCGGCCATGTTCTGCGAGGTCAGCCCGCAGCTGGCGGCCGAACGCGGCCTGGAGCACGGCGGCTGGGCGACGGTGCGCACCCGCAGATCCGCGATCGAGGCGCGCGTGCTTGTCACCGATCGGCTGCGCCCGCTGCGGGTGCAGGACAGGATCGTCCACCAGGTGGGGCTGCCCTATCACTGGGGATGGCGCGGGCTCAGCACTGGCGGCGCCGCCAACGACCTGGTGTCGATCACGCTCGACCCCAACGTGCACATCCAGGAGGTGAAGGCGGCCACTTGCGACGTGCGCCCGGGCAGGTTGCAGCCGGGCACGGGAGGTGGTGAGCGGCCATGAGCAATTGGCGAGCCGATGGCGTGGAGACCTACCAGGACGGGCAGCAGCGCATGGGATTCTTCACCGATACCAGCGTCTGCATCGGCTGCAAGGCCTGCGAGGTGGCCTGCAAGGAGTGGAACGCCGTGCCTGAGGACGGGCTGGTGTTCACCGCCCAGTCGTATGACAATACGGGCGAGCTCGGTGCGAACACGTGGCGCCACGTCGCCTTCGTCGAGCAGCAGGTCGAGGCGCACGACGGCACCACCGACGCCATGCGCTGGCTGATGAGCTCGGACGTCTGCAAGCACTGCACCCACGCCGCCTGCCTGGATGTGTGCCCCACCGGCGCGCTGTTTCGCACCGAGTTCGGTACGGTGGTGGTGCAGGAGGACGTGTGCAACGGCTGCGGATACTGCATCCCGGCCTGCCCGTTCGGCGTGCTCGACCGCCGCGAGATCGAGGACGACGGCCGTGTCTGGAAGTGCACGCTCTGCTACGACCGGGTCGGAGACGGCATGACGCCCGCGTGTGCCAAGGCCTGCCCCACGGAGTCGATCCAGTTCGGCCCGCTGGACGAGCTGCGCGAGCGCGCAGACGCCCGCGTCGTGGAGCTCCACGACGCGGGCGAGCAGGACGCCCACCTCTACGGCGCCGACCCCTCCGACGGCGTCGGCGGCTTCGGTGCCTTCTTTCTGCTGCTGGACGAGCCCGAGGTGTACGGGCTGCCTCCCGATCCCGTGGTCACCACCCGCGACCTTCCCGAGATGTGGCGGGCGGTCGGCGCGGCGGCGCTGGGACTGGCCGGAGCGGTCGCGCTCTCGATGCTGGGAAGGCGCCGATGACGACCAGCGACCGCACCGGCCACAGCTCCTACTACGGCCGGCCGATCCTGAAGGAACCGGTCTGGAAGCCCGAGGTGGGCTGGTACCTGTTCACCGGTGGCCTGGCCGGCGCATCGGCCAGCCTGTCGCTGGCCGCGCGGCTGGCCGGCAACCGCTCGCTGGCCCGCTCCTCCTCGCTGGTGGCCGCCGCGGCCGTGAACGTCAGCCCGCTGCTGCTGGTCAAGGACCTGGGCCGTCCGGAGCGGTTCCTGAACATGCTGCGCGTGTTCAAGCCGACCTCCCCGATGAGCGTCGGCTCGTGGCTGCTGGCCGCCACCGGCACCGCCCAGAGCGCGGCCACGACCTGTGAGCTGCTGGATGTGCTGCCGCGGGTGGGAGGCGGTGCGCAGGCCTGCTCGGGGCTGCTCGGGCCGGCGCTGGCGACCTACACCGGGGCGCTGCTCTCAGACACCGCCGTGCCGGTCTGGCACGAGGCTCGTCGTGAGCTGCCGGCGGTATTCGCCGCATCGTCCTGCGCCAGTGCGGGCGCGGCCGCGACGCTGGTCGGGGACGGGCGCGCGACAGGCCCGGCGCGGCGGCTGGCCGTGTTGGGGGCGGGAGCCGAGCTGATCGCGACGGGCATCATGGAACGCCGGCTGGGGGTGCTGGGTGAGCCATACCGACAGGGTCGGGCGGGCGGCTATGCGCGGGCTGCCAAACCGGCGACGGCCGTAGGCTTGGCGGTCACGGCGATCGGGCGCGGCCGTCTCCGGCGAGCGGGCGCCGCACTGATTCTGGGTGGGGCCGTGCTGCAGCGCTTCGCGATCTTCGAGGCGGGCAAGGCCTCCGCGCGTGATCCGCGCTACACACTCGCGCTGCAGAAGCGGCACGTCGGTTAGCCCGACGCGGCTGCGGGGAAGGCTCCGTACGTGCGCGCGGGCCTGCCTTCCCAATCCTCGCTCGGCGCGCAACACACCGTCGGAGGATGCGGTGGGAACAGTTCCGCATCCTCCGACCACCGTCCGGCCGGCCGCCGTGGCCGGCCGGTGAACGAGGAGGTTGTTGATGTCGTCGCAGAAGCAGAAGCAGGCCGCCCGGAAGAACATCAAGAAGGCTCAGGCCGCTCGACATGACCAGGGCGGTGAACGCGGCTCCGGAATGTCGACCGCGGAAAAGGATCGGCTCAAGGACACGCAGTTCGCGTTTCCGGACGAGCGCAAGGAGCCGCTGAACGACGCCGCTCACGTGCGAAACGCGATCGCCCGGTTCGATCAGGTCGAGGGCGTGTCGGACGCAGAGCGCGACAAGGCGTGGAAGCGGATCCTGCGCGCGGCGGACCGCTTCGGTGTCGAGGTCGAGGCGCGCAGCTGGAGGCAGTTGACCAACGATTAGCTGGAGAATCCGCGGTACGTCAGGTCTTGGTGATGAAACTGATCTGACCCGACGTCTCCAGCACCGCGTAGCGAACCACGTCCAGGGTGGCGATGTTGTTCTGACGGGCCTGAGCAGCCAGCTCCGCGAGCGTGATCCGCTGTCGCCTCAGATTCCGCTCGATCGGCCGTCCGTCCTCGAGCAGGATGATCGGCTCCCCTTCCAACGTCAACCGCAGGATGGGGAGCCGCCAGTTGAGGTAGGCGGTTCCCAGCGACAGCAGCGTGATCGTGGTGATCACGATCGCAGAGCCGGTCACCGAGAAGTCGTTCTGGGTGATCCCCTGCTGCAGCAGATCGCCGATGACGACCAGCAGCACCAGATCGAACGGCTCCAGCGATGAGAGCTGCCGGCGGTTGACGATCCGGATCAGCACGACCACCAGCGGAAACAGCACGAGACATCGCAGCACGAGATCCATCAGGGAAACACCGTCACCGTCGAACGCTGAGCGACCAGCGTCCTACCGTCGTCTGTTATCTCCGTCACGGTCGGCCGCCGCCAGGCCAGGTTGGTGGGATTGACCGACCACTCGAACCAGACCGTCATCGCCCGCCCCGCCGCCAGCGGCGGATAGCTGAACGTCACGCCCTGGCCGGCACTGGCTTGCTTGGCCGGGCCTGGCTGCACAGAGTTCAGCGTCATGCCGTCGAACCAGCCGCCGCTCAGCGCCACTGTCGGGGCGGCGATGTTCCGGTGTGCGGTGATGTCGACGCGCGTCTGAAAGATCAGCCCGCCGCGCACATGGGCGGGGCTGCTCACGGTGAGCGTGGCCGCCGGAGAGACCGACGTGTGCGATGAGGGACGCTGACCGAATGCATTGCCCGCAGCCAGTACGACGAACAGCACCAGCAGCCCGATGATCACCAGCCGGGCCCGTGGCGCCCACACCCAGTGGCTGCCCTCCAGGTCTCGATGTCGTGCCAGGGAGAGTTCCGTCAGAGGCTCGCGCTGTTCCTGTGTGTTCATCGTCCTTCAGGCCGTATGCGGTGCCTGCGACCTCCATGGCTTGCGAACCGAAGAGTGCGACACGGCGGCCCCGCAGGGAGGAGGCACGCGGTTCGCCATGGGATACCCGGACTCGCCGTGGTACAAACGCCGCCCTCGACCGGATCGTGACCCGCATTCGTGTTGCAGCGGCCGATTCCGGGTACGCATCTGAGATCGCTGGTTCCTCCAATCCACGCCACGGGGATACCCTCCGCTGCTCATTCGATCGAGCCGAGACGTTCGCCATCGGAGTCGAGGAGGAGCTGCTGCTGGTCGACCGGTCCCATTCGCTGAGCCCGGTCGCCGCTCAGCTGTTGGCCTTCCTCGGGGACGATGACCGGTTCCATCCGGAGCTCTCGCCCTCGCAGATCGAGATCGTGTCGGGGACCCATCCTGATGCCGCCGGAGCCGTGGCGGATCTCGTACGGGGTCGCCGCCGCGTAATCGACGCGCTGAACGGAGAGGCACGGCTCGTGGGTCTCGCGGCACACCCGATCTGCGACCTGCTGCCTGCGGTCTCACCCGGATCCCGGTACGCCGCCATCGAGCAGCGGTACCGGTGGGCAGCGCATCGCGCAGGGTTGGCCGCCGGGGTGCACGTCCATCTCGGGGTTCCCGGCGCGGACCGGCTGCTGGCCATCTACAACGCGCTGCGCGGTTTGATGCCGCAGATAGCCGCCCTGGCGGCGGCCGCGCCGTTTTTCGCCGGACGCGACACCGGTCTTGCCAGCGTCCGGCCCAAGCTTTGCGATGCGCTGCCGCGCCAGGGCGTGGGGCCGGCGTTCGCCACCTGGGACGACGTTGCCGACTTGCTGGCGTGGGGTGCTCGATCGGGCGCCTTCCTTGATCACACCGAGCTCTGGTGGGAATGCCGTCTTCATCCCGGATTTGGCACGATCGAGGTGCGCGTCCCCGACGCGCAATCGTCGACTGGCGAGGTGGAGGCGCTGGCCACCGTGGTGCTCTGCATGGTGCGATGGCTGGCCGCCCGCCATGATGCCGGGCAGCGGCTGCCCGCTCACGGGTCACTTGCCATATCGGAGAATCGGTGGCGTGCGACCACGGACGGAGTCGAGGGCGAGCTGATCGATCTCGACCGGATGCGGCTCGTCCGCGCCCGCGACCTGCTCGAACGACTCCTGGACCAGATCAGCGAGTACGCACGGTCTGCGACCGAGGCGCGCGCACTGGAACGGGCCCGTCGGCGGCTGGACTGGCCGCACCCTCGCCAGCAGCGGGCCACTGTGATGCGAGGCGGCCTGGAGGCGCTCATCGCTGAGTCCGCCGACCTGACCGAGAACGTCGAGCATGCGCCCAGCCCGCAGGGGGTAGGAGGTCGCTATGAGTGAGCAGTTGACCGAGATCGTCCCCTACAAGGACGGGCCACTGGTGATCCGAGGCGCGTTCGCGCTCCGCGACGAGCAGGGCCGTGAGATCGACGCGGGACGCCGCACGATTGCGCTCTGTCGCTGCGGACGCTCGCAGCTTCGCCCGTTCTGCGATGGGTCCCATCGGCTGGCCGGGTTTCGCGCCGAGGGCGGCCTAAGCGCCGCGGCCGCCCGCCGCCACGAGCTCGTGGCGAGCGTCGATGCCGAGCGGCACCAGTAACGAGGAACGGCCGGCGTCCCACGCCTGCAGGATGGCGGTGGCGAAGCGCGCCTCGAGCATCAGCAGCGCCCGGGCGCCGAACACGATGTCGCCGGCCAGCTCGGGCTCGAGGTGGGCGAGCCCGCCTGCCAGGTCGTGAGCTGCAATCGCCTCGTGCACCGCGTCCGCCTCCACATGCTCGTCGAAGAACTCCGTGGCGGCCTCACCAAGGCCGAGCCTGCGCAGGCCACGTGCATAGCGGCCGTTGGGACCCGGCGAGGTCATCTCGAACACGGCCAGGTGGCCGACGATGGCACCTCGCAACCGGCGATGCAGGCCGAACAGTGACATCAGATTGACCGTCGCCAGCGTCGACCCGGGTAACCGATCCAGGTAGGCGCCATAGGAGCTGTCCAGCCCGAGCTCGCGCATTGCATTGGCAAACAGCGTGGCATGCATGCGACCGGGACGCCCACCGCCATACTCGTCCGCCTGTACCTCCACCAGCGCCTCCTTGGGGCGGCCGGACAGGCGAGGAACCGCCCACGAGTGCGGATCGGCCTCCTTCAGCTGATAGGCAGACCGGTGGACGGCGAACTCGCGGAACTGCTCGATGCCGGCACGTCGTTCGAGCGTGCGGGCAAGCGGCGGGCCGTCGTCCTCGGCGACCAGCTCGCGCAGCGTTGCCTCGACCTCTGGCGGCCTCACCGTCTCGGCCGGCAACGACTCGCGAAGGCCGTCTTCGAACAGGTACTCCAACCGCTCTCGGGCGGCGATCAGGTCGGGGTTCCACTCCCAGAATGGATCGACATGGCGGAACGACCGGTAGTGCAGCTCGTAGCAGCAGTAGAGGGCCAGCTGAAGGTCGTCGTCCGCCAGCACGTCGTCCACCGCGACGCTCGGTCGTTCGACAGGTCCCGGTGCGCGTCTGAGAGCCGTCAGCACGGCGTCGGAGATGGGACCTCGCGGTTCGGGAAGCGGGGGCTGAGCGGGGAAGGCCATCACCACACACGTACCCCGGCCGGCCGACCGTGTAACGACTGCGCCTCGGTGTTAGCGGCCAAGGTACCGGCAGCGCTCGCGCGGACGATCACCCGCGCGAGCGCCTGCCGGCTCGACGATCACCAACTAGCTGTCGTTCGTCATCGTCTCCCGCGCCGACTCACGAAGCTCGTCCGCGTGCTCGTGCCCGGACTGCTTGGCGGCGTCGGTGGCCGCGTGTGCGGCATCCTGAGCGACCTGCTTTCCGTGCTCGACGGCGTCTGAGGCGACCTCGGTCACCTGCTCACGCACCTGCGTGGCAGCAGGGCCGATCCGCTCCTCCTCGATCCGGGTTCCCGGCAGCAGCGATCCGACCACGAACCCTGCGGCGGCGGCGCCGATCGCCAGCCCCAGCGGGTTTTCCTGCGCGATGCCGATCACCCGCTTGGAGCCGTCCTGAGCCCCGCCTGCAGCGTCGCCCGCGGATCCCATGACAGCGTCCTTCGCGGAGGAGAGCTTGCCGGTGACCGCGTCCTTCTTGTCCGAAACCGAGTCCTTCATGCGTCCCGGGACGTCGGCCTTGTACGAGAGCGCGGCGACTGTGTCGCCCATCCGCTCGCGGGTGTCCTCTATCTGTCCTTCGATTGCGCGCGTGTCTTCGCCCACTGGATGTCCTCCTTGACGGACTGCTTGGTGCGCTCCGGAATCGGAACGCCGGTTTCCTTCAACTCGTCGCGACCGCGCAGCGCCAGCACTGCGGCGGCCGCCGCGTACAGAACGGTCGTGACCAAACTTGCGAGCCACAGGGGCATTGCCAGATCGAGCACGATGATGACCGTTGCCATCGAGCCCCCGACCACCGCCATGCCGAGCACCGCCGCGCCGCCGAACATGCCGACGCCAAGCCCGGCCTTCTTGCCCTTCTCGGTCATCTCCACCCGTGCCAGCTCGATCTCCTGGCGCACGAGCTCGGAGATGTCACGCGTCAGCTCCTTGACCAACTCCGGGACGGATTCCTGACGCTTCTCACGCTCACCGCTGGCCAGGTCGACGTTACGACTCACGACCGGGCTCCCCTACCGCGCTCGTCATGCCGTTTCCCCCGTACACCGAGGACTGGCGTGACACATCACCATAGGTCGGACGATTGGCGGATGTGTACAGGCTCGCAGAGCGACGCCCGCTCGATGCTTTCAGCGAACGTGCCAACACGAACCCGGCAATCAGGCCGACTCCAGCCACCAGCCACGGCTGCCGGCGAGCGAAGTCCTCCGCGTCTGCCATGAGACGCTCGGGGTCGACATCACCCAGGTAGTTGCTGACCCGCTCTGCGCGCTTCGCAGCCTCGTCGGCCAGACGCGCCTGCTGATCGTTTCCATCTATTCGCGCCTGCTCCGCCACCTGGCGGATCGTGTGTGACGCGGCACCGATCTGCTCACCCAACTGCGCGGACCGCTGCCCCACCTGGCGCTGCACTGCGCCACGTCCCTGCTCGACAGCATCGCTGGTTCGAGCCGAGATCACCTCTGTGGCCTGGTCCATCTTCTCTGTGACCACTGACCCGGATGACTGTTCCTGTTGCATGTCGTTCCTCTCGATTGATGGGCGGGAGCGAGTCGCTCGGCGCCGGTTTGGGAACCGCCTCTCAACGGGCGGCCAGAATCATGAAAGCCGCTCCCTCGCCCTCTGAGACAGGCGCATGTCGGCTTCGGCGGGCGGAGCCAGCTTGACCTTGTCCTTGGAGTACGGCACGACCAGCTCGTCGCCCGACTCGCAGACATCGTTCAGCGGCACCAGGCGGCGTATCGTGCCGAACAGCCCGGACTTCACGAGCGCGAACTCCAGCCCGTCGTCGGTAAACACCGTCAAGATGTCACCGATCTTGTACCCGCTGGAATCGAAGAGCTCGCGCCCTTCGAAACTATCCATGCTACGCGTGCTCAACAAGGGTCCTTCCGAAGATGGTGTTGCCGTAGCTCAATCCGCTTTGGCAGTGTGTGAAGCCGTGTCCCATCTCCGTGGCCCGGGACGCGTACCGTCTCTCTCACCGTACCCGTGGCGGTCGATCCCAAACGTCCGCCGCGGGCCCGCTACCGGCACGCCAGTGTCAGCCGTACCTTGGTGCCGCCGGACGCTCGTGACGTAACTTTCACGTCCGCCAGTCCGCGCATGAGGTAAAAACCCAAACCGCGACCGCTCGAGCATCCCTCAGCGAGTCCGACTCCGTCATCGACGACGTCCATCGTAAGGAGGCCGCCTGTTACCCGTGCCTCAACCTCGATCCAGCCGTGCGAGTCGCCGGGATAGGCGTGCATCACCGCGTTCGAGCACGCCTCGGTGAAGACGAGGGCGAGGTCATCGGCAAACTGCTGCGAGCAGCATCCACGGCATTCGCTTCGGACGAAAAGGAGCATCTTCTTACGCAGCCGCCCGACTTCCGCCGGTATCGCCCGAAACCGCTCATGCAGCGTTCGTGCCATCGAGGGCCGTGTGCCCCTGCTCGTCACGGCCGAAACGTCGGCGGTACCAAGCCGGCTACACGTAGCGGTCGCGCAACGCTTCCAGCGCGGCGTCGCGAGACGGGTAGGTGGGCACATCGCCGATGATCGGCCTGGCGACGTCGATCACCCGCCGCAGGTGGCTCTGTTCGACGTCGACGACCAAGGCGAACCGCTCGCGGGGATCCGCCGCCGCGTGAGCCGCCGCCCGCTCGATGGCAGAGGCGAAGACGCCCAGCGTCTGGGAGTCGAGGAAGGTCACCTGACGGATGTCTGCGACCACGAACTCCCCGGACGCAAAGAGCGGCTCACACGCATGGGAGAGCGTCGGCGCGGCGGTCAGGTCGTGCTCACCGCGGATCGAGACGAGCCATCCCTCGCCTTCAACCCGCTCGACCCGAACGCCGTCATCCACAGCGAGCGGCTACCCGGTTGCCCCGATCCAGAAAACCCGCGGCCCAGAAGGGCTGTCGGTCACGACGACGGGGCGAGCCGATCGGTCGCGGAAATCGGGTTGCTGGCACTCCATAACAACGGCGCCGTTTCCTCCCGAAACGTGGAGCCGGAGCGGCCCATCAAAGCCCCCAGAACGGAACCATTGGCGACTGTCGTGCCTGGCTGATCCACGGCGCCTTCACGATGACGTGTGCTGGCGACCAGGCTCTGGGGTCAGACCGAGGCGGGGCGGGTGTTTGGCCACGCAACTAGAGAGCGTAAAGCCCGTGGCTCGCTGCGCACCTTTCTCGCGGCCGATAGCCGATGGCGGAAGTCGAAGCGGCTACTCCGGCCGCTTGCCCGCTTCGACCTCGGCCAGCTGTCCCTCGAGCCGGCGCAGGGCTCGGCTGTTTCGCACGTGCAGAGGCCCTTCGAGCAGGCGTCCCAGCCGGCTGACGGGACCTCCGATCGGCACCTCATCCATCGTGATCAGCGTGCCCCGCGACAGCGGATCGAGCGTGAGCGTCACCTGAGCGGTCAACAGCGGGCGGATCTTCGCTTCCAGCACCATCCTGTTGGGAGCCTCCAGTTCGCGAACCACCGTGATGTCGTCGATGTGCAGCGGTCCGGCACCCTGCCGGTGGGCGAAACGGCTCCCCGGCTGCGGCCACTCCGGATCGATCATGCGAGTCTTCGTTGCGCCCACGACCCACGCTGCGTATCGTTCCGGATCGCTCAACACGGCGAACACCTGATCCTGAGTGTATGGAACGAGTCGCAAGTTGGTCGCCACGGTTCCCCGGTGCCCGCGGAGGGGAAAACCCAAACGCCGCCGGTTCGCGAATCGGGCGGGAAGGGTAAGGAAAGCGGATGGACGTCGACGCGATCGTGATCGGCTCCGGGCCCAACGGCCTCGTGGCCGCCAACGTCCTGGCCGACGCCGGCTGGAGCGTGGTCGTGCTGGAAGCATCCGATAGCCCGGGCGGCGCCGTGCGAAGCGGCCGCCTGACGGCGGACGGATTCGTCAACGACCTCTTCTCGAGCTTCTACCCGCTGGCTGCGGCATCGCCGGCCATCGGACGGCTTTCACTCGAGGACTGGGGTCTGCGCTGGTTGCGCGGGCCGATGGTGGTTGCGCACCCGGCCCTCGACGGCAGCTGCCCGGCGCTGGGGACGTTCGAGCAGACGCTGGCCACGCTCGAGCCGGCTGATCGCGCGGGGTGGACCGAGCTGATCGACCTCTGGGATCGGGTCGGCGACACCGTGCTGGCCGGCCTCACCGCGCCGTTTCCACCCGTGCGCGCCGCGGCCACGGTCGCCCGCCGGCTGCGTCTCGCGGCCGCCATGGACTTCGTCCGGTTCACGGCTTTGCCGCTTCGCCGCCTGGTCGGCGAGCTGCGGCTGAGCCCGCTGGCGGCCCGCCTGATCGCCGGCAACGCACTGCACGCCGACCTCTCGCCCGAGGCTCCGGGTAGCGGGATGTTCGGCTGGGTGCTGGTCGGCCTGGCGCGAAGCGTCGGGTTCCCCGTGCCGGAGGGTGGCGCGGGACAACTGACCGCGGCCCTCGTCTCCCGGCTGGAGGCGAAGGGCGGCCGCGTGATCTGCGGGACGCCGGTCGAACGGATCGAGGTGCGAAACGGCCGTGCCACCGGCGTGCGCACCCTGGCCGGAGACGTCGTGTCCGCGCATCGCGCCGTGCTGGCCGCGGTCGGAGCACCGCAGCTCTACCAGAGCCTGATCGAGCCGCGGTGGGTGCCTGATTCGGTGTCCCGGCGCATCGACCGCTTTGAGTACGACAGCGCGACGGTCAAGGTCGATTGGGCGCTGCGGGCGCCGATCCCGTGGACGGCTGAGAACGCCCGCGAGGCGCCAACCATCCACGTCGCCGAGAGCATGGATGAGTTGACCGGAAACGCCGCGGCGATGGCGACCGGGCGGGTGCCGGCCGAGCCGTACCTTGTAATGGGCCAGTACTCGATGGTGGACGCGACGCGACAGCCGGCGGGTGCCGAGTCGGCATGGGCCTACACGCACGTGCCCCAGACCATCAACGCCGACGAGGCCGGCGTCGTCACCGGCAGCTGGGACGAGGCGGACGAGTCGGCGATGTGCGAGCGCGTCGAGCACCGCATCGAGCGGCTCGCGCCCGGGTTCCGCGACCTCATCATCAAGCGCCACGTGTTCACGCCGCGCACGATCGAGCAGGCCGACCGAAACCTGGTCGGCGGCGCCGTGAACGGGGGCACCGCACAGCTGCACCAGCAGTTCGTGTTCAGGCCGATGGCCGGGGTGCGGCGCTACACGACACCGGTGGACGACCTGTTCCTGGCCAGCGCGAGCGCCCACCCGGGCGGCGGTGTCCACGGAGCGTGCGGAGCCAACGCGGCATCCGCGGCGCTCTCCCTGAGGCGTCGTGTGGCACGGATCGCATCTCGCCGGGCGTCAATCACGGACTCGGGCAACGGTGGCAGCCAGGCCCAGAAAGAACACGCCGAAAGCCATCAGAACCACGAGTACGACGCCCGCTAGGTCGAGCCAGCCGTGACCGGGAATCAGGTCGATCATGGCTGGTTTCTACCCGCCGTAGGGTGACCTCAACCCGTTTCGGGCGGAAGCCTCGCGGGTAGGAGGAGGGCGTGCGCAAGCTCGCGGCGGTCGCCCTGGGAGTCGTCACGGCAATCGGCGGGTTCGTGGACGTCGGCGAGCTGGTGACGCTTCCGGCAGCCGGAGCGACGTACCGCTTCGCACTGCTCTGGGTGCTGGCTCTGAGCGTGGTCGGGGCGATGGTGTACGCCGAGATGGCCGGTCGCATCGAGCTCGCGTCCCAGCGGGCCGTATTCGAGGTGTTGCGAGAGCGGCTCGGCTTCAAGCTCGGTGTCGTCCCGCTGCTGGCAGTGATCGCCTTGAACGTGCTGACGCTGTCCGCCGAGATCGCCGGGCTCGCGTTCGTGCTGCAGCTGGTCGTCGATGTCTCCTACCTATGGCTGTTGATACCGATCGCCCTGGGCGTGCTGATGTTCCAGTGGTTCGGTAACTGGAAGCTGCTCGAGGACGTGCCGTCATTCCTCGGGTTGCCGCTGCTGGTGATCCCGGCAGCGCTCCTGTTCGGCGGGATCGGCGTCGACTGGGGCGACGCCGCCCACCAGGTGATCGCGCCATCACTGCAGACCGACGACCACCTCCTGTACTGGACGGCAGCGCTGAGCATCGTCGGTTCCGTGATGAGCCCGTACGAGTGGTACTTCTACTCGTCCGGCGGGCGGGAGGAAGGCTGGACGCTAGAGGACCTGATGGTCAACCGGTGCACCGTCATCCTCGGGTGGTCGCTCGGCTCCGTGCTGGCCTTCGGCCTGATGATCGGTTCGGCGGTGTTCTTCTACCCGCTGTCGATCTCGCCGGCGCACCTCAGTCAGACCGGCCTGATTGCGATCGCGGCGTTCGGGAAGGTCGGCTTGACCCTGTTCCTGCTGGGTGCGTTCGGATGCGTTCTGGGCGCGTCGATCGAAGTCTCGCAATCCGCCGGGCAGGCGCTCTCACAGTTCTTCGGCTGGTCGTGGGGAGCGTCGCGGCCGGTCAAGGACGTGCCAAAGTTCACTGCCACCTACACGCTGGCGATCATCGCCGCGGTGATCATCCTCTATACGGGACTCGACCCGATTAAGATCACGGTGATCAGCATGATCTTCGCGGTGATGGCGCTGCCGTTCACGTTCCTGCCGATGCTGCTGGTGGCAAACGACCGCACCTACATGGGCGACCACAGAAACGGCGTGTTCGGAAACGTCGTGGGAGTGTCCTTTCTGGCAGTGCTGGTGATCGGCGCGGTCGCCGCGCTGCCGCTGGTCGTGATCACCGGAGGCGGGGGTTAGTGGACGTCGGGCGCGACCTGATCGACCACCGCATGGTCGACCTCGAGGGCCACGACGTCGGCCGGGTCGACGACGTCTGGATCCACGTCGCGGACGGAGCCGCCGTGGCGAGCCCGATCGTGACCGGCACCGGTGCGCTGCTTCGCCAGCTGGGAAGGGTCGGCGAGCGGATCCGGCGCCTGGCCCTTCGTGCGGGATTCCGGCAGGCCGATCGCTGGCGTGAGATCGTGTGGGACGACGTGCACATGCTGCAGCGCCCCCAGGTCGTGCTGGAGCCACGGCTGCACGACATGGCGGGGCGGCCCGAAGGGCATAGACCGCGCGCGGGGGTCGAGCTGCTCTACACCGATCTGATCAGGCTCCCGGTCCGCGACCCGTCCGGCGTCCGCATCGGCGTTGTCGACGTGCGCACCACCCTGCCCGACCCTGCCGTCCTGGGGCTGCT
>Ga0207687_10000245_pt1 | contig 36917 bp, 38 predicted proteins | sample KBSM54metaG_FD_184399 | JGI IMG/M metagenome (GOLD analysis project Ga0207687, IMG submission 184399) | Miscanthus rhizosphere microbial communities from Kellogg Biological Station, Michigan, USA - KBS M5-4 metaG (SPAdes) (version 2) | ecosystem: Host-associated > Plants > Roots > Rhizosphere >...
GACTCCGTATCGGTAAAAGTCGAGCCGGAAGTGGAAGCGGAACCCGAAACAGAAGGCAGCGGCGAAGCGGCCGAAATCGAAGCGGAGGAACTGGAAGCCCTCGAAGCCGAAATCGCCGAACAGGAAGCGGCCGAATTCGAAGCGGCCGAAGCGGAACCAGAACCGGCCCCGGTCACGACCAGCCAGTCGTGAGCGGCGAAGCGCAGCGCTCGTTCGCTTGCTTCGGCGGCACGGTGACGATCCACGTGCGCGCCGAGGAGGAGGCTCGCTCCGCGGCCGCCGTCGAGCAGGCACGCCGCTTCCTACTCGATGCCCACAACCAGCTCTCGCGCTTCCTCCCGGAGAGCGAGCTGAGCCGGCTCAACCGAGACTCGCGGCCCGACGTGCCGGCAACGCCCCTGCTGCGATCGCTCGCCGCCGCGGTCGCTATCGCCGGCGCTAACAGCGGGGGGCTTGTCGACGCCACCCTGCTCGGGGCGATCGAGAGCGCCGGCTACCGGGAGTCGCTCGAGGCGGGCACGCCGATCCCTCTGGCGGAGGCGCTCGCAAGCCGCGAGCGACGCCTGCCCGCAAGGCCGCACTCCGCTTCGCGCTGGCGCCTGGTCGGCGCCGACGAGGACGCGGGCACGGTGGTGCGGCCGCCTGGGGTGGCGATCGACAGCGGTGGCATCGCCAAGGGGCTGCTCGCCGACCTGCTCGCCGCCGAGCTCGCCGAGCACCCCGCCTACGCGGTCGACTGCTGCGGCGACGTCCGCATCGGCGGCAGTGCCGGCCTCGAACGGCGGGTCCTGGTCGACGATCCCTTCGGCGGCGAGCCGATCCACGAGCTGCGACTGCGCGGGGGCGCCGCGGCGACCAGTGGCATCGGCCGGCGCTGCTGGCCCGGCCCCGACGGCCGCCCCGCCCACCACCTGCTCGATCCATCCAGCGGCGAGCCCGCCTTCACCGGAATCGTCCAGGCCACGGCGCTGGCCAGGAGCGCCCTGCTTGCCGAGACCCGGGCCAAGGCGGCGCTACTTTCCGGCCCCGAGCACGCCGCGGCCTGGCTGCCGGAAGGTGGCGTTCTCGTCCACGACGACGGCGAGGCCGAGGTGGTGCCGGCAGGCCAAACGCGCAGACCGCGGCTGGTCGCCTCGTGAACGTCGCCCCCCACCTCTTCTGGATCACCAGCCGCGCCGCGGGCATCGCCGCGATGCTGCTCGCCAGCGCCAGCGTCACGCTCGGCTTGATGATGAGCTCGAGGCGAAAGAGCGAGAGCAAACGTGATTTCCGCGCCCTGCACGAGGCGCTCTCGCTTACCACCCTGGCGATGGTCGCCGTCCACGGCCTGGCACTGATCGGCGACCAGTTCTTCCACCCCGGCCTGACCGGCATCGCGATCCCCTTCGCCGGCTCCTACAGGCCCCTGTGGACCGGCATCGGGATCATCGCCGGCTACGGCCTGGCGGCGCTCGGCCTCTCCTACTACTTCCGCAACCGCATCGGCGCCGCGCGCTGGAAGAGGCTGCACCGCCTCACCGCGGTCTTCTGGCTGCTGGCCGTCGTGCACACGATCAAGGCCGGCAGCGACGCCGCCCAGCCCTGGTTCCTGATCCTCGGCGGCCTGCTCGTCGTCCCGGCCGCGGTGCTGCTGGCGCTGCGCTGGATCGCGCGCCTGGACGAGAGCCGCGGCCTACCCGGCGAGGTCGCGACGCTCGAATAGCCAGGCGCCGACCGCGGCAAGGAGGACCGCGGCCACGGTGACACCGGCGAAGGCGAGCGGGTCGATCCCGTCTTCGACCGCGTTGCCGTAGTACTTGAAGACCGAGATGTAGCGGATGCCGGAGAGGTCGGCATCGAGCCGCCCGATCAGGTCGATCACGTACATCGTCACCAGCAGCCCGGCGACCGCGCCGGTGACGACGCTGGTGCGCAACGAGAAGCCCGCGGCGATCGCGCCGAAGCCGGCGAAGAGCAGCGCCAGCGGCCAGACGTTGGCGTAGCCGGCGAGGGCCGAGCCGAAGGAGAGACCGGCGCCCGCCGCGAGGCTGCCGAGGCAGGTGAGGGCGGCGGTGATGACAAGGACCGCCGCCAGCTCGATCGCGGTCGCGAGGAAGCCGGCGGCGACCAGGCGCGCGCGGGAGACGGGAGCCGAGAGCAGCACGTCGAGGCGGCCGCTTTCGGCGGCGCCGGTGAGCCCGCTGGCGATCGCCCGCACCGCCAGGTAGCCGAGCGCCAGCGGCACGATCAGACTCAGCATCTCCGCCTGCAGGTACTGCTCGACGCTGGTCAGCTGACTGATCCCGAACGCTTCCTTGAGCGCTTCCGGGTAGCTCTGGACCGCTTTCGAGAGCGAGTCTTCGATCGAGGGAAAGATGATCACGATGAAGGCCGACCAGAGGCCGAGCGGGATGCCCCAGGCGAGCAGCGAGCGCCGCCGGTCGGAGAGGTGGGCGCCGACAAGGGCCGCGACCTGGGCGCTCACGCCTCCCCTTCCCCCTCGCCGTAGTAGGTGAGGAAGATCTCCTCCAGCGTCGCGTGGGCGAACTCGGCCTTCACCACACCCGGCATCTTGCGGACGTCCTCGAGCTCGACGGGCTCGCCGAACTCGACCCTGACCAGGTTGCGACGCTGAGCCTTGGCGAGCAGGTCGGCGACGCGCTCGACCGCGATCAGTTTGCCCGCGCGCACGATGCCGACCCGGTCGCAGACCCGCTCGACCTCGTCGAGCTCGTGCGAGGAGAGCAGCACGGTGGCGCCGCGCTGTCGCTCCTCGGCGACCAGGGCGAGGAACTCCTCCTGCATCAGCGGGTCGAGGCCGCTGGTCGGCTCGTCGAGAATCAGCAGCTCGGGCGAGTGGAAGGTGGCGAGGATCAGCCCGATCTTCTGGCGGTTGCCGCGCGAGAGCTGCCCGAGCGGGCGGTCGAGGTCGGCGTGGAAGCGCTCGGCCAGCGCCTCGGCGCGGCCGGTCCCCTCCATGCCGCGCAGGCGAGCGAGGACCCGCAGCGCCTCGCGCCCGCTGGTCTGCTTGCCGTAGCCGAAGTCGCCGGGCAGGTTGCCGAGCCGGGCGCGGATCGCGACGCTGTCACGCCGGCTGTCGAGGCCGAAGATGTGGGCGCTGCCGCCGCTCGGGTGCAACATGTCCAGCAGGGTGCGGATCGTCGTCGTCTTGCCCGCCCCGTTGGGCCCGAGAAAGCCGAAGACCTCGCCCGGCTCGACCGCGAAGGTCACGTCCTCGATCCCCCGCGTCCTGCCGTATAGCTTGGTCAGCTGCTCGGTCTCGATGACCGCCATTCGCTAATGCTCTCAAGTCGGGAGGAAGCCATGCCGTTTCTCGTCTTCGCCGACGAAATCGGCTTCACAACGGTGACGGCGGCTTCCAGACCGAGGTTGGCTTCGCCGATTTGGCGATCGGCGTGCTCGGCGTCCTCTGCTGCCGCTCCCGCGACGGCTTCCTGCTCGCCGCCGTGATCGCCGTCTCGATCGCCTACCTCGGCGACGCCTACGGCCACCTGCACCAGGCCGCGATCCACGACAACCACGCCCCCGACAACACCGGCCTCACCTCTGGGCCGACTTCATCGCCCCGCTGGTCGCTATCGCTCTGTACGCGGCCCGTTCGCGTCAGACCCGAATGACCGTTAGATCGTCAAACGCCGAAAAGTCTCCGTCTTGAGTAATTACCGCAGCGTTGTGTCGGAGGGCGGTTGCGGCAATCCAGGTGTCGTGGAGACGGAGGCGGCGACCTCGGGACAGTTCGGCCGAGGCGATGCGGGCAAAGCAGCTCGCCACCTCGGGATCGACCGGCAACAGTGGGTATGCGGCCTGGACGCGGGCGAGAGTGGATAGCCGGATCGCTCGAGCACTCGGATCAGCGGCTCGCAACACTCCTAGCTCCAGCTCGGCGGCGGTGACCACGGAGACCGCAATCTGCTCGGGAAGCTCGCCGAGCTCCCGCCCAGTCTCCTGAGCGATGAAGACGGAGATATCGGCGACAGCCCGGCTCAAAGGTCGTCGAGCTCGGCGTTACGGATCTCGGCCAGGTCATCGAGCAGTCCGGGATCGGCCGGAGCTTCGCGCACGATGCGGCGTAGTTCGGCGGCAGGAACCCAGGGATCGCGATCCTCGGCGTGGGGAAGGATGTCCGCTACCGGACGGCGGTTGACCGTCAGCGTCAGCCGTTCGCCGGCTTCAAGCTCCGAGACGACCGCGGCGGTCGAGTTCCGCAGCTCGCGAATAGAGACAGCTCTTGCCATGTGCACAAATGTAGCATCGACTGCGACACTACTCCAACATCTACGAACTGACCGGCTTGCGGGCGCGGATGATCGCCGAGGCGGCCCGCTCGTGAACACGGTGGGTCTCCGTGATCTCGATCTGCTCCAGGCCCGCCTCGCGGAGCGCCTCCTCGAACTCGCTTCTCGTCAAGGCTCCGGCGATGCAGCCAGTCCACTCGGCCAGATCGGCCCGGGTCGCGTCGTCCATGTCCTCGTCGGCGATCACGTCGGAAACGGCGAAGCGGCCGCCCGGCTTGAGCACCCTCGCCGCCTCACCGAGCACCGCCGGCTTGTCGCCGGAGAGGTTGATCACGCAGTTGGAGATCACCACGTCGACCGTCTCGGCGGGGAGCGGGATGGACTCGATCTGACCGCGTAGCCACTCGACGTTCTCGACACCCGCCTTGCGCTGGTTCTCCCGAGCGAGCGCCAGCATCTCGTCGGTCATGTCGAGGCCGTAGGCCTTGCCGGTCGGCCCGACCCTCTTGGCCGAAAGCAGGACGTCGATGCCACCGCCCGAGCCAAGGTCGAGGACCGTCTCCCCCGCCTCCAACTCGGCAACAGCGGTGGGGTTACCGCAGCCCAAAGAGGCCATCGTCGCCGTGTCGGGCAGCTCGTCCTGGGAGGCGTCGTCGTATAGACCGGAGCCGAACACCCTGGCCTGCGCGGCCGAGAGGGTGGCCTCGGGAGCACAACAGGAGGCGCCAGCCCGCTCGCCGGAAAGGACGCTGGTCGCGGCGTCGGCGTAACGGGAACGCACCGCCCCGCGGATCTCCTCATTTCTCTCATTCAGCTCAGCCATTGGGAAAACTCCTTCAGTGCCTCGTGCTTGACGTAGTAGTAGGCCCACAGGCCCGGTCGCTCGGAGCCGACGATTCCGGCGTCCTTGAGCTTTTTCAGGTGGTGGGAGACGGTGGGCTGGGAGAGATCGAAGAGCGGTACCAGCTCGCAGACGCAGACCTTGCCGGCGTGCTTGCGCAGCACGTCCACCAACTGCAGCCGGACCGGGTCGCCGAGCGCCTTGGCGATCTCGCTCATCCGTTGCGCCTGCTCGCGCTGGATGTCTGGGTAGACCACCGGCTCGCAGCACGGCTCCCCGGGGGGGCGCTTTGCCTTGGGCTCGAGCTCCATATCGACAGTCATCTATTTACTTCTATCTATTGAAATCGCATTTGTCAATGCTTAGGATCAGCGCCGATGGCGCCTCGGGTGGGAATCAACGGCTTCGGCCGAGTCGGGCGCCTCGCCCTGCGCGCCGCCTGGGATCGGCCCGGGCTGACCTTCTCGCATGTGAATGAGCTGCACGGTGACGCGGCCACCGCGGCGCACCTGCTGATGTTCGACTCGGTCCACGGGCGCTGGTCTGAGGGTGCCGACGGCGAAGGAGCCACGCTCGAGGTCGCCGGCCGGCCGCTGGGCTACAGCTCCCTCCCTACTCCAGGCGAGGCTCCGTGGGCCGATGCCGGGGTCGAGATCGTGCTCGAGTGCAGCGGCAAGTTCCGCACTGCCGAGTCGCTCAAGGCCTACTTCGACCAGGGCGTGCGCAAGGTCATCGTCGCCGCCCCGGTCAAGGACCCTTCGGCGCTGAACGTCGTCGTCGGCGTCAACGACGATCCCGGCGAGCTGGCCCGCTTCGACCTGCTGACCGCGGCCTCCTGCACGACCAACTGCCTCGCCCCGGTGGTCAAGGTGATCCACGAGGGCATCGGCATCCGCCACGGCTCGATCACGACCCTGCACGACCTGACCAATACCCAGACGGTCGTCGACGCCCCCCACAAGGACCTGCGCCGGGCCCGCGCCGCCGGCCTCTCGCTGATCCCGACGACCACCGGCTCGGCGACCGCGATCGGCCTGATCTTCCCGCAGCTGCAGGGGCGCCTCAACGGCCTCGCGGTGCGCGTGCCGATGCTGAACGCGTCGCTGACCGACTGCGTCTTCGAGGTCGAGCGCGCGACCGACGTCGAGGAGGTCAACGGCCTCCTGCGGACCGCCGCCGAGGGCGAGCTGGCGGGCATCCTCGGCTTTGAGGAGCGCCCGCTCGTCTCGGTCGACTACCGCGACGATCCCCGCTCCGGCGTGATCGACGCGCCCTCGACGATGGTGGTCGACGAGACCCAGGTCAAGCTGCTCGCCTGGTACGACAACGAGTGGGGCTACGCCAACCGCCTGGTCGACCTGGCCCTCGCGGTCGCGTCCTCGCTGGAGAGCTGATCGCCGAGATGGCCGCCGCCGAGCCAACCGCGATCGGCCGGGGCGATCTGCGCAACTACACCCTGGTCACTGCTGCCTACTGGGTCGAGACGCTGGCCGACGGGGCGACCCGGATGCTCGTCCTTTTCTACTTCTACGAACTGGGCTACTCCGCCTTCGCGGTCGCCTCGCTCTTCATCTTCTACGAGATCTTCGGCATCGTCACCAACCTCGTCGGCGGCTGGCTGGCGGCGCGGTTCGGGCTACGGACGACCCTCTTCATGGGCCTCGCCACGCAAGTCTTCGCCCTCTCGATGCTCGCCTTCGCGCCCCAGGCCTGGCTCGTCGTCCCCTACGTGATGGCCTCCCAGGCCTTCTCGGGGATCGCCAAGGACCTGACCAAGATGAGCTCCAAGAGCGCGGTCAAGCTGGTCGTCGGGGAGGGAGACGAGTCCTCGCTGTACCGGTGGGTGGCGATCCTGACCGGGTCCAAGAACGCCCTGAAGGGGGTCGGCTTCTTCCTCGGCGGGCTGATGCTGACCCTGTTCGGCTTCCAGACCTCGATGCTGATCCTGGCGGCGCTCGTCCTCACCGCGCTGGTGACCGTCTCACGCCTGATGCACGGGCACCTGGGACGGCCCGACGCGAAGGCCAGGTTCAAGCACATGTTCTCCAACAACCGGGCAGTCAACGTCCTCGCCGCCGCCCGCATCTTCCTCTTCGCCTCGCGTGACGTCTGGTTCGTCGTCGGCCTGCCCGTCTACCTCGAGACCGTCCTCGGCTGGAGCTTCTGGCAGACCGGCGGCTTCCTGGCGATCTGGGTGATCGGCTACGGGGCCGTGCAGGCGGCGGCGCCGCGCTTCGTCCGCCAGCGGGGCGTGGCGGGGGGGGCCGAGCCCGATGGCAGGACCGCGACCTGGCTCGCCTTCGTCCTCGCCGCGTTCCCCGCGGCGATCGCGATCTGCCTCAGCGCCGGCGTCGATCCTGCGCTGGTGCTGATCGTCGGGCTGATCGCCTTCGGCGTGGTCTTCGCGATGAACTCGGCGGTCCACTCCTACCTGATCCTCGTCTACGCCGACAACGACAAGGCGGCGATGAACGTCGGCTTCTATTACATGGCCAACGCCGGCGGGCGCCTCGCGGGGACGGTGCTGTCAGGGCTGCTCTATGAGTGGAACGGGCTGGTCGCCTGCCTCTGGGCATCGGTCGCCTGCGTCCTGTGCGCGGCGCTGCTCTCGCTGCTCCTGCCGAGCAAGACCCCGAGCCAGGATCGCTCCGGCGGCGAGCTGGCGCTGGCTGGCTGACCCCTTCTTCAGGGAAGCGCCACAGCCGCCTCGGGAGTGGCGACGCGGAAGCTGAAGCTCTCCTGCAGGTAGAGCTGGACCGAGTCGGCGTCGTGGTCGGCGTAGCCGATCGCCAGGTCTTCGCCGGACTCGAAGAGGAAGTCGCCGCCGCGCAGGCTGAGTACCGCCGCGCCTTTGAGGCCGGGCGACCAGACGAGCGGGCCGCCGACGATCTCGCGCAGGTGCTCGAGCAGCGGGTAGCCGCCGTGCTCGCCGGTCTCGAGCACGCCGGTGTAGGGGTCGGGGCCGAGTGCCAGGCCATAGGGGCCGCCAACGCCGGCGGCGAGCAGGGCCTCGACGGCCTTGGCGACGTGACGGGGGTAGCGCTCGCAGTCGCTGCCCAGCTTGATCGCTTGCTGCGAGGAGGACTCGAGGATGCCGCCGATCGCCGCCGCTTTCCAGCCGTGGAAGACGGCCGCGTTCTCGGCCACGGCGATCTGATGGGCCGCCTCGTCGAGCGGACCGAGATCGGTGTCCTCGGCGCCGCGGTCGGCAGCTTCCAGCTCGGCGCGGGCGATCGAGAACGGGGCGCGCAGCTCAACCAGCGGCAGAACCTGCCGCTGCGCCGCGGCGACCCCTTTGGCGGGAGCTTTCGCGACTTTCTGGGTGCGACCAAGGTTCGTGGCCGAGTGCTGCCAGCCGTGGGGCCCGGCGAAGTCGATCAGCTTGCGGGCGGCGAGAGCGGGCTCGAGCCGCTCGCGCGCCTCGGCGTCGAGCAGCGCCCAGCCGGCGTCGGTGATCGGCGCGTGCTCGCGCAGCAGGTGGCTCATGAGCCGGCCCTGCGCAGACTGCCGATGCCGAGCGACTCGCCGCCGGCGAGCGGCGCGCCGCGCTCTGCTGCGCCCTCGGTCGCCTCCTCCTCGGCGGCCTCGCCGTGCTCGACGATGTCGCCCTCCTGAAAGAGAATCCCCTGGGCGATCTCGCGCCAGAGCGGCGTGCGGCGCAGGAGAAACTCGAGGTCCATGCAGAAGTGCTTGAACTCCTCGCCCTGGGCGTCGTGCATGATCGCCCGCGCCTCCGCGTCGGCCTCGACCGAGATCCGCTGCTGGTACCAGCCGATCGCCTCGGCCTCCTCGGTCAGCGAGGTGCAGAGCCGGGCGAAGGTCCGCGTCTCCGCCGAGAGCTCATCAGCCGGCTCGTGATACTGGTCGAAACCCACGCCTTCATCTTGGCAAGTCCGTCCGGCGGGCGTACTCGATGCGCGAACGACCGACCGGGTCACATATCCGATTTTGACCCCGCCAGGGTGGGGTCAAAATCGGATACGCACCTGTCTAGAGGCCTTTGGTCCCTTCCTCGAGTAGCCCCGCCACCGCCCGGGCCAGCTGCTCGCCGTGCCGGGTCAGCACGTACTCGGTGTGCGGCGGGCGGCCGGGGACGAGGTGGCGCTCGACGATGTGGGCGGCCTCGAGCTGCTCGAGCCGCTCGGAGAGGGTGGTCGGGGAGACGCCGGGGAGGGACTGGCGGAACTCGTTGAAGCGGGCGGCGCCGCTGGCGCAGGCGTAGATCGTCGCCAGCGTCCAGCGGCGCTCGAGCAGCGTCGCCGTCGCCCGCATCTCGGCGGGGACGGGCGAGCAGCTACGACATCGCGGTGACATCAGCGCCCTTCTCAGCCGGCTCCAGTGCCTGCTCCAGCACCTCGCCGACGCTCATCACCGGGTGGAAGGCCATCTGCTCGCGCACCTCCTCCGGCACCTCATCGAGGTCGCCGCGGTTGCGCTCGGGCAGGATCACCTCGGTCAGCCCAGCCGCGTGGGCGGCCAGCACCTTCTGCTTCAGCCCGCCGATCGGCAGCACCCTGCCCTGCAGGGTGACCTCACCGGTCATCCCGACCGTGTGCTTGACCGGCCGCCCGGAGAGCAGCGAGACCAGCGCCGTCGTCATCGCCGTACCGGCGCTGGGGCCGTCCTTGGGGATCGCCCCCGCCGGCACGTGCAGGTGGAACTCGCGCTGGAAGGCCGCCGGGTCGATGCCCAGCTCCTCGGCGTGCGAGCGCGCGTAGGAGAGCGCGATCCGCGCCGACTCCTTCATCACGTCGCCGAGCTGGCCGGTCAGGACCAGGCCCTTGTCGCCCTCCATCGCGGTCGCCTCGATGAAGAGCACGTCGCCACCGCTGCCGGTGACGGCGAGGCCGGTCGAGACTCCCGGGATCGCGGTCCGTTCGACCGACTCCTGGAAGAAGCGCTGGCGCCCGAGCGCCTCGTGCAGCGCCTCGGCATCGAGCACGATCGGCAGCTCGGCATCGCCGCCGGCGACCTTGGTCGCCGCCCCGCGCAGCAGCTTGCCGAGCTCGCGCTCGAGCTGGCGCACGCCGGCCTCGCGGGTGTACTCGGTGATCACGCTGCGCAGGATCTCGTCGCCGACCTCGACCTCCTCCGGCTCCAGCCCGTTGCGTTTCAGCTGCCGCGGCAGCAGGTAGCCGCGGGCGATCGCCAGCTTCTCGGCTGTGGTGTAGCCGTCGAAGGCGATGATCTCCATGCGGTCGAGCAGCGGCGCCGGGATCGTGTCGGTCATGTTCGCCGTGGCGATGAAGACGACCTCGGAGAGGTCGACCTCGACGTCGAGGTAGTGGTCGCGGAAGGAGTGGTTTTGGGCCGGGTCGAGCACCTCGAGCAGGGCCGCCGAGGGATCGCCGCGCCAGTCGGCGCCGACCTTGTCGACCTCGTCGAGCAGGATCACCGGGTTCATCGTCTCGGCGTCGCGCAGGGCGCGGACGATCCGGCCCGGCAGGGCCCCTATGTATGTGCGGCGGTGGCCGCGGATCTCGGCCTCGTCGTGCAGCCCGCCCAGCGAGATGCGGACGAACTCGCGCCCCAGGGCGCGGGCGATTGACTCTCCGATCGAGGTCTTACCCGTGCCGGGCGGCCCGACCAAAGTCAGGATCGCGCCGTTGGCGCGGCTGTCCTCGTCGACCCCGCGCTCCTCGCGCAGCTTGCGCACGGCGATGAACTCGGTGATCCGCTTCTTCACGTCCTCGAGGCCGGCGTGGTCGGCGTCGAGGACCTGGCGCGTGTGCGCCGGGTCGAGCCGCTCCTCGGAGCGCTTCGCCCACGGCACCGCGATCAGCCAGTCGAGGTAGCTGCGGATCATCGAGGACTCGGGCGACTGCTCGCCCTGGCGCTCGAGCCGGCGCAGCTCCTTCTCGGCCTGCTCGGCGACCGCCTCCGGCATCCCGGCCTCGGCGATCTTGCGCTCGTACTCCTCAATCAGGCTGCCCTCGTCCTCGCCCAGCTCTTTGCGGATCGAGTCCATCTGTTTGCGCAGGAAGTAGTCGCGCTGCTGCTTCTGGGCGCCGGACTCGACGTCCTCGCGGATGCGACTGCGCACCTGCAGCTCGGCAAGCCGCTCGCGCTGCAGCTCGACCGCGACGCCGAGGCGGGCGGTGACGTCGATCGTCTCCAGCAGGCGCAGCTTGCCCTCGGTCGAGACGTCGGGGCTGAGCCCGGTGGTGTCGGCCAGGGCGCCGGGCTCCTCGACCGAGCGCAAAAAGGCGGCGATGCGGTCATCGGCACCGCGCAGCTCGAGGATCTCTTCGACCACGGCGCGGTATTCGCGCGCCAGCTCCTGAGTGTGCTCGTCCTCGGGGTGGCCGTCGTGGACCTCCTGCACGTCGATGCGCAGGGCCTCTCCCTCCTCGCCGGGCACGGCGGCGCCGGCCAGGCCACGGTGGAGGCCGACCACGGTCGCGACCGGGGCGCCGCCGCGCGCGTGACCGCGCTCGACCACCTCGGCAACGACGCCGACGCGCCCGTACTCGCCGTCGCGGCTGGGCAGCAGGAAGACCTGCTCCTCATCGCCGGTGTCGATCGGCAGGGTCGCGGAAACGCCGGGGAAAACGATCGCATCGTCAAGCGGAATCAGGAGATAGGTCATGTCTAAGTCCAATTTCTGTAGTTAGTCTTGCTACAGGATAGCGGACGGGAATTGCCGCCTGGCCTAGCTCAGACGCTCGATACCGACCTCCTGCGCCGGCTTGTCCTCGCGCAGGCCCTTGAAGGAGCCGTGGCGCACCATGCCGTCGGCGGTCAGCTCGCGGAACTCGATCTCGGCGACCAGCTCCGGCTCGACGAAGTTGGCCTTGCGCGGGCCGCGGCGGGCCGCGAAGGGGTTCGTCTCGCGTGCCAGCGGTGCCAGGCGCTCGCCGAGGTCCTCGAGGTCGCGATCAGAGAAGCCGGTGCCGACCTTGCCCGCGTAGCGCAGCTCGGCGCCGTCGAAGTAGCCGAGCAGGATCGAGCCGAGGCGATCGCGCCGCCGGCCCTCGCCCGGCAGCCAGCCGCCGATCACGAACTCCTGGCGACCGACGTTCTTGATCTTGAGCCAGGCGCCGCCGCGCTTTCCTGGCGCGTAGCTGCTGTCGAGCCGCTTGAGCACGATCCCCTCCAGTCCCTGCTCGGCGCTTGCCGCCAGCAGCTCCTTGGCGTGCTCGGTGGAATATCCGGGCGTCTGCCAGCTTGGCCCGGAGAGATCAAGGCCCTCGAGCAGCTCGCGGCGGCGGCTGTAGGGCTGGGCAGTCAGGTCGTGCCCGTCGAGGTAGAGCAGATCGAAGATCACGTAGGTGACCGGATGGGATTTCATCCGCCTCCGCACCACGGCCTCGTCGGTCTGGTGGATGCGCTGCTGCAGGCGCTCGAAGCTCGGCAGGCCGTTCTCGTCGAAGGCGACCAGCTCTCCGTCGAGCACCGCGTCGACCGCACCGAGCTGGCGCGAGAGACGCCGCACCTCGGGGTATTGGGCGGTGACGTCCCTGAGATTGCGACTCTGCAGCTGCAGCCGCCCTGGCCGACAGTAGGCGACCGCCCGCACGCCGTCCCACTTCACCTCGGCCGCCCAGCCCTGGTCGCTCGCCGGCAGCTTCGCCAGCTTGGCCAGCATCGGCACCACCGACTCCGGAAAGGGATCGCGCGCCTCGGTAGGCGGGTCGATGCGGTGGATCATCCAGTCCTTCTCGCTCTTGCCGGTGCGAAACAGCGCGTAGCGACCGCTCAACCGCTCGCCCGCGAAGCTGAAGACGACTTTCCCCTCCTCCCACTTCTCCAGCTCGTAGGTGCCGCGGTCCCAGATTCGCATCGTCCCCGCGCCGTACTCGCCGGCCGGGATCTCGCCCTCGAACTCGAGGTACTCGAGCGGGTGGTCCTCGGTGTGGACGGCCTTGCGGTTCTCCTCCGGATCGAGCGGGATGCCGTTCGGCACCGCCCACGAGGCCGCCACCCCGTCGTGCTCGAGCCGCAGGTCCCAGTGCAGGCGGCGGGCGCGGTGCTCCTGGACGACGAAACGCGGCGCACCGCGCTTTGCGCGCTTGCGCTCCGCTCGCGGCTCGGGCGTCGCCTCGAAGTCGCGCTTGTGCTCGTACTCGCCGAGCTCGCCGTCGTTTCCTTTTTGCGCTTTCAACTAGCGCCTCGAAGAGTGCCTGACTACTCGTTGACGAGCGCAGCCAGGAGGCCAGTGAGCAGCAGCGAACCGCCCGCAACGGCGGCGGTTGCCGGTGCGCTTCCTTCGGGTAGACCCTCGCGAGCGAGCGTGGTCGAGCCGATGTCCGCGAGGTCGCCGGCGATGCTGGCGGCGAGGAAGGGCCGGATCGGCGATCCGCGCAGGAAGCAGGCCAGCGCGGCGCCGTGCAGGGCAACCTCGCGAGCGCCGAGGCCACGCAGCGATACCTGCGCGGCCGGCCGCCGGGCGTCAGGGCCGAGCCAGCGGCCAGCAGCCACCTTCTCCGGCGAGACAAGCAGTGCCGCGCCGTAGGCAATGCGGGACGAGAGCACCGCGATTGTCGTGACCTTGACTGCGGAGTCCGTGGAAAACATGAGTCCGGTCTACCCATCGGTGCGCCTTTTGCACCCCTGGGGCACATAAAGCGCACCGGAAGCCGAGTAGACCTGATAGAGAGCCCCGATGCTGGCTGACGCTGCACTCGGGGCAGGCATAGCCTTCTGCATCGCCGTCCTGACCACGCCGGTGGGCGTCTCCGGCGCGGTCTTCCTCGTCCCGGTCCAGATCAGCGTCCTGCAGACGCCGAGCCCAGCGGTGACGCCAACCAACCTCCTTTACAACCTGATCGCGATCCCCGGCGCCCTTCTCCAGTTCCACCGCGAGCGACGCCTGGCCTCACCGCTGACCCGCCTGCTGGTCCTCGGCACCCTGCCGGGAGTGGTGATCGGCGCGGTGATCCGGGTCGAGCTCCTCGACCAGGCCAATGCGTTCCTGCTGGTCATCGCCGCCGTCCTGATCCCGCTAGGCGCCTGGCTGGTGCTTGCGAGTCCGCCCCGTGCCGCGGGACCGCCCGATCGCGATCGCCGTCGCCAGATCACCCTGCTGGCCCTGGGGGTCGGGACGGTCGGCGGCATCTACGGGATCGGCGGCGGCTCGATCCTCGGGCCGATCCTGGTCGGCCTCGGCTTCTCGGTCTTCGAGGTCGCGCCGGCAGCGCTGACGGCAACCTTCCTCACCTCGATTGCCGGGGTCCTGACCTTCATGGTGCTCAGCATCGGCAGCGAGGACGTCGCCCCGGACTGGGCACTCGGGATCGGTATGGGCATCGGCGGGCTCGCCGGCGCCTACCTCGGTGCCCGCCTGCAGTCGCGGCTGCCCGAGGAGCTCCTGCGGCGCGGGCTCGGCATTCTCGCCCTGGCGCTCGGGTTGCGCTACGCGGTTCTTGGTCTCACCTGACCCGAACGCTCCGAGCCTCAGCCCGCGAACTGCAGCTGCTCCGCTTCGACCCGCTCGCCGGCGCCCTCGAGCTCGAGCAGCAAGCGCTTGCGCTCGAGGCCACCGGCGTAACCGGTGAGCTTGCCGGCCTTGCCCACCACCCGGTGGCAGGGGACGACGATCGAGAGGGGGTTGCGGCCGACCGCAGCACCGACCTCGCGCGCCGTCACCGGCTCCCCCAGCTCCTGCGCCATCTCACCGTAGGTGGTGGTCTGCCCGTAGGGAATGCGATCGATCAGGTCCCAGACCCGTCGCTGGAAATCATCGCCGGCGACCGTCGTCTCCAGCTCGAACTCGGTCCGCTCGCCGGCGAAGTACTCAGCCAGTTGCTGCTGGTCCTGCTCGAAGCCGCGCTCTGAGCGCATGCCGAACACCTCCGGAGCTGGCATATGCCAGTGGCCCGGGAAGTAGATGCCGCTCAGAACGCCGTGGCTGGCGACGAGCGTCAGCTCCCCAATCGGCGAGTCGATCGTTGTGTGAGTTGCAGACATGCCGTACTCCTCTTCGCTTGCGTGCCGTCACCCATATAAACGGCTCGATCGGCGCCTCCGTGAGGCCGCGGGCGGATGAGGCGAGCTAAATCTGCTCTGGGGCCTGCTCGCGACCCCCGAGGGTCATGCCGACCCGGTCCGCTACTGCGTCGGAAGGCTCGAAGCCCATCTGGTCCGCGGGCGTGTCCTTGCCGGTCCTGGCCAGGTAATAGACGAAGCCGGCGATCGCGGCGGCAAGTACGAGGCTGACCGGCCCGGTGCCGAGAGCGAGACCGCCGCGGGCAGAGGAGACGGCGAGCCAGTCGGCAACCGAGGCGCCGACTGGACGGGTGACGACGTAGGCGAACCAGAAGGCGAGGATCGAGTTCATGCCGAAGCGGAAGTAGCCGAGCGCGGGGATCGCCATGATCGCGCCGAAGAACAGGATCGAGCCGAAGTAGCCGAGGCCGAAGGTGACCGCGGTGAGGTCGCCAGCGGCGGTGCCGAGGGCGAAGGTGGCGAGCACGGCGGCCCAGTAGAAGAGCTCGCGGCGCTGGCTGGTGATGCTGTGGATCGAAAGCGTGCCCTCGGTCATGTACCAAGTGCGGAAGACCACAGCGAGGACGATCGCGTAGAAGATCGTCGAGGCGATGTAGAGGACACCGAGGCCGACGTGCAGGACATCGGCGGCCATCGTGCCGAAGACGCCGACCATCGCCACCGCCAGCCAGTAGGCCCAGGGCACGTAGCGGTCCTTGCCGAACTGGATGTTGAGAGCGATGACCAAGGCGATGCCGCCGAGGACGACGGCGATCTCGGGGACGAGGGTGTGGACGAGGAAGTCCGAGGTCGACTCGCCCATCGCCGTTGTCAGTGCCTTGACGATCCAGAAGAAGGCGGTGACTTCCGGCACCTTGGAGAAGGCGTGCTGCCGATTTGCCGCGCCCAGGTCGATCCTCATAGGGCGAAGGCGACGGTGAAGAAGATGCCGGCGACGATGCAGTAGATGCCGAACGGAGTCAGCCGGTTGCTCTGGAAGAAGCGCAGCAGGAACTTGACCGCGATGTAGGTGGTGAACGCGGCCGCGAGCGCGCCGACCAGCGCCTGGCCGCGCACCCCGTCACCCGCCGATCCGAGCAGTTCGGGCAGCTTGAGGAAGCCGGCGGCAGCAATGATCGGGGTCGCCAGCAGGAAGGCGAAGCGGGCGGCGTCCTCGTTGGAGAGGCCGACGATCAGGCCGCCGCCCATGGTCACGCCCGAGCGCGAGATGCCGGGAATCAGCGCCGCGGCCTGGGCGGTGCCGATCGCCGCCGCCTGGCGGAAACTCATCCTGGTCGCGATGCGCGGGTCGGAGTCGCCCTCGCCGTCACCGGGCGTGGGTTGTCGCTTTCGCAAGCTCTCGAAGGACAGCAGCAGGACGCCGTTGAGAATGAGGAAGAGCGCCGCCGACTCCGGCGAGGCGAACAGGGTGCGAAGCGGGTGCTCGAGCGCCAGGCCCAGGATGCCGGCTGGGACCGTGCCGATCACAAGCAGCCAGCCCAACTTGGCGTCGGTGTCCTCGGCGGCGATGCCGCGGTCGCGCAGCGAGCGGCCGAGCCCGCGGAAGATCCGCTTCCAGTCCTCGAGGAAAAAGAAGAAGAGGACGATCGCCGTGGCGCAGTGGGTGGCGACGAGGAAGGCGAGGAAGTAGTCGTCGTTCTGGTGGATGTTCCAGCCGAAGGCCTTGGGAATGATCACGGCGTGACCGAGGCTGGAGATCGGGAAGGGCTCGGCGATGCCCTGAATCAGACCGAGGACGATCGCTTGCAGGTAAGAAATCGGGTGCACGCGGCCGGGATCATCTGGGGCCTTCCTTAAGACCAGATGAGAATGTGGGCAGCGTCACCCAGACGTCTGCTCCCCCACCCTCCCGGTTTGCGACGTGCGCCTCTCCGCCATGGGCCCTCGCAACCGTCTCGACGATCGCCAGCCCGAGGCCGCTACCGCCGTCGCGATCGCTGGCGGCGGCGCGACTGAAGCGCTCGAAGGCGCGGCCGAGGAACTCCTCCGGGAAGCCCTCGCCTCGATCCAGCACGTGGATCGCGACCGAGCCGTCTTCCGCCTCCGCTCGCAGCTCGATCTTGCCGGCGCCGTAGCGAAGCGCGTTGTCGACCATGCTGCCCACCGCCTGATCAAGTCGCAGCCTGTCGGCCTCAATCATGAGCCCAGCGGGTGCCGATACCTCGACCTCGCGGCCAGCCTCTTCAGCCCGCCGGGAAAACCGGCGACCGACGCCTTCGAGCACGTCAAGGAGGCCCAGCCGCTCCAGGCGCAAGGGCAGCTCGCCCCGCTCCGTCTGCGCGATCGTCAGCAGGTCCTCGGAGAGCTGGGTGAGCCGGTCAGTCTCCTCGGCGGCCGACGCCAACGCCGCCCGCAGCTCCTCGGGTGAGCGCCCCGCCGCCAGCGCCAGCTCCAGCTCAGTGCGCAGGATCGCCAGCGGCGTGCGCAGCTCGTGGCTTGCGTCGGCGACGAAGGCGCGCTCGTGGGCGAGTGCCTCGCCGAGCCGCTCGAGCATCTGGTTGAGCGTGTTGCCGAGCCTGGCGACCTCGTCGTGAGTCGGGGGGACCGGCAGGCGCCGGTCGGGCTCGGCCGCCGAGATCTCCGCCGCCCGCGAGCGCATCGCCTCGACCGGCTTCAGTGCCGCCGCCGCGACGCCGTAGGCGGCAAGCGAGGCGAGCAGCAGCGCGATCGGGCCTCCCACCAGCAATAGCTGTGCCAGGTCGGTGAGCGACTCGCCGCGCGCCTCGGTAGAAGTGCCGACGACCACCACCTGCCTCTGACCCCGCGCTTCCACGGGCACCGCCAGCAGACGCGACTCGTCCTGGAGGCCCGGGAGCGGGCCGCGGTTGAGGTAGACGGGGCCGCGCAGGGCCCTTTGCAGCTCGGCGGACGTGAGCAGGACGTTGCGGCCGATCGCCAGCGAGGAGTCGGTGACTCCCCCGCCGGCGTCGAGCACCTCGGCGAAGCTCTCGTTGCGACCGACCAGGTTCTGGTGCCCGTCGCGCAGGCCCGAGTCGGCCTGCTTGACCAGAGCGGCCACGTCGCTTGCTCGCGAGCGCAGGCCGGAGTTGATCGTAGCGTCGAGCTCGTTGGCAAAGCGCAGGTAGACGAAGACCCCGGTGGCGCCGAGGACCAGGGCCATCACCGCGGCGAAGACGAGCGTCACCCGCAGGCGGATCGAGGCGCGACTCAGTGGCCGCCGTCCTTTCGCAATCGGTAGCCGGCGCCGCGCACGGTCTCCAGCGATTTGACCCCGAACGGCACGTCGATCTTGCGGCGCAGGTAGCGGATGTAGACCTCGATCACGTTGGAGCGGTGCTCGAAGTCGTACTCCCAGGCCTGGTCGAGCAGCTGCGAGCGGCTATGGACGTGGCCGGGGCGGCGCATGAAGGCCTCGAGCAGGACGAACTCCTTGGCCGAGAGCTCGATCTCGGTCTCTCCCCGCCAGACCTGATGGGTCGCCGGATCGAGGCGCAAGCTTCCTACCTCGACGATCGCCGGTCGCTCGCTCTGACCGCGACGGACCAGGGCACGAAGCCGGGCCAGCAGCTCGGCGAAGGAGAAGGGCTTGGTCAGGTAGTCGTCGGCACCGCCGTCGAGGCCTGCGACCCGGTCCTCGAGCGCGCCGCGGGCGGTCAGCATCAGCACCGGCGACCAGATCCCCTCTTGGCGCATCCGCCGGCAGGTCTCGAAGCCGTCGATGCCGGGCAGGACCACGTCGAGGACGATCGCGTCATAGCCAGAGGCGCGGGCCATGCCGACGGCTTCCTCGCCGGCACCGGCAACGTCGACGGTCAGGCCCTGCTCGCCGAGGCCACGGCGGATCAGCGCCGCCATCTTCACCTCATCCTCGACGACCAAGACGTGCATGGAAGCACGATCGAGGCAAAAGATTAAAAACAGGTGAGAGCCGGTGTGCCGGCCGGTCTACGCCGCGGCGGCGATCGCTTCCGTCGGATAGCCGAGATCGGAGATCCTCCGGGGCAGATCGAAGTGCAGCCAGTGCGAGATGTGGGACGGCGGGGTCTCGAGGATGATCTCCGCGTAACGTCTCTCCCCCAGCTCTTCGACGATGTCGTCGTAGGCGTTTGGGCTGTTGGCGACCCGCCCGGAAACGGTCGATTTGGCGGGGGCCTGCAGCTGGTTCAGGGCCTTAGCCAGGAGCGCGTCGCCGTCGGCGGTGTCGCCGTCGTTACGGTCGAAGCCGAGGTGGTCGGGGTTCGGCACGAGAATGAAGAAGCGCGCGGCGCCCACCGCCGTGCGGCGCTTCACCGCGTCGAGCAGCGCCGCCGTCGGCTCGACCTTGTTGAGGACGACCAGGATCGCCGGGCTCGCCTCCCCCGCGAGGTTGCGAGCGGCCGTGATCGGGCCCGAGCGGATCACGTCGCGCTTGGAGATCGCCAGGAAGACGACCAGCACCAGGATCGTCGAGAGGAAGATCACGCTGGTCAGGTTGGTGCCCAGTCCGAGACCGCCTTCGCTGGTCGGCGAGGCGAGGTAGTCGCCGATCGAGGCGCCGAGCGGCCGGGTGAGAATGTAGGCGAGCCAGAAGGAGAGGATCGCGTTCAGCTTCAGGCCGAAGTGCAGCACGGCGACGATGACGATCGCACCGGCGAAGATCCCGAGCGCCGCCAGGTAGCCAAGTTCGAGCTGCTCGGAGAGGAAGTCGCCGGCCGAGGTGCCGAGGGCGAAGGTGAAGAGGATCGCCAGCCAGTAAAAGCCCTCGCGCCTGGTGGTGAAGATGGTGTGGACCGAGAGCGTGCGCTCGACCGCGTACCAGCCGGCGAAGACGCAGATCAGGATCGCTGCGAAGGCGATCGTCGTCGTCTCCAGCGCGACGCCGTAGTTTTCGACCAGGTTGTCGCTGACCAGGGTGCCGACGACGCTGATCAGGACCACCGCCAGCCAGTAGATGCCGGGCACGTACTTCCGCGCCCGGAACTGGAAGACGAGGACCCCAATCAGCAGCGCCCCCATGAGGTAACTGGTGTTGGTCAGGCCGAGGCCGAGGTTTTCGTTGAGGTTGTCGGCGAAGGTCTCGCCAACCGTCGTGCAGAGCACCTTGATCACCCAGAAGTAGACGGTGATCTCGGGCACCTTGTTGAGCATCTGGCGGGCCCACCACTTGGCCGAGTTGGCGGTGGACGCGGCGGCTGGGGAGGTCTGCGCGGCGTTCATGGCGCGGCAGTTTTGGACATCGCGCTTAACCGCAGATGAGAGCCCGGATCAGCGAGAGCCGCGGGGCGCGGCTAGGCCGACGAGGCCGGAGCGAGGGAGGCGGCCTTGAGCTGGCGCCAGGTCAGCAGTCGCCCGCTCTCCGGATCGATCACCTTGAGCCGGATCGCGCGCAGCCCGTCGGCGACGCTCAGCATTGGCACGTCGTGGAAGATCGGGTTCTCGTCGTGGGCGCGCTGCAGGTTGTAATTGGGGATCTTGGCGCTGAGGTGGTGGACGTGGTGCAGGCCGATGTTGCCGGTGAAGAACTGCAGGACCTTCGGCAGCACCAGGTAGGAGCTCCCCTGCAGGGCGGCGTCGGCGTAGCTCCAGGCCTCCGAGCTCTCCCAGTAGGCGTCCTCGAACTGGTGCTGGACGTAGAACATGAAGATCCCCATCGTGCCGGCGAGGATCGCGATCGGCATCTGCACGAGCAGCCAGGCGCCCGGGCCGACGACCCAGACGATCGCTCCGACGACGACCGCGAGGACCAGGTTGGTCACGAGGATGCTGCGGCGCTGGCGCGGGCGCATCTTGTTCGACCAGATGCGCGGCCCGATCATCAGCGACCAGATCGGGCCGATCCCGAACATAACCACGGGGTTGCGAAAGAGGCGATAGCCCAGGCGGCCTTTCCAGGGGCGCGCGAGGTACTCCTCGACGGTCAGGGTCGCGATGTCGCCGGTGCCGCGGCGGTCGAGGTCGCCAGCGGTGCCGTGATGGACGGCGTGGTTGTGGCGCCAGTTGCCGAACGGCTGGAAGACCAGCAGCCCGGCGAAGCGCCCCAGCCAGAGGTTCCCTCGCCTGCTGGGAAGGAACGAGCCGTGGGCGCAGTCGTGGAAGACGATGAAGGTGCGCAGGAGGAAGCCCGCCGCCGGAAGCGCGAGGGCGAGCGTGAGCCAGACCGAGACGTCGAGACAGAGATACATGGCGACGCTCAGAGCCAGGTAGGGCAGCACGGAGGTGGCCACGTCGAGGAGGCTGTGGCGGAGCGAGGACTGCTCGTGCCGGGCGACCGAGTCCTTCCAGTAGGGAGCCATGAGTCGCCGACAATAGACCTACTTCCTAAAGATCAGCGTAGGGCGAGGTGACACCGTGGCGCCCATATGATCCCCGCCTTCCTCAACGGCCTCAGATCGATGGCACCCAACATCAAGGAGCAGTAGACGACCGCTCGCATCGCCGTTCTTCTCGGCGCCAGCCTTGCCCTTGCCCTGCCGACGAGCGCAGGTGCCGCGCTGCCGAAGCCCAGCACAACGCTGATCGTCCCCGGCAAGTCGATCGGCGGGGTCGCCCTCGGGGCCACCGCCAGCAACCTGCAGAAAGCATGGGGCAACACCAAAGACTGCGAATTCCAGTGCGTCTACGAAGGCGGCAAGAACGGTGACGAAACGGCGGCCAATGCCGGCGTCCTGCTCGAAGCACCAGCCAGCGGCAGCGGCCCGGCCAAGGTCTGGCGGGTCTTCCTCACGGTCGGCCTGAAGAAAGTGGGGAGCGAGCTGAAGCCGGACCTGAACACGCCCTTGACCGAGTTCACCACCTCGAAGGGGATCGGGCTCGGCTCCACGATCGGAGAGGTAAAGAGGGCCTATCCGGGGGCCAAGAAGTTCAGCAGCACCGGCTTCACCGAGTTCACCCTGAAGGGGAAGAAGGAAATCGAAACTCAGTTCGTCTTCGCCAGCTCCACCAAGATGACCTCAGTCGTCGTCGCCAGCCATCCCGGCGGCTGAGCCACCGAGCAGCGCACCACCCGCCACCGCGACGTTCCCCTCCGCCGAGTCGGCGGCGGGGAATCGCGCGGCGAGCGGCAGCCCGAGCAGGGAGACCGCAGCCATCGCGAGAAACGCCGCCAGCGGCTTGTCGACGAGGGCCTGGACGATCAGCGCCACGACCAGCCCGCCGAAGTTGCCTGCCATCCAGACGAGCGCTCCCGCTGTTCCTTCCGCCCTGCCGGCTAGACGCTCGGCGGCGGTGAGGATCACCGGCAGCGCCGGCAGCATGAGGAAGCCCATCAGCACGATCACGCCGGCCCGGGCGCCAACCACCGTGAACACCCCGAGCGCGGCGCTGCCGAGCGCGCTAGCCAGCACCGCGGCGCGCATGAAGGTGCGCTCGGCGCCACGGCGGGCCACCAACGGCGGCAGCAGAGCGCAACCGGCGATACCGGCCACGACCATGCCAAGCAGCAAGAAGCCGGCGCTCTGTTCCGAGATGCCGGCGGGATGGAAGAGCGTTTGCAGCCAGGTGGCGATGGCGACGAAAACGCCGAAGCCGACGAAGGCCAGCCCGCACAGTGTTCGCATCGCGGGCAATGCCCAGAGCGCCCGCACTGCACCTCCCTCGATCACGGCACTCTCCACATTCGGGTTCCCTGGCTTGCGCAGTGTCAGCGCCAGGGCCGCGGCGGCGAGGACGCCGAGCACGGCCTGGACGATGAGCAGCCGCTCGATCTGTCCGTGCGCTCCCACTGTCGGGCCGAGGATTAGGGCGAGCAGCATGCCGGCGAAGCTGCCGGCCGAGGCTACGGCGATGCCGGTGGCGCGACGGTCGGCGGGCAGATAGTCGGCCGAGACCTTGCCGATCGCGCTGAGCACAATCGCCTGGGCGACGGCTACTGCGAGCTGGCCCGCCATCGCCCAGGCGAACGTCGGCCCGCCGAGACGCAACAGCCCCCCGGCTGCCATCAGTGCGCCGCCGGCCAGCAGCGCGGGACGAAAGTGAGTGTCGAGCAGGCGGCCGGCGGGGATCGCCAGGACGACGTAGAGCAGCGGGAAGATCTCAGCCAGCCAGCCCACCGCCGAGACCGACACCCCGTAGTAGTGCGCCGTCGCTGTGTCGACCGGCGCGTAAGTTAGCCAGAGCAGCTGCGTGCCCGCGCAAACCGAGGCGAAAGCGGCAATCGTCGGCCAGCCGCTGGGGCCGCGAGGGTGCATCGACCCAGTCTCTACCAACGAGTGGTCGATTTACCACCGTATGCGTGGGTCAACCGACCACTCGCGCTGAGGCTCGGCACACTGTGAAGATGAGCGAGCGTCCGGTCTTGATCACGATCCCGATCAGTCACTACTGCGAGAAGGCTCGCTGGGCGCTCGATTGGGCGGGCGTCGCCTACGAGGAGCGGGCGCACCTGCAGGTGCTCCACTGGATCCCGGTCACCCGAGCCGGGGGCAAGAAAACGGCGCCCGTGCTGGTTTGGGGGAATCGTGTCTTTACCGACTCGGCCGACATCGTCGAGGAGGCGAGCGCCAAGGCCCCACCGGACCGCAGCCTCTTCCCGGAGGACCCTGCCGCCGCCGCCGAAGTCCGCGCGATGCAGAGCGACTTCGACGTAAACCTCGGACCGGAGGGACGCCGCTGGATGTACAACGCCCTGCGCGGGCACCGCGACATCGCCGTCAAGTACGGCTGTACTGGCGTGCCGGCTTGGCAGCGTCGCGCGCTGCCCTTCGCCTACCCCGTGGCAGCTCGCATCATCGACCGCTACCTCGATGTCACGCCGGCCACCGCCGCGCAGTCAGAGGCCACGGTACGGGCGACCTTCGACGCCGTTGCTGAACGGCTAGGTGACGGGCGGCCCTACCTCTGCGGTGATCGCTTCAGCGCCGCCGACCTCACCTTTGCCTCACTGTCCGCCCCCATGCTGATGCCGCCCGAGTACGGCGTGCCACTCCCCCAACCCGAGGACCTGCCTGTGGCCATGGCAGCGACGGTTCGTGAGTTGCGCGCACACCCGGCCGGCGTCTACGCACTGAAGATGTTTCGTGAGGAGCGACGGGTCTAGGATCGCGCCCGAGATGCCGATCTCGGAACTAACTTCACGCAGCGCCGTTCTCGCCGCGATCAAGGAGTTCGACCAGGTTTGGGCAGTCGTCCTTCCTCGCCAAATACGGCTACAGCAGGGCGCTGAGATACAGCCTTCGCTACGGGGCAAGCGCTACGACTCGAAGGCAATAGCGGGAGTTGCTTGGGGAATACAGTTCCACGCTGACGGGAGGCGCAACCCAACAGTTACTCGAGGGCGCCCAAAGCTCGGTGCCAGCGCTCGAAAAGCTGAACTGCAAGGTCGTCGAAGAGGTAACGCCTGCGCTCCCCAAATTTCGGCCCGGCGCCACCTATAGCTGGCAAACGGTGGCGAGGAAATTTGCCCAATTCCCTTTCCTGATCACCAGTTTTTCGGTACGTCGCCGAAAACTCCCGCGAGCTCTTCTTGTTCGAGTACGCGGACGCTGAAAAATTGCTCTTTCACGACCGAGTTAGCTGCATTCACCACTGGGAGGACATTGCTCCCGGCAAGAAGGGGAAAGATCGGCGCGTCTACCAGTTTCGCTTGCGCCTTGCCGGTGGCAATCGAAGCCGACAAAAAGGCGCGTTCGAAAGCGGACCGAGACGCTGATTCATCCCCGCGCAACACGTCCTCGTTCAAACCGCGGCCTTTCGATCCGGACCGGACGCCAGCGCCACCGCAGCGCACCAGAAGATCAGGGAGAGCCGTCGCGTCGCACAGGAACAAGCGGATCGGAATCACCAGGCGACCCTTCGCACGTTGGGACTCTGGCTCGAGAAGTCGGGGTGGACAGATCTCGAGGAAATCGACGGAGCGATCGATCTAAGGGCCAAGCGACCAGGCGCGGGTGACCATAGTCGCGAGATCAAAAAGCACGCGCCCTAAGAGCGAGCGCGGTGCGGTCCGAGGCGGACTCGCGCAGCTGTTCGAATATCGCCCCTCTTTGGCTCCGACAAAGACAAGCTGTGCCTTGTCACCAACCGACCCGATTCACACCCAGCGTCGACGGCTACTCAACTCACTTGACATAGGTCTCGCTTATGTCGAGAAGGGCAAGGTCTTTATCTCGGGCACGGCAGCCTCGCGGGCGATCTTCGGCTAGCCCTGCTGAGACGGGGCCGGCTTGCCGCTCATGCCGGGGTGAATCCCCCGCCCAATCGTCTGCTCGTCGACGATCTTCTGCAGGTACTGAGTGAGGCGCTTGCGATCGGCAGCGGGCATGCCTTTGGTCAGGTCGCGCTCGTGGGCCTTGGCGATCTCGCGCCCGCGCTCGAGCGTCTCGCGCCCCTTGGCGGTGAGATACAGGGCGCGGACGCGGCGGTCGGTGGGATGCGGGCGGCGCTCGACCAGGCCGAGCTGCTCGAGCTCGTCGACGAGGCCGACCATGCGGCTCGGCGGCACCTCGATCGCCTCGCCGATCGCCTGCTGGGAGCGGCCCTCGGCGGCGTCGACGAGATTGAGCACGCGGAACAGTGCAGGGTGCAGGCCGACATCGGCGATCCGTTCGGAGAACTGGCGCGCCGCGTAGATGCCAACCTGGGAGAGGAGAAATGCCAGTGTTGACGGGGCCGCGTCCCCCGCGATTGAATCGGTGCCCATGAGATCGCGAAGCCTACCGGCTTGCTTTCTGCTAAGAATCGTTTCTTCCTGAAACCTTTCTGCCTTGCAACAGATCTTTCGAGGAAAGGACCCGCCCGATGACCCGCCGCCTCGCCCGCCTCGCCGACATCGCCTACCGCCGCCGCGGCCGCGTGGTCCTCGCCTGGATCGTCGCGACCGTGGTCCTGATCGGCCTCGGCTCCTCGCTTGCCGGCGAGTACCACGCCGACTACAACACCCCGGGCTCGGAGTCGAAGGAAACCAGCGAATTCACCAAGCGGGAATTCAGCGGCTATTCGGGGCAGGAAATCTACGTCGTCTGGAAGAACCCCAAGGGGGTCAACGGCCCGGCGACCAAGCGGCAGATGGACGCCTTCTTCACCCAGGCCGAAAAGGTCGACCACGTCGAGCGCCGGGGCGTGGTCCGCGTCTCCGAAAAAGGCACGATCGCGACCACGACGCTGCCGCTCAACGTGCCGGGCTGGGAAATCAAGAAGGAGCAGGGCGAAGAACTGATCGCCGCCGCCGAAGACAATGACGGCGCCGGCCTGCAGATCGAGCTCGGTGGCGAACCGATCTACATCGCGCAGGAACAGACCAGCCCGGAGGGTCTCGGCTTCCTCGGCGCCGCGATCGTCCTGTTGATCGCCTTCGGCTCGCTGGTCGCGGCCGGCCTGCCGCTGCTGATCGCCCTGGTCGGCCTGGGCATCTCCTCGGGCGGCCTGATCGTGCTGCTGGCCAACGTGATCGACGTCCCCAACTGGACCACGGCGGTCTCGGGCCTGATCGGCATCGGCGTCGGTATCGACTACTCGCTGCTCGTGCTCACCCGCTTCCGGGCGGCGATGCGCTCGGGCAAGGATCGCCATGACGCTGTGGTCGAGGCGGTCTCCACGGCGGGCCGCAGCGTGCTGATCGCCGGCAGCACCGTGGTCATCGCGGTCCTGGGTCTATTCCTCACCGGCCTCCCCTACATGTACGGGGTGGCGATCTCGGCCTCGCTCGCAGTGCTGGTGGTGATGATCGCCTCGATCACGCTGCTGCCGGCGCTGCTCTCCTACCTCGGCCCGAAGGTCGATCGCCTGCGCATTCCCTTCCTCGGTCGCCGATTGGAGAAGGAAGGATCCAGCAACTCCCCCGCCGCCCGCTGGAGCCACGCCGTGCAGCGGCGGCCCTGGACGGCGGCGATCGTCGCCACCGCGATCCTGCTCGCCCTCGCCGCGCCGGCGCTGGGCATGCGCCTCGGCTTTCCCGACGCCGGCAATGACAAACCGGGCACGATGACCCGCCAGGCCTACGACCTGATCAGCGAGGGCTTCGGCCCTGGCGCCAACGGCCCGCTCGTGGTCGCGGCGGAACTGCCCGACCCGCAGGCGCGCTCGGCGGTCGACGACCTGGTGACGCAGCTGCGTAAGGACCCCGGGGTCGCCTACGTGGCGGCGCCGCGCTTCAACTCACAAGGCACCGCGGCGCTCTTCACCGTGATCCCCACCACCTCCCCTCAAGACTCAGCGACCACCGACCTCGTCGACCACCTTCGCCACACCGTGATCCCCGACGCGCTCGAAGGCTCGGGCGTGACGACCAAGCTCGGCGGCGTGACGCCGGCCCTGGAGGACCAGAGCAAGTACATCACCGGCCGCATGCCGCTCTTCATCATCGGCGTGGTCGGGCTCTCCTTCCTCTTGCTGCTGTTCGCCTTCCACTCGCCGCTGATCTCGCTCAAGGCGGCGGTGATGAACCTGCTCTCGGTCAGTGCCGCCTACGGGGTGATGACCCTGGTCGCCAAGGGCGGTGCTGTCGGCGAACTGATCGGGATCGACCACGAAGTCCCAGTCGCCCCGTTCATGCCGGTGATGATGTTCGCGATCCTCTTCGGCCTCTCGATGGACTACGAGGTCTTCCTCGTCTCCCGCATCCGCGAGGAGTACCTCAAGGACCACGACACCAGGCGCGCCGTGGCCGACGGCCTGGCCAAGACCGCGCGCGTGATCACCGCCGCGGCAGCGATCATGGTCGTCGTCTTCCTCGCCTTCGTCGCCTCGCCCGAAGTCTTCCTCAAGCTCTTCGGCATCGGCCTGGCGGCGGCAATCTTCCTCGACGCGACCGTGGTCCGCATGGTCCTCGTCCCGGCCGTGATGCAGCTGCTCGGCGCCCGCAACTGGTGGTGCCCGGACTGGCTCAGGCGGCTGCTGCCCGAAATCGAGGTCGAGAGCGGCGCCCGAGCGGCGGAGAGCTAGGCCAGCAGACCTAGCTCGCCCGCTCGGTGGCTGGCCTCGACCCGGGAGCGGCAGTCAAGCTTGCCGAGCAGGTTGCGGACGTGCATGTCGACCGTGCGCTGGCTGATGAAGAGCTCCTGGGCAATCTCGCGGTTGGTCCGGCCGATCGAGACCAGGCGCAGGACCTCGAGCTCGCGACGGGTCAGCTGAACCCCGTCCGCCCTCGTCGCGGCCCGGCTCCCTAGTCGCTGGGCAACCGACTCGCCGAGATTCGCCACCTCGCGGGCAGCTGCCGAGGCGAGCGGCCGGGCGCCGAGCTTGCTGGCGGTCCGGTAGGCGTCGCACATCCTCTCCAGCGCCTGCTCGCGCTCCCCCGCCGCGGCCAGCACGACCCCCGCGCGGAGCTCGATCTGGGCCCGCTCGAAGGGGACGGCAAGCGTGCGGTGCAGCTCGACCGCCCGCGAGAAGTGCTCCGCCGCGGCGCCCTCGTCGCCATCGAGCACAGCCATCTCGCCGATCGCCTGCGCCAGCGCCGCCAGCGCGTCGCCGTGGCCCGCCTCGGAAGCCATCTTCGCCAGCGCCTCGGTGCACGCGTGCACATTGGCGCGATCCCTCTGGCGAGCGAAAAAGGCCGTCGCCCAGCGGACCCCCCAGACCGCGTAATGGTGGTCCTCGCTCTCTTCCCAGCGGGCGAGCAGGGTCCGGCAGTGCTCGGCCGCCTCCTCCTCGGCGCCCTCGGCCGCGGCGACGTAGGCGAGGCCCGTGGTCGCGTCCATGAACATGTTGTAGTGACCGACTGAGGAGGAGACCGAGCGCGAGGCGGTGAGCATGCGGCGCGCCGATGCCAGCTTCCCCTGGAAAGCGTGGATGGCGCCGAGGAGGCCCTCGGCCACCCAGACGGCCGTGTCGGAGTCGATCAGCTCGCGGCCCAGCTCGCCGGCGCGCGCCCACTCGCCGCGCTCGCGCAGCACGTACACCAAACAGGTGACGCAGGCGAGCTCAGTGCGGACGTCCTCACCGGTGCGGCAGAGGCCGAGCGCGGTGTCGAGCGCTTCCTCGGCGCGGCGGTAGTCCGAGGCGTCGTAGAGGACCATGCTGAGGCGCTGGTATAGCTCGGCGGCAACCGGCGTCAGGTCGTGCTCGAGAGCGAGGGCGAGGGCGCCGCGCACGGTCTCCAGCCCCGTCTCGAACTCGCCGCCCTTGGCCTGGGCGACCCCCAGCAGGCCGCGGGCGCGGGCGCCGAGATCGAGCCGCTGCGCCGCGTTGGCGTCCTCGATCGCGGCCCGCGAGAGCTCGATCGCCTCGCCGTAGCCGGCCCGGGAGCGCTGGTGGTCGGCCATCGTCAGCCGCTCCAGCGCCGCGTCCGCCGGCATCTCGTTGGCGGCGAACGCATCGACCGCTAGCCGTCGCGCTGCAAAGGCGGTGTCGCGCTCCCCCTTCAGGTCATAGACCTTGGCGAGGCGATGCTGCGCATGGGCAAAGCCGACGCCGTCCCCGCCCGAGGAGCGGATCGCGGCGAGCTCGCGCAGCGCTTTTGCCGCCTCTGCCAGCTCGCCGGCGAGCTCGGCGCAGCGGGCGTAGCGCTCCAGCGTCTCCACGCGCAGCTCGTCCTCTTCGCCCTCCGACCAGAGCTCCAACGCCGCGCGGGCGGCCCTGGTCGCGTCGCGGTGAGCGTGCAGGCCTTCGGACTGGCGCACGGCCTCGACGTAGGCGGCGCGGGCGCGGGCGGCGTCGCCGGCGTCGCGCCAGTGGGTGGCGACCTCCGTGCTCGTGCCGCTCCCGCTTTCGAGCCCCTCGGCGAGGAGGCGATGGATCTCGCGGCGGCGCAGCCAGGGCACCTCGGCGTAGATCGCGTCACGGACCAGGGCGTGCCTGAAGGCGGCGCGGCCGGGTTCGTCCTCGACCAGGTGGCCCCTGTCGGTCAGCTCGACCAGGCCGGCCCGGCTCGCCAGCGCCGCCGCAAGCTCGAGATCGAAGGGCTGGTCGGCGACGGCGGCCACTTCCGCCGCCTCACGCGCCCGCTCGCTCAGCTCCGAAGCGCCGATCGCGACCGCGTCGCGGACCGTGTCGGGCACCGGCACCTCGCTTTCCCCGGCCAGCTCGAGGCCGACCGGGCCACTGTGGATCCGATCCCGCACCCGCAACGCGGCGACCAGCTCCTCGACGAAGAAGGGTGAGCCCTGGGTGCGGTCGTGGATCGTGCTCAGCAACGACTCGGAGGCGGGCTGCTCGAGCAGTGCTCCCAGCAGCGCCCCGGTTTGGTCGCGGCCGAGGGGCTCGAGCGCGAGCTCCTCGAGATTGCCGCCGCGGCGCAGCTCATTGCGCAGCCAGCGCAGGGTGTGGTCGCGGGGCAGGCCATCGGATCGATAGGCGGCGACGACCACGACCGACATCTCCCGGATCGGCGCCGCAAGCGCCGCCAGCAGCTCCAGGCTCGCCTGGTCTGACCACTGCAGGTCGTCGAGAATGACGAGCGCCTGCCCGCTGCCGGCGAGGTGGGCGAAGGCGCAACGGACGGCCTCGAAGATGGTCGAGCGGTCGCTCTCGCCGGCCGGCTCTCCGAGCTCGGGCAAGAGCAGCGCAAGGTGCGGGCGCAGCGGCCCGCAATCGGCGAGGCCGTCGGGCTCGGCGCGCAGGTAGGAGCGCAGCGCCGCCACGATCGGCCCATACGGCGGCGTCACGCTGTCGCTCGCCGCGCCCTTGAGGACGAGCGCCGAAGAGCCGGCAGCCAGCTCGTCGGTGAGCCTGGTCTTGCCGACGCCGGCGTCGCCGCTGAGCAGCAGCAGGGTGCCGCTGCCCTGCTCGGCGCGATCGAGCGCCGCAGTGAGAACAGCGCTCTCGGCCTCGCGGCCGACGAGCGGGGTCCGTTCGCCCATAGTTCGAGTTTAGGCCGCGACCAGCGCCCCGGCCATCGCCGGCAGGGCGCTGGTCGCGAGTCCAGAATCAGCCGCTGACCGGCGAGGGGTCGGGGCGAACGACGACCGTGTCGAGGATCGGGATGACCTCGTCAGCGGGTAGGCCTGCCGTCTTCGCGTGCGCGCGGATCGCCTCGGGGCTCTCGCCTTCGTAGACGCAGAAGGTGCCAACCTCGCCGCTCTCCTCGCCAAGCACATAGCTGCGGATCCAGCGAACCCCGGAGTCGGGCTCGTCGCCGACTTCCGCCGAGCGCTTCGCCGCGACCTCCAGCTCCTCACCCGAAGCCCAGCCGTTGCGACGAAGAATTCCGTAGAGATCCATTCCAGTTGCTCCTTTCCGGGGCCGAGCGGTCACTGTTTCGACCGGATCCGACCGCGTGATTTCCATTGGAACCGAGGCTAGGTCCGCGGATCCGGCGTCGCATCGGTGAAAGTGCCGTATTTTCGGTACGGCATGCCGTGAACTGCTGGAAATCGCGGCCAAGAGCAGCCCGAGGTGGCCGAGTTAGCGCTCGCAGCCTCTGATCGAGTCAGCTCCGGCGCCACCCCGGCAGCGGTCGATGCCCGGGCCACCACGCAGGCGGTCGGCACCGCGGCCGCCCTTGAGCAGGTCGCCGCCCGGGCCGCCCTTCAGCACGTCCGGGCCACCGCGGCCGACGAGGCGATCCTTACCGGCACCGCCGAAGACGCGGTCGGCACCCGGCCCGGCGCCGATGTAGTCGTCGCCTTGGCCGGCACAGACCATGTCGCGGCCGCCCAGAGAGACGATCGTGTCGTTGCCGCCAAAGGTCGCAACCACGTCGCGGCCGGGCGTGCCAGCGATGACGTCATTGCCGGCCGTGCCGGTGATCGTGGCGGGAACGCCGCGACAGGTCGCGGGCGGCCCGACGACCGTCGTCGTCGCGGTCGCTTTATTGTTGGCTGCGACCGGGTCCTTGAGGTCGCCCTTGACCGTGGCGGTGTCGCTGATCACACCGGCCTGGCGTGGGATGACCACGAGCGCCACCGTCGGCGACGGCGAGTAGCTGACCGCCGCAGCGGATACTGCACCGAGGTCGCAGGTGACGGTCTTGCCCTTGCGCGTGCATTTGCCCGAGCTGGGAGTGGCGGAGACGAAATCGACGCCCTTGGGCAGCTGATCGGTGACGGTGACCTTGCCGGCGCTGTCGGGGCCCAGGTCCTGTACCCCGATCGCGTAGGTCAAGGCCGAGCCGACACCAACCGGATCGGGACTGTCGCTGTTGCTGATCGCGAGGTCGGCAGTGCCTGCCTTTGCCGCGCCCATACCCGCCAAGGCGAGCACGAGTGCCGCGACGATCACCAAGAACTTGAAGCTCCGCATCTGGTCCCCCCTCTTGTTTTGTTCCTCCCTGCCTAAACGCTGGCGGGCCCGGACCGTCAGGTCTGAGCTTCGGCGCGATCGATCAGCTCGGTCAGTTCGCGGTGGCTGTCGAGGACGAAATCGGCCTCAATCGCACCGTCGACCTCCGGATCGTCGTGCAGGGCCCGGTAGCGGACCGTCCTCATGCCGAGCGCCGAAGCGCCGGCGATGTCGGTGCGGCGTAGATCGCCCACGTGCATCGCGGCCGCGGGCTCCGCGTCGAGCGCAGCCAGGGCGGCTTCGAAGATCTGTGGCGCCGGCTTGTAGTGACCGACCTCGTCAGAGAAGGCCCAGCCGGAGAAGTAAGTGAGCAGGCCTTCGCGATCGAGCAGTTCGCGCAGGACCTCGCCGCCGCTGAAACCGACGTCGCAGACGATGCCCATGAGAATGCCGCGCTCCTGCAGTGCCGCCAGGGTGAACTCGATATCGGCAGACAGCGCTACGGGTGCGTTGCGCGCCACGGTCAGGAATGCCTCAGCCGTCCTCTCCCCCGCGGTCCCCTCCAGCCTGAGCGAGCGCACCAACATCTCCGCCCCCTCACGTGGGTGGAAATGCTCCCCCACCGACCAGGCGCGCTCATAGGAGCGGGTGACCTCCCCGAGGGTCTCGGCCAGAACCTCTGGCTCGAGCTCGACGCCACACTCCGCACAGGCCTCGACGATCGCCCGCCGCCGCGCCTCGCTCATCAGGCCGGCCGGCGCCCGCGCGATCGTGTTCCAGAAGTCGAAGGTGACGGCTTTGATCGGCTGCGTCACGTCGGTCGGCCAAGGTGGCCCCGCCGGCGACTAGCGCCGGCGCGGGTCCATCGCGCGCGAGATCACCACGCGCTGGATCTCGTTGGTGCCCTCGTAGATCTGGGTGATCTTGGCGTCGCGCATCATCCGCTCGACCGGGTACTCCTTGACGTAGCCGTAACCGCCGAGCACCTGGATCGCCTCGACCGTGACCCGCATCGCGTTGTCGGAGGCGAAGAGCTTCGCCATCGAGGAGTGCTTGGCCAGGCCGGGGTCGTTCTGGTCGGCCATCGCGCAGGCCTTGTAGAGCAGCTCGCGGGCGGCAGCGGTGCCGGTCTCCATCTCGGCCAGCTTGAACTGGATCGCCTGCAGGTCGAGGATCGGCTTGCCGAAGGCGACCCGCTCGGAGGCGTAGTTGGTCGCGTAGTCGGTCGCCCCCTGGGCGATCCCGACCGCCTGCGCCGCGGCGCCGAGTCGCGTCCTTTCCAGCGTGCCGAGGGCGACGCCGAGCCCGCGGCCGACCTCGCCGATCACGTTCTCGGCCGGTACCCGCACGTCGTCGAAGACCGGTGAGCCGGTCGGCGAGCCGCGGATGCCGAGCTTGTGCTCGAGCTTGCCGATTGAGAAACCGGGTCGGTCGGCCTCGACCATGAAGGCTGTGATCCGCCGCTTTTCGCGATCGGTGACGGCGAAGACGACGTAGTAGTCGGCAACCCCGGCGTTGGTGATCCAGTTCTTGGCGCCGTTGATCACCCATTCGTCGCCGTCGAGCTCGGCGTGCGTGCGCATCCCGGCGGGATCCGAGCCGGCCTCCGGCTCAGACAGCGCGAAGGCGGGCGTCCACTCGCCGCTGGCACAGCGCGGCAACACGCGCTGCTTCAACTCATCGCTGCCAAAGAGCCGGATCGGCAGCGAACCAAGCTCCTGCACCATCAGGATCAGGGCGCTGGAGGCACAGGCCTTGGCGATCTCCTCGACCGCCATCTGCAGCATGAGCGTGCCGGTGCCCGTCCCCCCGTACTCCTCGTCGAACGGCAGGGCGAGGATGTCGTGCTCGGCCAACAGCTCCCGCACGTCCCGCGGGTATTCGGATTTCTCGTCAATCTCGGCGGCGCGCGGCGCGATCCGCTCGCGCGCGATCTGGGAAATCGTCTCGCGGAAGTCGAGCAGGTCCTGCGGGATCGAGTAGATGTCGGTGCCGCTGCTCATGCGGCCGGGACCGTATCCATAGACGCCCTAGCGCTGCCTTGTGGCCGCACGACGCGCCTCCGCATCCAGCCCCGCAACAACCTCGGCGGCGGGGCGCGCTTCGGCCAGCGCGTGCGCCTCGCCGGCCCAGAGGTTGATCACATCCTCGTCGCCGGTCCTGCGGCCGTGTGCGCGCAGCGGCGCTGTGAGGTGGTTGACCTCGGGGTAGGCAAGCGGCGCGACGGCACTGTGTTCGCTCTGGAGCCGGTTGACGATCCCGCGCGCCAGGCGACCGGAGAAGGCGCGGGTCAGCCCGGTCGGGCGCGTCGAGGCGAGCGCCTGCCTGTGGGCCGGGGAGGTAGCGGCCTCTGGGCAGAGCATGAAGGCAGTTCCGAGCTGTGCCGCCGCTGCGCCGGCAGCCAGGACCGCGGCGATCCCCGCGCCGGTCGCAATGCCCCCGGTGGCGATCAGCGGCAGCTCGACCTCAGCGCGCACCAGCTGCAGCAGCGCCAGTAGGCCGTACTCGACCCGCTCGGGGCGATCGACGAAGGAGCCCCGATGCCCTCCGGCCTCCGCTCCCTGCACGACGAGCGCGTCGGCGCCGGCCCGAGCCGCCACGGCGGCCTCCTCGACGTTGGTGACGGTCACCCATACCTCCGCGCCGGCGCCGCGCAGCTCCTCGACGAGCGCCTCCTCCGGGCAGCCGAAGGTGAACGAGACCACCGCGGGCGTGACCTCGGCAAGCAGAGAGCACTTTGCCTCGAACTCGTCGTCGTCGAACCGTGGCTCGCCGAGCTCAACGCCCGCTTGCCCGGCAAGCGGCGCGAGCCGCCGCGCATAAGCCTCGACAGTTTCCGGATCCGCGGCAGCGGCGGGCGGCATGAAGACATTGACGCCGAAGGGACGGCTCGTTCGCGCCCCCAGGTCGGCGATCTCTTCACGGACTTCCTCCGCCGACCTGTAGCCGGCGGCGAGGAAGCCGAAGCCGCCCGCCTCGCAAACGGCCGCCGCCAAGGCGGGCGTCGACGGACCGCCCGCCATCGGCGCCTGCACAATCGGGATCTGAAATTTCCAATCAGCCGTTGACGGCCTTCTTCAGCTCTGCCCCGGGACTGAACTTCGCCGCCGTCTTCGCCGCTATCTGCATCGACTCGCCGGTCTGAGGGTTGCGGCCTTCGCGAGCCGGGCGGGCGACCGTCGAGAATTTGCCGAAGCCGGTGAATTTGACCTCATTGCCGGCCGCAAGCTGGGCAGTGATCTCTTCGATCGTGGCATCCACCGCCTGCTTCGCCTGACCGGACTGGAGCCCGGTCCGCTCGGCCACTAGCTTCGCCAGCTCATCCTTCGTCGTAATTGCCATTTCATCTCCTCGTGTAGTGGAAGAGACTGGGATCCCAGCCTCCTCTTCACTCGGCTTTCTACAGGCCCGGGCGGCCGCTCTCGTTCACAGGTCGGTGAATCGACCAGGGCGTGGTCCGCGTCGTCACTACTTCAGGCACTTCCAGGCGCAATTACCGAGGGTGGCTGACCGGATTCGAACCGGCGACCGCCTGGACCACAACCAGGAGCTCTACCAACTGAGCTACAGCCACCACGCGGCTTCCAATCTAGCGGGCCGGCAGGCTAGGCGGAGGGCTTAGCCGGGGCGGCGGGATTCGACCAGGGAGGCGAAGGCTTCCAGGCCGGGGGTCGTACGGGCGAGCAGATCGGCTTCGGCGGATTCGGCTGCGGCCGGAAGGGCGGCGGCTCCGTCGTCGCCCAGAGCCAAGCAGGCGTCGTGGACCATCTCCGGGACGGCCAGCCAGGCGTCGAGCAGGGCGAAGTCGGACTCGGGGTGGAAGAGCACGCCCCAGGCGTTGCCGTGGCGGAAGGCCTGGACCTCGGTGCTCTTGGAGCGGGCCAGGTGCTGGGCGCCCGCAGGGAGGCCGAAGACGTCGCCGTGCCAGTGCAGGACGGTCGTGTTCGGGGCAAGAGCGCCAAGGATCGGGTCATCGGAGTCGAGGATCTCGACCGGGGCGTAGCCCAGCTCCGGTCCCTCCCCCGCCCGGACCTCCGCGCCGAGCGCCCTCGCCAGTAGCTGCGCCCCCAGGCAGATAGCGAGCACCGGTAGGTCCCGCCGCAGCGCCTCGGCCAGCCACTCGCGCTCGCTCGCCAGCTCGGGATGAACATCGACTTCGTCGACGTTCATCGGGCCGCCCATTACGACCGCGCCGGCGACCTGGTCGTGGTCGGGTAGCGGCTGGCCAGCCAGCGGTTTGACCGTGTGCACGTCGAGGCCACCGCAGGCGTCGAGGATCCGGTGCGGGCCCTCCCAGGGCACGTGCTGGATCGCCAGCAGGATCGGTCGCTCGTCCGCGCTCATCAGCGCCCCAGGCTAACCGCGCTACGGTTTCGGCGATGCCGCAGCGATACGGGATCTCCTTCTTCCGCCCCGAGGTTCGATCGGTCGTGGCGACGGGCATGCAGGCTCGCGGCGCGATGGCGATCGGTGCGCTCGCGGTCGGCGCCGCCGCTGTCGGCGGCTTCGCGATCGGCCGGCTCAGCATCAAGCGCCTGCAGATCGAGAAGGCGACCATCGGCGAGCTCGAGATCGGCCGGCTCGAGATCGGCGAGCGCGCGGACTCAGACCGGAGCGCGTAGCCGACATTGACCACACCAGAGCGAGGTCAATGTCGGATGCGCATGCTCGTCGTCGCTACGGCACTGCTGGCGCTGGCAGTCGCAGCGGCGACTGGGGTGACATCGGCCGCCGCCGTCGGCCCCTACCCCGACCTGGGCAGCTGCTCAGTCTTCCCTGCTCCACCCCCCGGCACCGCCGCCAACGCCCCCTCCCTCCCCACCGAGGCCGCCTGGAACCAGAACATCTCGAAGGCCCCGCTG
>Ga0207687_10000247_pt1 | contig 36785 bp, 29 predicted proteins | sample KBSM54metaG_FD_184399 | JGI IMG/M metagenome (GOLD analysis project Ga0207687, IMG submission 184399) | Miscanthus rhizosphere microbial communities from Kellogg Biological Station, Michigan, USA - KBS M5-4 metaG (SPAdes) (version 2) | ecosystem: Host-associated > Plants > Roots > Rhizosphere >...
CCTCTCCGACCTACTCTGGCGCTGGCGCAGCGGCGAGCTAGGTGCCGAGGTCATCGCCGTCGTCTCCAACCACGACGAGCACCGCGACCAGGTCGCCTCGCTCGGCCTCCCATTCCACCACGTCCCGGTCGAGGCCGGCGCCAAGGCGGAGGCCGAGGCGCGCACGCTGGAGCTGCTCGGCGAGGTCGACCTGCTCGTCCTCGCCCGCTACATGCAGGTCCTCTCGGCGGACTTCCTCGAAAGCCTCGGCGCCCCCGCGATCAACATCCACCACAGCTTTCTGCCCGCCTTCGTCGGCGCTGACCCCTACCGGCGCGCCCACGAGCGCGGGGTCAAGCTGATCGGTGCCACCGCCCACTACGTCACCGAGGAGCTCGACGCCGGCCCGATCATCGACCAGGACGTGACCAGGGTCAGCCACCGCGACGAGGTCACCGACCTGCAGCGGATCGGCCGCGACATCGAGCGCCTGGTCCTCGCCCGCGCGGTCAAGGCCCACATCGACGACCGCGTCCTCCTCGACGGGGCCCGCACCATTGTCTTCTGAGACGCCGCCCGGCTCCAAGGCCCCTTCGCTACTGCAGGCGCTGCGCTACGCCCGCGACCCGCTCGGCTTCCTGGTCCAGCTGCAGCGCCGCTACGGGGACATCTTCAGCCTCTCCTTCCCCTTCTTCGGCCGCCTCTATTACGTCGCCGACCCGGCGCTCGTGAAGGAGCTATTCACCGGCGCGCCCGAGCAGTTCCACGCTGGCGAGGCAAATGCGACCGTGCTAGAGCCGGCGCTCGGGCCCAACTCGGTGCTCACCCTCGACGACGCGCCGCACATGCAGCAGCGCAAGCTGCTCCTCCCCCCTTTCCACGGCGAGCGCGTCCGCGGCTACGGCGAGCTGATCCGCGAGATGACCTCGAGGCAGATGGAGACCTGGCCGGTGGGCGAGCCCTTCGCCCTGCGACCCCACACCCAGCGGATCACCCTGGCGGTGATCATGCGGGCGGTCTTCGGCGTCCACGACGAGCAGCGACTGGCCCGCTTCGAGCTGTTGATCGAGGACTTCAGCAAGCGGGTCGGGTTGATCACGACCTTCCCGGCGCTGCGCAAGAACTTCGGGCCGGGCAGCCCCTGGCCTCGCTTCCTGCGCTCGCGCGAAAGGCTCGACGAGTTCATCTACGAGGAGATCAGCCTGCGGCGCAAGGAGGTCGAAGCGGGCGAGGAGGGCCACGACGACGTGCTCTCATTGCTGCTGCAGGCGCGCCACGACGACGGCAGCCCGATGAGCGACGAAGAGCTGCGCGACGAGCTCGTCACCGTGCTCGGTGCCGGTCACGAGACGACCGCGACCGGCCTCGCCTGGGCAATGGAGCGACTACTGCGCACGCCGCGCGTGCTTGCCAAGCTGCGCGACTCGATCGCCGCCGGCGAGGACGATTACCTCGACGCCACGATCAAGGAGACGCTGCGGGCGCGACCGGTGATCGTCGACGTCGCCCGCAAGCTCAAGTCCCCTGCCCGGATCGGCGGCTACGAGCTACCTAGGGGCCGTTTTGTGATGGCGGCGATTGCCGCCCTGCACTACCGCGAGGACCTCTTCCCCAATCCGGAGGAGTTCCGGCCCGAGCGCTTCCTCGAAGGCAAGGCCGACAACTACGCCTGGATCCCCTTCGGCGGCGGAGTGCGCCGCTGCATCGGCGCCGCCTTCGCCGAATACGAGATGCGGGTCATCCTGCGCGAGTTCGTCCAGCACGCCGAGCTCAGCGCTCCCGATCCGAAGCCGGAGAAGGTCAAGGTCCGCAACATCACCCTGGCGCCCGGCAAGGACACCCTGGTCAGGCTGGATCGCCCGCTGCGCTGACCGTCTTTTCGGCCTCCTCCCACTGCTCATAGAGCTCGGCGACTTTGCGCTTGGCCGTCTCGTGACGCTCGTTCGCTCGCTCCGATTTGGCCGGCGTCGACCAGGCCGCTGGATCGGCCAGCTCCTCCTCGACCGTGCGCAGCTCCGCTTCGGCCGCCTCGATCTTCTCCGCCAGGCGACCCGCCTTGCGGGCGGCGCGCTGGGCGATCGTGCGGGGGCTCTGGCGCTTGCCGCCCTTGGCCGAGCGTTTCGCCGCCGCTGCGGCGGCCGAGGCCGCTTCCTCGTCTTCCTCGCGACGGCGCTGGTAGGCGGCCCAGCCGCTCGGGTAGCTGCGCAGCTCGCCGCCCTCGCAGACGATCGTGCGACTGCCGACCGCCTCGAGCAGGGCGCGATCGTGGGAGACGAGGATGACGGCGCCTTCGAAGGCGGAGAGCGCGTCCTCCAGCGCCTCGCGGCTCTCGATGTCGAGGTGGTTTGTCGGCTCGTCGAGGATCAGCACGTTGGCTCCGCTGGCGACCAGGATCGCCAGCGAGAGGCGCCGCTGCTCACCGCCGGAGATGTCGTCGAGCGATTTCTCGACGTCGGATCCGGAGAAGAGGAAGCCGCCGAGCAGGTCGCGTGCCTTCTGGCCGCTGAGCCCGGTCTCGCGCTGGGCGGCGTCAAGCACGGTGCCGGACCCGGCCGCCGTCTCGGCGTGCTGGGAGAGGTAGCCAACCTTGACGTTGTGGCCGGTGCGAACCGATCCGGCCGCCGGCTCGCGTTGCTCGGCGAGGGTCTCGATCAGGGTCGTCTTGCCAGCGCCGTTTGGGCCGACTAGGACGGCGTGTTCGCCGCGTTCGAGCTCGAGGTTGGCACCCGCGAGCAGGACGCGGCCTGGCACCTCGATCGTCGCGTTGACCAGTTTCAGCACCACCCGGCCCGGCCGCTCCGGTTTGACGAAGGAGAAGCGCAGGTTGCGGCGATCGCGGGCTTCGGCTTTGGCCCCATCGCGCTTGATCTTGTCGATCTGCTTGAGCCTGGATTGGGCCTGTTTGGCCTTGGTCGCCTTGTAGCGGAAGCGCTCGACAAAGCGCTCCATCCGCTCGATCTCCGCCTGCTGGCGCTCGATCGCCTTGCCGAGGGCGATCTCGCGCGCCGCCTGTTCCTTGCGCCAGGCGTGCCAGGGGCCGGCGAAGAAACGGCCGCGCTGGGCCTCCAGCTCGAGCACCGAGGTACCGACCGCCTCGAGGAACCAGCGGTCGTGGGCAACCAGCACAACCGCCGAGTCGAGGTCGACGAGGTAGCTCTCGAGCCATTCCAGTGAAGGGATGTCGAGGTGGTTCGTCGGCTCGTCGAGCAGCAGCAGGTCGGGGCGGGTAGCGAGCGCGCGGGCCAGCGAGGCCCGCGTCAGCTCGCCGCCGGAGAAGGTGGAGAGCTGACGCGTGGCGGCCTCCTCGTCGAAGCCAAGGCCGCCGAGCACGGCGAGGACGTCGTCGCGCCAGCGATAGCCGCCGCCCGCTTCGAGCCGCTGCTGCGCCGCCGAGTAGGCCCGCATCGTGTCCTCATCGGTGCCGGCCCCCATCGCGGCCTCCAGGCGCGCCAGCTCGGCCTCGGTCTCCTCCATGTCGGCGCGACCGGAGAAGACGTAGTCACTGAGCGAGATCGCGTCGTCGCGGGGCGGGCGCTGGTCGTGCAGAGCCACCCGCGCGCCTTTCTGCAGGGCGATGCTGCCGGAGTCTGGCGGTCGCTCGCCGGCGAGCACACGCAGCAGCGTCGACTTGCCGACCCCGTTGCGCCCCGAAAGCGTCATCCGCTCGCGCGGCTCGAGCTTGAAGGAGACGTCGCCGAAGAGCAGCTTGCCGCCGGCGTAGAGGTCGATCGTGGTCGCTGTGGCGATTGCCATGGTCAGCCTGACCTTACGCGGACCGAGCACCCCGGCGTAGGGTGTCGGGACAGTGCCCGGCCCACTGCGACACCTGAGCGAGCTCGCCAGGGCACAGTTGACGCGGGCGGCGTCACAGCGCGAAGACGACCAGGTGCTGGGCGAGATGGAGGACCGGCCGCTTGCGCTCCCAGACGGGCTGGAAGTCGAATGGCTGGGCGTCTCCGGCTACCGGATCAGCGCCGAGGGCAAGACGCTCTTCGTCGACCCCTACCTCTCACGCGTCCCCTTTGCCGATCTGCTGCGGCGGCGATCGGCGCTTCCCGACCCGGCAGCGCTCGACCGCTTCGTCCACGCTCCGGGCGAGGTCGTCGGGGTTCTCGTCGGCCACACCCACTTCGACCACGCCGTCGACGCGCCGGCGATCGCCCGCCGCTTCGGCTGCAAGGCGTACGGGTCCGACTCGCTGGTGACCCTGATGGGGCTGCACGGCCTCGCCGCGCAGACGGTCGAGGTCGAGCCCTATCGCAGCTACGAGCTGGGTCCGTTCGAGGTCAGCTTCACGCCCAGCGTCCACTCCAAGCTGTTGCTCGGACTCGCCGTGCCCTACGACGGCGACCTCACCTGCGAGCACCTCGACGGCCTCACCCCCGGCGCCTACCGCTGCGGCCAGGTCTGGGGGATCTCGATCAAGGTTGCCGGGGTCAGCTTCTACCACCAGGGCAGCGCCAACCTGATCGACGAGGCGGTGCACGAGCGCGACGTCGACGTCTTCCTCGCCGGCGTCGCCGGCCGCAACTTCACTGACGACTACTGGCGGCGGATCATCCCCCGCCTCGACCCCAAGGTCGTCGTCCCCACCCACTACGACAACTTCTTCCGCCCGCTGGGCCAGCGGCTGGAGTTCGTCTCCGACGTGCGCCTCGCTGCCCTGCCCGAGGAGATCGGCGCAGTCAGCAGCGACCTCGAGATCGCCGCGATCCCGCGCGCGGATCTCTAGAAGAAGATTCGACAGTCCCGTTACATCATGCGTGCCACCGGTGCGCCTGGGCGACCCACGCCCAGGACATGACTCCGATCGATGGGGCAGCTTCCCGTGGGGCATGCTCGCGACCAGCACCTCGGTCGCGATCGCGACCGGCATCGCAGTAATCGCTCTTGGGGCACCTCCGGCGATTCTGATCCCGGTGGGTTGGGCCAGCGCAACGGCTTACAGAGTCCTGAGCTCTCGATTCGAGCGGCGGCTCAACCGCTGAGCTCAAAGTACTTGGCGGCTATCTGCTCGACCGTACCCATGGTGCGGACAGTGTTCTGCCCGAGCGCAGCAGCGAGCTCCTTCAAATCGAGCTCGGAGTCTGAAAGACCGCCTTTCGGCAGCCAGTAGAGCTCGCGCCCCTCAAGCGCGAGGCGGTCGTCGTCGCTCGCCAGCGCCAGTGCCCGCTTACACGCTGAGGCTTTCGGCTTCTGTTCGAGGAAGGTGACCTGGAGCTTTCCCTTCGATGCCTTCAGCGCTTTCGCGTTAAACGGCTTGTGGGCAACGACCGCCTGCAGCTCGGCGGCACCGCGCAGGAAGACCGGCACTTTGTAGCCGAGCGCCTTTCCAAGCCCGGCTTCGATCTGTCTCGTCAATTTCGCCTCGCTGCCCTTGGCGCTGAAGACGACGTTGCCGCTGGCCCGGAAGCAGGCGACACCGGCAAAGCCCAGGGCCTCGAACTCGGCCCGCAGCTCCTCGTTCTTGATCCGCCGACCACCGAGATTCATCCCGCGCAAGAAGGCGACGTGGCTCGGCATGCGCCGGACTCTAGTGCCGAACTTCAGGCACGCGCATCCGACATTGACCCCCCTCTGGTGTGGTCAATGTCGGATGCGCGAGTGGAGGCGGCCGGAATTGAACCGGCGTCCGAGGTCGTAGCGCGAAGGCATCTACAGGTATAGCCGGCGCTTGATTCTCGTCTCCCGGGGTCCGCGCCGGCGGGCACTGCGGGAGATAAAGCCCTCTGAATTGTCCCCTGGAAGACGGGGCGATCCGCCGGGGTGAGCCCGTGTTCTGAAGCCGGCTGCCCTCCCTACGGGCGAGGGAGGACCGACTCTCATCGCCTAGGTTCTAGCTAGGCAGCGAGGGCGAACTCATGGTCCGCACGTATTGGTTTGTGCCGGGGTTTAACGAGGCCTCCGGCAACCTCGACCTGCAACCTTTCGCACGGACCGACCACGTCGAAGCCTGTCGCCCCCGTGCTATGTGGACCGATTGTACGGAGTCGGGTAGGAATACCCCGTGGCCGAGAAGACATTCGACGCGATCGTGCTCGGGGCCGGGGCGCCGGGCGAGGTTTGCGCCGGCCGACTCGCCGACGGCGGGCTCTCAGTCGCGATCGTCGAGCAGCACCTGGTCGGCGGCGAATGCTCCTACTACGCATGCATGCCCTCGAAGGCGCTGCTGCGGCCCTCGGACCTGCTGGCGGAGGCGCGGCGGGTGCCCGGAATCGCCGTCGATGAGCGGCTCGACCCCCAGGCGGTGCTCGCACGCCGCGACGAGGTGATCCACGACCGCGACGACTCCGGGCAACTGCCCTGGCTGGAAGAACGTGGGATCGAGCTCTTCCGCGGCAGCGGGACGCTCGACGGCGAGCGGCGGGTTCGGGTCGGCGACGATCTGCTCAGCGCCCGCCAGGCGATCGTCGTCGCCACCGGCAGCAGCGCGGCGATGCCGCCGATCGACGGTCTCGACTCGGCCCGACCCTGGAACAACCGCGAGGGAACCACCTCCAAGCACGTGCCCGAGAGCATGATCGTGCTCGGCGCCGGACCAGTCGGCTGCGAGCTCTCCCAGGCCTGGTCCTCGCTCGGCTGCCGGGTAACCCTGATCGAGGGCGGCCCCCGCGTGCTCGCGCGAGAGGAGCCCTTCGCCGGCGAGGAAGTCGGCGAGGCGCTGCGTGAGCAGCACGGGGTCGAGGTCCGCGCCGGCACGAAAGCCGTCCGGGTCAGCCGCGACGGCGATGTCGTCACCGTCGAGCTCGATGACGGCAGCGCGGTTGCCGCGGCCGAGATCCTCGTCGCCGTCGGCCGCAAGCCGCGGACCACGGAGATCGGGCTCGGGAGCGTCGAGGTCGAGCCCGGCGAGCACGGCTTCCTCGATACCGACGAGCGACTCCGGGTCGGCGCCCGCGAGTGGCTCTACGCGGTCGGCGATGTCAGCGGCCGTGCCCTCTTCACCCACATGGGCAAGTACCAGGCTTGGGTCGCCGCCGAGAACATCCTCGGTCGCGAGGTGGCGGTGGCGGCGGAAGACATCGGCTCACCCCGCGTCACCTTCACCGATCCCCAGGTCGCAGCCGTCGGCAAGACGCTGGAACAGGCCCAGGAGTCCGGCATCGAGGCAAAAGCGATCGACGTCCCCACCGACGGCACGGCCGGCGCCAGCTTCCAGGGCAAGGAAACCGGCGGCACCTCACGGCTGGTCGTCGACAAGGCGCGCGGTGTCATCGTCGGCGCCACCTTCACCGGCTTCGAGACCGCCGACTTCCTCCACGCCGCCACAATCGCCATCGTCGGCGAAGTGCCGCTTACAAAGCTCCGACACGCCGTTGCCGCTTACCCGAGCCGCAGCGAGATCTGGCTGAAGCTCTTGGAGGCGTACGGCCTTTAGAGCGGTCCCGGCAGGGGTGGAGCGTCTGCACTTTTTCGGCAATTCCTCGCGGTGCCAGCCTCGGCGTCTCCACCGAAAAAGTTAAGCGGAACCCCTGCCGGGACCGCTCAAACGCTCGAACGTCGCTTCAGATCTTCCAGGACGTCCTGCGGGAACCCGGGGACCTCGTCGAGGTCATCCACCGAGCCGAAACGGCCCAGCCGCTCGCGGTGGGCTAGCAGGCGGGTTGCCTGGGTGACCGAGAGGTTCTCGGCGCGAAGCTGCTCGAAGCTGACCGAGTTGAGGTCGATCGTGCCGCCGGCTGCCGGTGGCATGGGCTCGGGAGGAACCGGGGGCGGCGGAGGCGGTGTGGGCGCCGGCGGCTCGGGGACGGGTGGTGCAGGGGCCGGCGGAACCGGCGAAGGTGGCACCGGCTCGGGAGCCGGTGGCGGCGCGGGCTGAGGAGATTGGGGCGCGGCGTATTGGGTTGGCGGCGGTGACGCGGCCGGCTGGGCTGGCGCCTGGCCCTGGACCGACTGGATCACCGCCTGCTCGGCCTCGGCGGCGCGGCGTTCGGCCTCGCGAGCGCGCTCCTCCGCCTGGGCGACGCTGTCGCGAATCTCCTGCAGGCGCCGCTCGCGCTCGTTCTCTTCGGACTTGAGCTTGGCCAAACGCTCGGCCTCAGCGGCCCGGCGCTCGGCCTCCTTGGTCCGCTCTTCGATCTGGCGCAGCCGCTCCTGGGCCTCCGCCATCGCCCGCTCCTGTGCCTCACGCTCTTGCTGGAGGCGTTGCTCTGCCGTCTGCAGTCCAGTGCCGGCGGCAGGCTCCGGGACAACCGGTGGCACCGCCGCCATGCTCTGGGTCACCTGACCCGCCTGGGCCAGGGCAGTGCGGCTTTCGGCCTCGCGCTGCAACCGCTCGGCCTCCTGGATGCGACGGTCGGCCTCGGCCCGGATCCGCTCCTCCTCGTGCCGGATCTCGGCAACCTTGTCCTGGACGCGCGCTTCGACCACCGCGGGGTCCTCGTAGCCGACGGGCGGCGTCGCCGACGCTGGTGTCGGCGCAAGCGGAGGAACCGCTGCTGGCGGGAGCGGCTGGGACGGCGGCGGCGCGGGGGTCGCGCCAGGCGACGAAACCGCGGCCGGGGGCGGTGGCACGGGTTGGCCCGTCGGGGGCAACGGCGCCACCGCAGTGCCCTGCTGAAGCTGTTCGCGCTCCTGAGCCGCGCGTGCCTCGGCCAGCTGGCGCTCGGCCTTCGCCGCTTCCTTGCGAGCCCGGCGACTATCGGCACGGCCGCCGCCAGCTGACTTGCCGCCGCGTTCCGCTCGCTTCGCCAAGCGCTCTTCCTTGCGTCGCTTGGACTCTTCCTGGCGCTTTTTGCGGTGCTCGAGACGGGCGAGACGCTGCTGCTCACGCGCCTGTTTGCGCTTGTCCTTGGAGCTAAGTGGCTGCTGAGTAGCAACCGACCCAACCGCTGGAGGAACGCCTGGCGCGGTCGCGGGCGGTGGCGGTGGGCCGGGCGCCGGCGGCGTGGCCGGAGTTGGAGGTGGCGTGCGGGGCAGCTCGGCTGTCTGCGCTTGCGCGCCGGCCGGCGGCGGGGGCGTGGTCGCCTTGCTCGGCGGGGGAGGCGGTGAGCCGGACGGAGCCGTCCCTTCTTTCGCGGCCTTCTCCTTGGCCCGCCGCTGGGTAACGCTGACGACGAGCAGGAGAAGGAGGATCGCGGCGACGAGCCCGCCGACGAAGTACTGGATGTTGTCGCTGACAAAGTTGCCAGCTTCGTTCGGGAAGGAATCGGCCTGCGCCTGAGCCGGAACGGCCAGGGCGAGCGCAAGGAGCGTCAACGCGGACCAGAGCAGGGAAATCCTGAAGCGCATCGGCTCCGAAGCTACCTCATCCGGCCCTTGAATTCTCGCTCGACTTCGCGACGCACGTCTCGGTCCGCGATATCGCGGCGTCGGTCGCGACCCTCCTTGCCTCGCGCCAGCGCCAGCTCGACCTTCGCCCGCGGGCCTTTGAAGTAGATGCGCAGGGGGATCAGGGTCAGGCCTTTCTCCGCGGTCTTGCCGATCAGCCGTTCGATCTCGCCCTTGTGCAGCAGCAATTTGCGCGGCCGTTCCGGTTCGTGATTCTCGCGGCTGGCCGGTTCGTAGGGCGGGATATGCAGCTTGCGTAGCCAGACCTCGCCTTTTTCAACCACGGCGTAGGCGTCGGTCATCTGCGCCTTGCCGTTGCGCAGCGACTTCACCTCCGAGCCCAGCAGGACGATCCCCGCCTCCATTTTTTCCACCGGCTCGAATTTGTGCCGGGCGCGGCGGTTGGTGGCGACGTCACCCGAGGCGGGCTCGCGTTTCTTGCCCTTCTTAGCCATCGCGGCGCTCCAGGTCGACTCGCCCACGCGTCGGCGCGACCTCGCTCACCCGGACGGATATCGGATCACCGAGGGACAATGTCTCCCCCGACTCGCGTCCGGCCAGGGCGGTCTCGGTCTCGTTCAGCTCAAAACGCTCCTCCCCCATCGTTCGCGCCGGCAGGAACCCCTGATAGACGTCGCCGAGCTTGCCGCCGAAACGGACGAAGGCGCCGGCCCTGATCACTCCCGAGACCTCACCCTCGAACTCGGCCTCCTCGCCGCGCTCGGCGAGCTCGCGCTGCAGTAGGTAGGCGGCGCAGATGTCGTCGGCGTCGCGCTCGACCCGGGCCGACTCGCGCTCACACTCGCTGCTGTGCCAGGCGACCTCGCGCGCTTCGGCGGCCCGCGGCGCCTCCTCCCCCTCCCCCAGCGCCGCCAGCAGCGCCCGGTGGACGAGCAGGTCGGGATAGCGCCGGATCGGCGAGGTGAAGTGACAGTAGGCCGGGCTGCCGAGACCCGCGTGACCGCTGTTGCGGTCGCTGTAGGAGGCCTGCATCAGGGATCGGAGCACGAGCGATGTATACGCCTCCCGACCGTGCCCGCGCCGTGCCGCCTCCTCGATCACGAGCCGGCTTGCCTGCGCAGCCACCTGGCCTGCCTGGGCAGGGGCGAGGCCCTGGCCCAGCGGCGGCGTCGGCACGCCGAGCGCGCTCAGCTGCTCGACCAGGCGCTCGACCCGCGCCGGATCGGGCTGGGCGTGCACCCGGTAGACCGCCGGCACGCGCTTGCGCTCGAGCAGCTGGGCGACCTGTTCGTTGGCGAGGATCATCAGCCGCTCGATCAAGCGGTGCGACTCGGTCTGGGAGACCGAGTGGGCGGAGACGACGTTGCCGGCCGCGTCGAAGCGAAACTCCGGCTCGCTTGACTCGACATCGAGGCTGGTCGTGCCCCGCCGTTCGCCCAGTAACGCCGCCGCTTGGCGCGCCAGCGCCAGCAGCTCGGCGATGGCCTCGGGTGGACCCTCGCGACCGGCGAAGATGCGGTCGAGCTGGTCGTAGTCGAGGCGCGCCCGTGAGCGAACGCGACTGCGGTAGAAGCTGGATGAGCGGGGCTTGCCGCTGGGGCTGAGCTCGATCTCGGCGCTCACGGCCAGGCGCTCGACATCGGGGGCGAGGCTGCATGCGTCCTCGCTCAACGCCCGCGGCAGCATCGGCTCTACCGCGCCCGGAGCATAGGTGCTGTTTGCGCGCCGGCGCGCCTCTGTGTCGAGTGGCGTTCCCGGCTTGACGTGGGCGGCGACGTCGGCGATGTGGACCCAGAGGCGCAGGCCGTCCTCCTCACGCCGAGCCGAGATCGCGTCGTCGAAGTCGCGCGCCGTCGCCGGGTCGATCGTGAAGGTAGGAAGCTCGGTCAGGTCGCGGCGACGGATCTTGCTCTCAGCCGCCGCATCAGCGGCCCGTCCCGCTTCAACCTCGAGCGCGGCCGGGAAACCGCGACCTTCGAGCCGCTCCTCGAGCAAAGCATCGACCGCCTCGCGCGCCCTTTTCGGCTCCTGGCGTCGCCCCCGTCCGCGCGCCCGCTGCCGCTCGCGGTAGTAGCGCCAGTCCCGCTTAGCCACCGAACCCCTTCCGGTGCGCTTTATGCACGTGTGGAGAGCAAGAGGCGCACCGGAAGCTCATCGCTGCGATGCGAGCACTCCGAGGGCTCGTTCGAGCGCCTCGTCGCCTGGCGTCCGCAGGTTATCGCTCGCCTTGACGTCGGGGTGGATGCCGTGGCTCTTAGCCAGGTTGACGCCGTCGGGGGTGAAGTATTCGCCGATCGTCAGCTTCAGCGCGCCGCCGTTGGAGAGACCGATCTCCTGCTGGAAGACGCCCTTGCCGTAGGAACGCGTGCCAACGACGGTGGCACCGGCATCGTCGGCGAGCGCCGCGGTGAGGATCTCTGCCGCCGAGGCGGTGTTGCGATCGATCAGCACGACCATCGGCAGTTTCGGCAGGTTGTCGCCGACGGTCTTGTAGACAGCGTGTCCCTGGGTGCGGGAGTCGGTGGTCACCACGATTTCGTTGTCTGGCAGGAAGACACTGGCGCTCAGCACCGCCTCCTCGAGCAGGCCGCCCCCGTTGCCGCGCAGGTCGAGCACGACCGCTTCGGCCCCTTCTTTCTGCACTTTTTCCACGGCTTCGCGCAGCAGCGCGTGCACGCCTTCGCTGAAGGAGACCATGGCTACGTAGCCGATCTTGCGCCCGTTGACTTCCTTGATCCTGCTGGTCACCACCGGCAGCGCGATCTGGGCCCGGGTGACCTCGAGCTGGTCGACCTTGCCGCTGCCCTTCGCCTTCACACCGATCGTCACCTGCGAGCCTTCCGGACCTTTGATCTTGCCGGTCGAGACCTGGCTGTTCTCGCCGGCGATCGAGGCGCCGTTGACCGAGACGATCACGTCGCCGGGCTCGATCCCGGCTTCGGAGGCCGGCGACTTGGGGAAGACGCTGTCGACCCGCAGGCCAGCTTTGACTTCGGAGACGGTCAGGCCGATGCCGGAGAAGTGCCCGGAGATCTCCTCGTTGAAGCGATCCAGTGCTTCCGGGGAGAAGTAGTCGGAGAAGCGGTCGCCGTGGCGGCGGCGCAGCTCGCGGACCATGCCCTGGAGCGAGGAGTTGGTCAGCTCGGTCGAGCCGACCGGGCGGAAGTAGTTGTCCTCGATCAGTTCGGTCGCTTCCAGGTTTAGCCCGGCGGAGTCGTCGACGAAGCGGTCGCGGACGAATTCGGGCAGCTTGCCGGGATGGCCGCCGAGCCAGATTCCGGCACAGAGAACGACGATCAGGGCGGCCGCCAGGGCCGCGATCTTCGCCGCGCTCACGCGGCGCTCAGACCTTCAGGAAGCGACGCAGGGTGACGCCGGAGCCCACCGCGGAGACCAGCACCGAGGCGGCGAAGAGGATCGCCACCAGAGCGGGAAAGGAGAGGGTGCTGTTGTTCTGCGCCGCGAGGAAGGAGAAGGTGTTGCTCAGCGGGTCGACGATCGTGATCTTGCCCAGCCACAGGATAAGTATGGCGATCAGGCCACCCGCGAAGCCGACGACGACGCCCTCGATCATGAAGGGCCAGCGGATGAACCAGCGGGTCGCGCCGACCAGCCGCATCACCTCGACCTCGCGGCGACGGGTGTAAATCGAGAGCCGGATCGTGTTGCCGACCAGCATCAGCGAGGCGAGGATCAAGAGCGCCGTGATCACGGTCAGCACGATCTTCAGCGCGCTGGTCACCTGCTCGATCTGCTGGGACTCCTGCTGGCGGTCGAAGACGTCCTGGATGATCGGTGAGATCGGCTTTGGCTTGCCGTTCGGGCCCGGTGGGGTGACCGCGGCGCGGACCGCGTCGAGGTTGCTTGCGTCGTCGGCCTTGATCTGGAAGTTGGCGGGCAGCGGGTTGTCGTGCAGCTGGGCGAGCAGGTCTTCGCTCTTGCTCTTGCCGAGGTCCTTTTCGAGTTCGGCCAGCGCTTTTCCCTTGCTGATGAAGGTGACCGAGGCGACGTGCGGGATCGCTTTGAGCTTGTCTTCGAGGGCGCTGATTTCGCCCTGCGTGGCATCGTCGTAGAGCGCCACCCGGAACTCGAGGCTGTCGCGCACCGATTCGCTCTTGGCCTGCGTGGTCTGGAAGACCGGGATCAGGACGCCGAGGAGGATCACGGTGGTGACCGTGGTGACGATCGCCGCCATGCTCGGGGCGCCGTTGCGGCGCAGGGCTCGGAACGCCTCCTGGGTGAAGAAGAAGAATCGCGACATCTAGATCAGCGCGTCGTGTCCGTTGGTCTGGCCCTCGGGGGCAACGCCCATCTCGGCCCGCATGCGCACGCCGAACTCGGTCGTCGACTCCTCCGTGTAGCCACCGCTGACCTCGTCGCGAACGACGCGGCCCTCGTACAGCTCGATCACGCGGCGGCGCATGTTGTCGACCATCTCGCGGTCATGGGTGACGACGACTACGGTCGTACCGGTCTTGTTGATCCGGTAGAGCAGCTGCATCACGCCGATCGAGGTGACCGGGTCAAGGTTGCCGCTGGGCTCGTCGGCGAGCAGCAGCGGCGGGTGGTTGACGAAGGCGCGGGCAATTGAGACGCGCTGTTGCTCGCCACCGGAAAGTTGGTCGGGATAGCTGCGCAGCTTGGTCGAGAGGCCGACCAGGCGCAGCGTCTCCGGCACTTGGGCGCGGATCTGGCTGCGCGAGGCGCCGATCACCTGCAGCGCGTAGGCGACGTTGTCGTAGACGGTGCGGTCGGGCAGGAGCTTGAAGTCCTGAAAGACGGTGCCGATGTTGCGCCGCAGCTGCGGGATCTTCTTCTGGGGCAGGGCGCCGATGTCGCGGCCGGCGATACGGCGTGCCGTCCGTTGCCGCCTCGTCGCGGATCAGCGTCTTGATCAGGGTCGACTTGCCGCAACCGGTCGGGCCGACGAGGAAGACGAACTCACCGCGGTCGACGGCCAGCGAGACCCGGTCGAGCGCCATGTGGCCGCCCGGATAAACCTTGGTCACATCGCGCAGCTCGATGATCGGCTTGCCTCCCGGCCGCCGTCGCTGCGGCTCCTCGCCGCCCGTCTTTCGCTTTCTCGATCTGGCCATGCTCGCGGACCCTTCTGCGAATACAGGGTGACTCCTGCGCCCCACCGGGCGCGCAATTCCGCGCCCAAGTCAAGTGAGCGACAGACTAGCGAATTATTAGCGAACCCTTACAAAGAGTCAGCCCTTGGCCGTGCAGGTGCGATTCAGCACCGAGACCAGGGTCGGGCCGCCAGCGAAGACGAAGCTGGTGCGAGCAAGCGGAAAGACGGCACTGGGGAAGCCTGGCGCCGCCGGGCAGCCGGCGCTGAGGAAGCTGCGCGCCTTACCGCGGTAGCTGAAGCGGCGCCGCAGGTTCATCGTGAGGCCAGTGACGTAGCCCCAACTGCCGGTCGCCTGCGGGAGCGAGGCTTCAAGCGTCGTGCCGTAGGTGCCGTGGCCGTCTCCGAGCAAGAAGGGCAGTACGGCGGAGGTCGGCGCCGGCTGGGTGCCGTAGATGTGGGCAAGGATCGCCGGCCTGCCGTTGACCCTGCCGTTGAAGGCGAGGACCTTGCCCTCGGAGGGGAAGGGCGACTGCTCGGGCAGCTTGACGTCGGCCGAGAAATGGCCTTCACCGACCAGCGAGGGGCCGCAGGCCGCGAGGGCCCCCGAAGTGGTCGAGGGCTGGATCTGGTCGACCCGACAGGCGGGCAAGCCCTTGGAGACGAAATGGCCATTGCGGTTGATCGCGATCGCGATCCGTCGCAGCTGCGGTGGACTGCCGTTACCGGTCGCCGCGATGCGCGCGTCGATCGTGATCCCGACCGGCGCCGAGCCATGGCGCGGCAACCGATTGGGCGCCAGCTTGCCGTTAAAGCTGACCTGCACCGGGCCACGCCGCACGATCACCGCTTCGGAGCCGCCCTTGCGGTCGACGCCGCTCGACGGCGAAGCAGGGGTGTGGCTTCGCGCGGCGAGCGCGGCACCGGGAGCTGAAGAGCCTTCGCCACCTGGTGGGGAAGCCGCTGGCGGCACTGGTGCAGTCGCTTCGTAGGGACCGTAGGCGACCACGTTCGACTGTTCGCTGTTGCCGGTGGTGACGAAGAGGTCACCAGTATTTGAATCCACCGCAATCCCGGATGGTTCTCCGAAAATCGGTCCGGGTTTTTCTACGCCGACTGGGCCGACCGAACGGACCTGCAGCCGGTCGAGATAACTGCCAGCAGAGTCGAACTCATACACGGCGGCTTCGGGACGCTCGAAAAGCGGTTTGAGATCATCGACGACGAGCAGGTGCCCGTCTCCTTCGCCGCCGCTGTTGTCGACCGCCACTGAGGCGTTGAACAGCGAGTTGAAGCTCAATTTCCCGGCCGGCGCGGCGATGGTGTCCACGGGGGCGCCGGCGCCCCGTTTGAGGACCTTAACCGTCTCGTCGCTTGCGTCGGGGACGTAGATCCTTCCCGTTTTGGAATCGACCGCTATCCCGTAGCCGTCGCCGAGGCCGCTCGTGCCGATTTTTTCGGTGGCGGGTTTGCCCGGGCTGACCGGGGCGTCATAGACCGCGACGTAATTGCGATCGTCGACGTAGACGTTGCCCGCTCCATCGACCGCGACTCCCGTCGATGGGCCCGGATCGATGACCTCTTCTCCCGGCAACCGCAGCACCCTCTGGTGCAGTTCGTTGGCGTAAATCGTTCCGGCCCCATCGACCGCGAGTCCGCAGACCGAGTTGAGTTTGTTGATTCCCGCGTGTGGGTCACCGCCAGCAAGCGACTGCGATCCCTCGTAGAGGCCAAAGCCGCTGAAAGTGTGAACGAAGCGGTGGTAGTAGTCCGAGATCAACAGCGAACCCGACGGGGCGACCGCCAAACCACAAGCCCCTTCGATCTGTCCTTCGGTTGAAAACGGAAGCCGGGCGAGCTCTTCGGCGAAAAGCCAATTTTCCGGCTGCTGCTCTTCTGGGTGCTTCCGCGGTTCGCGATAGGCCGAGGCCGCGGATACCCCGGCCCACAGCCCCCCCAGCAGGAGGCAGAACAGGATCCCGACCAGCGCCCTCGACCTCATCTCCGCCCCCGCTTCTTCTTGGTCTTCTTGCATTCCGCCTTCAGCTCAGGGTGCAGGCGCCAGCCGCGATTGGCCTGACCAACGAAACGGGCGGTCGCGAGCTGTTTTTTCCTGCAGAGGTTTTCGGCGTTGACGAGGACGCCGCGCTTGCCTCCGTTCATCGTCAGCACAAACTTGCTTACCGGCGCATCGGGGATGGTCGGGAAGGTGCCACGAATACCGCCTTTGGACGAGTCGATGCGACCGGCGACGTCGACCTCGATGCCGTGACCGCGCAAAGCGAAGACAAGATCGGGAAGGGTGTGAGATGAGGAGCGCAGGTAGGCCGGGCCTTCCATTGGGGCTTCGAGGAGAGGCGTATAGGCGCGCACGTGGCCATAAACCGACTGTGGCGGACAGCTGTTGGCGGCGAACTGAGTCCTGGTGCAAATCGTCTTGATGTGGCCCTGATCGAGAAAGAGCGAACCGGGCAGCGTCACTTGCGAGGAGGCGATGTTGGCGTCGCCCGCCCGCGGTCGCACCACAACGCGTAGCGAGGCGTAGTCGCCGCGCTTGGTACCGCCCTTCATCTTCAGATCGATCCGGGGCTGGAAACCGAGCGAGGCGCAGTCGAAGGCCTGGAAGGGCGAGGTGGCGGTGGCGAGAGTGTCATCGGAGCTGTCGCCAAAGCGCAGCCCGGCACCGTTCAGGGCCGAGGCGACGGTGAATTTTTCGCAACTGGTCGGATTGACGGTGAAGTTAGGTCGATCGATGTAGGCGCGGATATCGCGCAGGTGGATCGGCACCCCGTCGATGATGTGGGGAATCGGATCGGTGCCGGTCGCGTCGATCGAGGCCTGGGTGGTTTCCGGGTTGATGCGAACCGCGGAGCGCACGATCACCGTGCCGAGGTCAAAGGGGCCGACAAGCGCCGAATCGATCGCGACCACGGAGAAGGAGGAACCACGGTACGGGCCGGCCAAATAGAGGTTGCCGGGCGCATAGGCGAGCACCGAGCCGACGCCGTAGCCGGAGGTCGTGTGGCCGATCAGGCTCGCCGCAGGGCAGGTGGGACGATCGCGCTCCGCCACCCCCGAGTTGCGGCGTGCAGCTTCGATCGCCGCATCGGGACAGTAGGGAACGTTGGCGATCTTGCCCAGCAGGCCCGGTGGAAACTGGGCCGAGTATGAGGTGATCTCCTGTTCGGTTACGTTGCGCGTCAGGTGCAGGTAAAAGGGTGAGTAGGCGCCAGCGCGGGAGTTGATCGTGCCGCCCTTGGCCTGCGGCGCGAAGGGCGCCAGGCCCGAGGGACACGGCCCACCCCCCACGCCCGCTGTGATCGCCGCGGGCAGCGACTGGTGAGCGGCGGCCTGGCCCCGCCACGGAGTGAAATCGACCTCGGTCGAGACTTTGCCGCAAGCGGAAGGGGTGGCCAATGGACTTCGCTGACCTTCGCGAAAGCGGATCTGCAGATCCGAGTAGGGCAGCTGTGGCAGTTCGTCGAAGGTCGCGGTAAGGCTGCCGGTGCTCTGGTCTGGCCTGAGTTCGCCGGCGACCTTGACCAAGATCCCCCGTTGGATCGACTTGGCGACAAGGTAGACAGCGATCAGGCTGCCGAACGGATTCTGCCGCGGTGAGGCGAGGTAGATATTGCCCGCTATCGGGCCGGTGACGATCGGGCTCTTGACGCTGAAGTCGCCGATCTTCGACTGACTTGGACAGCCCGCGCCAAAGGGCGAGCTGGCCGTCTCGGCTTCGTACTGGGCGGGCGTACAGACGCCAAGCCCAACCCCCACCGATGGATTGATCGTCACTCCCTCAGGCAAGGTGACGACTGCCTTGCGGACGGGAGAGGGTGCGCAACCCGAGCTGCCGCCGGTGCCTGGGGCACATTCCGTATCGGTGACACCGTGGGTATCGACTTCGATATCGAAGGCGTAGCCGGAGGGAGAGGATGCGCGCGGGTCGCTCAGCTGCGCGACCGCGCGCGGTTTGAATTCGAGCGCTTCACAGCCGCCAAGTGTTCGCCCATTGCTTGTCGGGCGTGGATCGGGCTGTGGTTCGTCGGCGTTCCACGATTCGGCCGACACCCGAAAATCGAGCGGCTCTTCGCAAGAGGTGGGCAGGGTCAGATAGGCGCGTGGTTCACTGCCCACCTTGCCCGGGGGACCGACCGAGCATTTCCCCCAACCGAAAGCGGGTTCGGCCTCTTTCAGACAATCACCGCGCTGTTCGTTGTGGACGACGGACCAGGGGACCCCCCAAATGGTCACCGTCAGGCCCGAGATATTGAGCAGCTGCGAAACGTTCTTTGCTTCGAGGGTGATCCCGTATTCACCTTTTGCCTGGCGGATCGACGGCACCAGGATGACCGGCGCGCCAAAAGCACTGAAACCGAGCTCGGACGGTGCGCCGGGCGGAGGTGAGAGGTTGAAGAGGCCGAACGTTCGGGTCGAGCCACCGGCAAATGAGGAACGCACGGCGACGACTCCAACCTGGGCCTTGTCGGGACAGCTCTCGCCGGAGAGGCTTTCTTCCCAGGGGGACACGCGAGGTGTCTCGAAGGCCAACTGGGAACACTCCCCGACCGCGATCGCAGTCGGGTTTTCGATCAGACCCGGAGGCATTTCAAAGCTCAAGTTGCGCAGGTCGCCTTCGCTGAAGGGCCCGCCGCCTTCGGCTTTGAAGTTGACGTCGAGGCTGACCGCCAGCGGGTGCGAACCAGCTTGCGTCGCCAAGCCTCCCCCTTCGGCGTAGACGTTGGCGTCGAACTCGGTGCTGCCGGGAAGGAAGTCAAACGCCGAGGCGCTGCCGGGCAGCAACAGAGCCAATGACAGCGAGACGAGAGCTATGTAGCCGGAACGCTTCACCGCGCCAACCTGTGCCTGCCGGCCGGGTGCTTGTGGCGGTGGCGGTGGCGCAGCTTCAGCTTCTTTTTCTTCCTTGGACCAAAGATGTGCAGCGGCGGATTGCCTGGATTCGGAACGAGAGTGCCGGGGGTCGGGTCTTCTGGTTCAGGCAGGAGGCTCTGACAACCATCGCCAACGCAGGTGATCGGTTCCACCGGGGCGGGAAAGCCACCATTGACCCGCGCGTCGTAGAGGTCGATCGAGCCCGGGTCAGTGCTGACTAGCGAGTCCCCGGTGAGGAAGAAGACGTCGCTGCCGTCGGCGCTGGCATCGACGAAGGTACCGCCACCTTTGACCACACTGGAGATCGGCGCGACGCAGCCGAAGACGCTCAGGCAACCGCCCCCACCGTTCGCCTCCCACTCGTAGACGTCGGTTTGGCTGTTCGTGTCTTTGTCGGCGATCCCGTCGTCGCTTTCGAAGAAGAGCCGAGACCCATCGGCTGAAAGGACCCGAGGCCGGTAGGCGGCGGTGCTGCCGTTGACGAGGACGCCGGGGATCGAGGCAGAGCCTTCCGGCCGTTCGCCGCTCGGGTTGCACGAGGCGCAGACGAGGCTCGGCTCGCCGCTGGCCGGCGCGGCGTTATAGACGTAGAGCTCGGTATCGGGCTGCTTTGTGTTGGCATCGATGTTGTCGAACTCGGTCAATTCGGCTTTCGAGAGAAAAGCCAGCCGCCGGCCGTCGAGGCTGACCCTGGCAGTGGCGGAGGCGGGCGGGTAGTCGCTGGGTAGGCTGGCTTCGGGACCGTCTTCAGCTACCGGCGTGATTGTCCCGCCGTGCCACAGCTCGAGGCCGAGCGCATCCTGGAAGTAGACGTAGCCGCCATCCGCCGAGGCACCCAGCACCCCCACCACCCCGCCCGCCGGGGTGAGGTCCGTGACGGCTTTGCCGACCGCGGTAAAGCGGTAGAGATGGCCGGCCTTGGTGAAAAAGGCGGTGGAGCCGTCCACAGACGCTGTCTGGAAAACGCCTCCCCCGCCGACCGAGGCGTCGACGGCGATCGACTGAGCGCCTTCGCGAAGGAAGAGGTTTCCGCCCTCGACCCAGTAGATCCGCGAGCCGTCGTCGGAGACCGCGCCAATCGGCGCCGCAATTGCGGCGTCGGGAGTGGTGAGTGATTCTCCCGGCAGCAAGTTGACTGCCTTGAGACCCGTCACCGAGGCGTCGTAGAGGTTCTGCGCATTGGGATCGCACCGACCCGGGCCAGCGAGCAACTCGGTGGCATCGGCAGTCAGCTTGGCGCAGCTTGAGATGACGATGTGGCTGAGGTCGGGCGGGGCGGCGGCGAATGAAGCTTCGAACTCGACCGGGGACACAGCACTGTGGGCGACGTCGGCGGCAGTCAGCAGCGAGGAGTACTGGCCGCCTTCGCGCAGGTAGTAGGCCATGTAGCCCGGAGGGGCACCGCTGCCAGGGAGAGGCTGGTTCGGCGCCGGACATCCTTCCAGTCCACCCCGGCAGGCAAGCCCACCAAACAGCAGCGAACGCGAAAGGGTTTCCGAGAAGATGCGATAGGGCGCCCCGTCGGGCTGGTCGCCGTAGGCGCCCGACCCCAGCGCCGGCGAGACGTCTTCCGTGAGCCAACCAGATGGTTCACGGCGCGAGACGTACTGGCTCACCGGTGGCGCCCCCGGAGCCCCGCCGAAGGCGGTGCCCGAACCGTAGGTGATCGCGGCCGAATCAGCAGCCGCCTGTAGATCGCCACCGCCAAAGAGCTCCTGCGGAGCGGCAATCGCGCCCCCTCCCTTGTCAACCGGGGAGACCATCTCCCAGGCCCGGTTGTCCGGCAGGTGAAGGACGGCACCGGTCGCTTTGGTGACGAAGACGTGTTCTAGGGAGCCTTCCCCGACGGTCGTCCCGGCCGCGCTCGAGGCCAACGGGCGATAGTGGAAGACCGTCGCGCTGGGCAGCGCCGCGACCAGGGTTGGCGAGACGTCAAGCGTCCCTCCAGTGCCTACTTTCGCCACCGTCGTTTTGCCGGCACCGGCAAAACGATCTCCCGGGGGGTTGGCCTGAAACGCCGCGTCGCTAACGAATTCGAAGTAGACGCTGGTGCCGGAGCCATTCGGGCTGACGGTCATCCACATTTCCGCCCCCGTGGCGGTCACCGCTTTCACCCAGGACGCCGTGATCTGCGGTGGCCCTGCCGCCACCGAATGCGCAGGTGTGATCAGAGCTGCCGCGCAGACAAGCGCGACTGCCGCCACGGTCTCCCTGAACCGAGCCACCCCACAGTTCTACGGTACGCCGCTCGAATTATCAAGAAACAGGGGCGTGCTTCTATGCCTGGGCGGGCTGCAGCGCCCGCTCAGCGGCGGCGACGATGTGCTCGGCGTCGATGCCGGCGGCGGCGAGGAGATCGGCCGGCGGGCCGCTCCCGGGCCGCGTGCTGACCGCGAGACGGGTAAGTCGCGTCCCGACACCGGCTTCGGCCAACACGCCGGCAACGGTCTCGCCGATGCCGCCCTCGGCCCAGTGGTCCTCGACCGTGACCAAGGCCCCGGTCTCGCGGGCGGCCTCGAGCAGTGCCTCCGCGTCGACCGGCTTGATCGAGTAGAGGTCGATCACGCGAGCCGTAACGCCTTTCTCGGCAAGGGAATCGGCCGCCGTGAGGCATTCGCGCAGGGTGATGCCAGCGCCGATCAGGGTGATCGCGTCGTCGGCGCTCGAGCGAACCGTGTGGCTACCGCCGATCTCGAAGCTCTCGTCCGGCCCGTAGAGCACCGGCGTCGCCTCGCGGGTCGTGCGCAGGTAGCTGACGCCGCGGTGCTCGCGCATCGCGTCGAGCAGCTGCACGGTCTGGTTCGCGTCACTGGGGTAGAGCACGACGCTGTCGAGCACGGCGCGCAGCGAGGCGATGTCTTCCAGTGCCATCTGCGAGGGCCCGTCGGGGCCGATCGAGACGCCGACGTGGGAGCCGCAGAGCTTCAGGTCGGCATCGGAGATCGCCGCCATGCGGACGAAGTCATAGGCGCGGCTGAGGAAGGCGCCGAACGAGGAGGCGAAAGGCTTCCAGCCACGGGTCTGCATACCGACGGCAGCGGCGACCATCTGCTGCTCGGCGATGTACATCTCGAAGAAGCGGTCGGGGTGCTTGGCGGCAAAGCGTTCGGCGTAAGTCGAGTTGCCGACCTCGCCGTCGAGCGCGACGACCTTCTCGTCGATCGAGCCGATCCAGGCGAGGGCGTCGCCGTAGGCGGCGCGGGTGGCGACCTTTTCGCCGACCTCATAGCTGGGTCGCTCGACCGCGGCCCGCTCGACCTCGAACGACTTCGGCGCCGGGGGTGCCTGGACCTCAACCCTGACGTCGCGGATCCCACCCAGCTCCTCGACCGCTGCCTCGGGATCGGCGAGCGGCTTGCCGTGCTGGTTTTCCTTGTCCTCGACCGCGGCGACGCCGGAGCCCTTCTTGGTGCGGGCGAGGATCACCGCGGGCCGGTCGGCCTCCTGAGCGCGCCCGTAGGCGGCGTCGATCGCCTCGAGGTCATGGCCGTCGATCTCCTGCACGTCCCAGCCGCAGGCGCGGGCGCGCGCCGCCAGGGAGTCGGTCTCCCAACCGTGCATGGTCGGGCCGCGCTGGCCGAGCCGGTTGACGTCAACGATCGCAATCAGGTTGCCCAGCCCGGCGTAGCCGGCGTGCTCGAAGGCCTCCCACATCGAGCCCTCGGCCAGCTCGGAGTCGCCGCAGAGCACCCAGACCCGCAAGTCGGAGTGCTCGAGGCGGTCGGCAGCGAGCGCGATGCCGACCGAGATCGGCAGACCCTGGCCAAGTGAGCCGGTGGCGACGTCGACCCAGGGAAGTTCGGGGGTCGGGTGGCCCTGCAGGCGCGAGCCGAACTCGCGGAAGGTGAGCAACTCCTCGTCGTCGATCGCGCCGGCCGCCTTGTAGAGCGAGTAGAGCAGCGGCGAGGCGTGGCCCTTGGAGAAGACGAGGTGGTCGTTGGCCGCGTTCTCGGGCGCGTCGAAGTCGTAGCGCAGGTACTTGGTGAAGAGCACCGCCATCAGGTCCGCGGCCGACATCGAGGAGGTCGGATGGCCGGAGTTGGCGGCCGCGGCAGCGCGGACCGAGTCGACGCGCAGTTGCTGGGCGAGCTCCTTCACGGGCGGGGACAATATCGTTGCAGGGCGCCGCCTCCTCTGCTCCCACACGGACGCGCTCATCACAACCGGCGATCTCGCGCCCGTGTTCCGCGTCCGGGGGCGGCTAGCCGATCGCGACCATGCGCTCGATCGGCAGCTTCGCCTGTGCCGCAACGTCCGCAGGAACGCTGACCTCGAACTTCATCTCGCGCAGGCTGTCGCGCAGCTTCGGCAGGGTGATCATCTTCATGTACTTGCAGAAGGCCATCCGGTTGGCCTCGATCAGGTTGGCCTGCGGCGCCGCCTGCTGCAGCGGGTAGAGCATGCCGTTCTCGGTGGCGACGATGAAGCTGCCGTCGGGGTGGTCTTCGACATGCTGGAGCATCCCCGAGGTGGAGAGCATGTGCACGCCCTCTGGCTCGATCTCGCCGGCGGCGACGTACTCCATTGCCTGCGTGGCGCAGCCGCACTCGGGGTGGATGAGGAACTCGGCCTCGGGGTTTTCCGCTCGGGTCTGGACGATGTCGTCGGGGCGGATGCCGGCGTGGACGTGGCACTCGCCGTCCCAGATGTGGAAGCGAGCACGCCGCTCGGGGTCGTCGCGCAGGCCGGTCTCGCGCTCGACGAAGGCGCCCAGCCACATGTCGGGACCGAAGAGGATCTCGGTGTTGGCCCCGTGCTCGGCCCAGATGTGCTCGACCACCTTGACGGCGTTGGAGGAGGTGCAGCAGTAGTCGGTCTCGGCCTTGACCTCGGCCGAGGTGTTGACGTACATGACCACCAGCGCGCCCGGGTGCTCGGCCTTCCAGGCACGCAGCTGGTCGGCGTCGATCGAGTCGGCGAGCGAGCAGCCGGCGTCGAGGTCGGGGATCAGCACCTTCTTCTCGGGCGAGAGGATCGAGGCGGTCTCGGCCATGAAGTGGACGCCGCAGAAGGCGATCGCGTCCGCATCGGTGGCGGCGGCCTGACGCGAGAGGCCGAGCGAATCGCCCATGTGGTCGGCGACGTCCTGGACCTCGGGCAGCTGGTAGTTGTGGGCGAGGATCACCGCGTTGCGCTCGGCAGCGAGCACGCGGACCTCCGCGCTCAGGGCAGCGATCTCTTCGGGCGAGAGCGCGTCCGGTGAAATGGGTTGGATCGTCGGGAGCTCTTGCATGAGCCCTTCCTTTCCTGATGTTCGCTGGCCCGGCACGGCGTGCCTCGAGCCAGTCGAATGAACGAGGTTCAAGTCTAACCTCTTGGCATGCCGGAGCTGCCCGAGGTCGAGATCACCGCCCGCCGACTCGACGCCGCGCTGCGTGGGGCGAGCGTGGAATCGGCGCTGGCACCGGGGATGAACGTGATGAAGACCTTCGACCCGCCGCTGGAAGCGCTGGTGGGGCGGGAGGTGACGGGAGTCCGAAGGGTGGGCAAGATGCCCGTGGTCGAGTTCGGCGACCTCGCCCTCTTGATCCACCTGATGTCGGCCGGGCGGATTCGCGTCTTCGACAAACGGGCGTCGCCGAAAGACCGGGCGTCGCGGATCCTGGTTCGACTGGAGGACGGCCGCGAGCTGCGCCTGCGCGAGTTCGGGACCAAGCAGCGGGCCTGGGCGAAGCTGCTGCCGAGCGATGCCGTGAACGAGGACGAGGCGGTCGCCCGGCTCGGCCCCGAAGCCTGGCCGCCGACTCCGCTGGAGGAGTTTGCCGCCCTGATCGACCAGCCCCGTCACCTCCACCCCCTGCTCCGCCACCAAGGCGACATCTCAGGCATCGGCCGCTCCTGGGTCGACGAGATCCTCTGGGAGGCCGGGCTATCTCCGTTCAAGAAGGGCTCCGAACTGGATGAAGCGGAGGTCAAGCAGCTCCACGAGGCGCTGCACGTGCTCGGTGACGCGATCGATCATTACGAGGAGACGGTCCCCGAGCAGCTCCCGGACAAAGTGCCGATGCCACTCAAGGTGCACAAGCGAGAGGGCGAGCCCTGCCCCCGCTGCGGGACCACAATCGAGGCGGTGTTCTTCTCCGAGCACCAGACCAACTACTGCCCGGAGGAGCAGACTGGGGGCCGTGTACTTAAGGACCGGCGGCTATCCAAACTGCTGAAGTGAGGAGGGGCACTCGTGCTCCCTACGCCAACTCGATCAGCATGCTGAGGTCGAGTGTTGGGGCTGAATGCGTTAGGGCTCCGACCGAGATGCGGTCTACGCCGGTTTCGGCAATGCTCCGGACCGTCTCGAGGTTGACACCCCCGGAAGCCTCCAGCGAAGGGCCTTTGCCCGTGCCGGCGTTTTCGTCGCGCAGGCGCACCGCGTCTCGCAGCGTCTCCAGGTCCATGTTGTCGAGCAGCAAGATGTCAGCACCTGTGCCGAGGGCATAGGCGACCTCGTCCAGGTTGCGGGTCTCTACCTCGACGGCTAGATCGGGGTGCTTGCTGCGGGCGGCGTGGACTGCCTTGGCCAGGCTACCCGCGAGGGCGATGTGGTTCTCCTTGATCAGGATCGCGTCGGAGAGGCCCATGCGAAGGTTGCGACCGCCACCGGCCACGACCGCTGCCTTCTCCAGCTCACGCAAGCCGGGGATGGTCTTGCGCGTGTCCAGAATCACCGCTCCAGTTCCAGCGACAGCATCGACGTAGCGCGCGGTGAGGGTCGCCACGCCGGAGAGATGTCCGAGGAAGTTGAGGGCAGTCCGCTCAGCGGCAAGCAGCGCTGCCGCGGGCCCACTGGCAAAAAGCACCTCCGCCGGAACGTCCTCCCGCCACTGCCCCTCGACCACGAGGTTGTCGACGTCCTCAACCCCACACTGCCGCATCGTCTCGGCCACCAGCTCCAGCCCATAGACGACGCCGGGCTGCTTCTGCACGATCCGCGCCCTTCCTCGCGCCTCCGCCGGCACCGTCGCCTCCGCAGTGACGTCGCCAGAGCCCACGTCCTCCGCCAGCGCCCCCGCCACCAGCTGCTGAAGATCGGCCATTCGCCGCACCCTAGATCAAGCGCATGCCCGGCCGAGCTGAGGGACGGGTGCCCCTCCCCGGAAGGCTTCAGCGACCCCGCCCCGAACCGCCGGGCGGACCTGCTGCGCAACGGTCTTCCGGGGAGGGGCACCCATCCCTCACATCCGCCCGTCCCACAGCGTTTAATCACCGAGTGACCAAATTGCCCCCGTTCCAAGCACTCCTCGACGAGTACGCCACCGACGTCATGGGTGTCCTCCGTGGTGCCGTTGGCCGCACCGACGCCGATGACTGCTTCCAGGAGACCTTCCTGGCGGCCCTGCGCGCCTATCCCAAGCTCGACAACAGCGAGAACCTGCGCGGCTGGCTGCTGACGATCGCCCATCGCAAGGCGATCGACCATCACCGGACCAACGGGCGCAAGCCGCTGCCAATGGCGGACCCCCCAGAGGTCGCCGTCAGCGATCCCGAGTTCAGGGAAGACGGGATTTGGGCGGTCGTCGCCGAGTTGCCGCCGAAGCAACGTGCCGCCGTGGCGCTGCGCTACGGCAGCGACCTCCCCCACGCCGAGATCGCCGCCGCGCTCGGCTGCTCGCCCGAGGCCGCCCGACGCAGCCTGCACGAGGGAATCAAGCGACTGCGAAAGGAGCTGGCATGAAGGCATCGCTGCAACGCCTGGCCGAGCGGGCCGAGGCCGAGGGCCTGCTCGACGTCGCCTACGCCAACGTCGACTCCCCCTTTGGGCCGCTGCTCCTCGCCGCGACCCCGCGCGGTCTCGTCCGCGTCAACCTGCCGAACTACGACCCTGCGGAGACCCTGGAGGAGCTCGCCGCGAAGGTCTCGCCGCGGGTGCTCGAGGCGCCCGCCAAGTTCGAGCGCGCACGGCGCGAGCTCGACCTCTACTTCGAGGGCAGGCTGACCGAGTTCGACCTGCCGATCGACTGGCAGCTGACCCACGGCTTCCGCGGCAAGGTGCAGCGGGCGATCAAGCGCATCCCCTACGGCCAGACCCGCACCTACACCGAGATGGCACGCAGCGCCGGCAACGAGCGCGCCGTGCGTGCCGCCGGCACCGCCTGCGGCCACAACCCGATCCCCATCTTTGTCCCCTGCCACCGGGTCCTGCGCAGCGGTGGCGGCCTCGGCGGCTACGGCGGTGGCCTGCCGATGAAGGAAGAGCTGCTGAAGCTCGAGGGCGTGCTTTAGGCGGGGCTGAAGAGCTCACGCGCCCGCTCGATCACCAGCTCGGGCTTCTCCTCGGCGATGAAGTGCCCGCAGCCCGCGACCTCCTCGACGCTCATATCGTCGGCGTAGGGCTCGAAGCCGGCGAGGATGGCGGCGCGGATCACCGGGTCGGCTTCGCCGGTGAGGATGCGGGTCGGCACCGGGCTGCGCCGCGAGCGGTGGAACCCCTTTTTCAGCCGCGGCAGCTCGCGGGTGAGGAAGCTGCGGTAGAGGTGCGACGAGGCGAGCGCGTGATCGCGAGCGCGGAAGCTCCGCGCGAAGCAATCGAGCTCCTCCTCACTCCAGCGCATGCTGGGGTGAGCGCCGCGGCGCAGCACCAACTTGACGAAGCCCGGCGCGAAGCGAAGCACGCTCTCGCCGAGCAGCGGTGTGGCGAGGATGAACTGGTAGGCGGAGCGCTGCAACGACTGCGGCGAGACCTGAGGCGGCTCGAACCAGGGGTGGACGATCCCCAGCGCCAGGTAGCGGCGGACGCGCCGCGGCTCGTCGAGGCAGAGCAGGAAGCCCGTGTAGCCGCCCCAGTCGTGGCCGATTAGGTCGACCTGGTCAAGCCCGAGCTCGTCGAGCAGGGCGGTCATGTCAGCCGCGAGTTCGGAGATCTCGTACGGCCCGGCGGGAGCCTCGCTCCAGCCAAAGCCGCGCAGGTCGGGGCAGATCACCCGGTGGCTCTCGGCCAGCGCCGGGATCACCTTGCGCCAGACCCACCAGTGCTGCGGCCAGCCATGGAGAAGCAGAATCGGTGAGCCCTCCCCTGCTTCGGCGACGTGCAGGCGAACCCCCGGAAGTTCGACGTTGCGGTGTGTGACTCCCTCGATCTCCGGCGGCGATCCGTGCATTGCCGAGCAATCTAACTGGGAAACCCGCAGACCCGTGCTGGGAGCTCAAGAAGGCCTCCGGCCCGCTCGATGCCGAGATAGATGAAGCTGATCGCCCTCTTGATGACCGCGGTTGTGATCGCGATGGCCGTGTTCGTGCTCATGCTGAGCGAGCAGGCCGCCGCAAGGGGGTCGCATGGTCCGGTCGCCTCTCTCTCGCCTCGCCCCCTCGCCCTCGAAGAAGAAGCCAAAGCGGAAGAAGGCGAAAGCGAAGAAGCGGAAGAAGGCGAAGAAGAAAGCGAAGAAGAAGAGTCTGGACCGGGCCTCCCCCAGGGCGTCCCCGATCAGTGCCTCGAATACACGGTTGCCGCCCGCGCGCTCAGCTCGTTCTCCCGCCAGACGGTGCGCTTGGAGCTCCGCTACGACTCGGGCGAATCCGGGGAGGCCAGGCTCAGCTACACGCTGAAAGGCAGCAAGGGCTCGCTGAAGCTCGGCACGACCAAGTGGCACCTCTCTCCCTGGGGGCACCTCGAGCGCACGGTGCACCTCAGCGATCGCGAGCTGGTAATGCTGCAAGCGGCGAGGTCCTTCACGGTGCGGGTCGACCTGCCCGGCACGCCCTCCTTCTGTGAGATCTACGGCACCCGGCACCTCACCGCTCGACGCAGAGTTGGCGAGCAGACGGTCTGGTCTGAACGCCCAAGCACCCAGGCCCTGCGTCGCCCCAGCCTCCAGCACTAAAGGGATCGCTGTCCTGGGTCGATTACGGAGGCATGCTTCGCATTCGGCTGCTGCTGCCTCTCCTCCTGCTCGCCATCTTCGCGGCGGCTCAAACGGCCCACGCCCTCGCGGATGCCGAAGGTCCCGGCCTGCCCCTCGACGTCGCGATCCAGCAGGGCGAAGAAGAAGACGAAACCGAAGGCGAATGCAGCGAAGCTGAAGACGAAGAAGCCGAAGACGTCGAAGAAGCGGAAGAAGAATGCGAAGCCGAAGCTGAAGACGCCGGCTTCTCACCCGCCGAGGACTGCTACCTGCGGACCGCGACGGCGCGCGTGGTCGCCTATCCCGACCGCAAGACGGTGCGCCTTACCCTCGGCTACACGACCTTCGCGCCGACCGCGGCAACGGTCGAGTACGGCGCCAAGAAGGACCCGCACCTGGGCACGGTCCACCGCCAACTCGGCCACAGCGGCGTGCTCCGCCTCAGCAAGCACCTCGGCAGCGGGCAGATGGCCAAGGTCGAGAGCTCGGGTCGCTTCACGGTGACCGTGCAGGTGCCGGATGCGCCGCACGCCTGCCAGCGCTTCGAGGTCCAGCAGCTGCAGGTCGCGCAGAGCAGCAGGGCGCGCGTCACCTGGGCCGAGGCCAACTAGCGCCGCGGCGGAAGCGTCTCCGCCAGCCAGCTCCGCGCCGCGCTCAGGTGCGCCGGTTCGATCTGGTGCCCGAGCTCCGACTCGAAGTACTCAACCGCCAGCCCTCCCGCTTCCAGCAGCTGCCGTGCGCGTTCGGCGAACTCGATCCCGATCACCGGGTCGTTGCGGCCGTGGGCGATGAAGGCTCGGGTCTGCAGCCGATCGTCGAAGCGAGGCGCCCAGCCCTCGACCGTGGGCACGAAGCCGCTGAAGGCGAGGATCCCGGCGACCGCGGGTCGCTCGGCGCTGAGCGCCATCGCGTAGCTCATCACCGCCCCCATCGAGAAGCCGCCGAGCACGGTCTGCGCCGGCTCCACCCCGGTCTCCGCCCAGAGCCCATCGTGCAGCTCCGCCAACGCCTCGCGGGCTGCCTGGAACGTGTCCCGATCCGGGTAACCAACCCGCGGCACCAGGTACCAGTGGTACCCCGGCGAGCCCTCGAGGACCAGCGGCGCGCGCGGCGTGACCACCCGCAACCGGCCCTCGGGGTCGAGCAGGTCGGCGAGCCCGAGCAGGTCGCGCTCGTCGGTACCGCGGCCGTGGTGCAGCACCAGCAGCCCCTCGGCCTCCGCCGCGGCAGGGCGCTCCAGGTATATGAGCGAGTCGGCGATCGGCTTAGTTCGCCGCCGAGGCGGCAGTTTTGTTGAGGTAGTCGCGGATGAAGTCGTCGAGGTCGCCGTCGAGGACGCGCTGGGCGTCGCCGGCCTCGTGGCCCGTGCGATGGTCCTTGACCCGCTGGTCGGGATGCAAGAAGTAACTGCGGATCTGCGAGCCCCAGGCGACGTCCTTGACCTCGCCGCGCTCCTTGGCCAGCTGCTCGGCCCGTTTGCGCTCCTCCAGCTCGATCAGCTTCGAGCGCAGGAACTGCATCGCCACCGCCCTGTTCTGCATCTGCGAGCGCTCGTTCTGGCACTGCACGACGACGCCGGTGGGGATGTGGGTGATGCGCACCGCCGAGTCGGTCTTGTTGACGTGCTGGCCACCGGCGCCCGAGGCGCGGTAGGTGTCGATGCGCAGGTCGGCGTCGTCGATCTCGACCTCGACGCTTTCGTCGACCAGCGGGCCGACGTCGAGCTGGGCGAAGCTGGTGTGGCGCCGGGCCGAGGAGTCGAAGGGCGAGATCCGCACCAAGCGGTGGACGCCGCGCTCGGCGGCGAAGAGGCCGTAGGCGTTCTCGCCGCGGGCGATGAAGGTGGCCGACTTGAGGCCAGCCTCCTCCCCCGGCGAGGCCTCCTTCATCTCGACCTCGAAGCCGCGGCGCTCGGCCCAGCGCAGGTACATACGCAGCAGCATCTCCGCCCAGTCCTGGGAGTCGGTGCCGCCGGCCCCGGCGTGGACGGTGACGACAGCGTCGCCCGCGTCGTACTCACCGCTGAAGAGGCGCGCCTCTTCCAGCTCTCCCAGCCGCCGCTCGACCGAGGCCAGCTGGATCGCCAACTCGCGCGCCATTTCCTCATCCTCGGCCGCCATCTCGGCGAGGTCGCCGAGGTCGCCGGCCTCCGACTCGAGCTCGCGGAAGGTCTTCAGCTTGCGCTGGGCGCGGGCGTGAGCGGCCGAGGTGCGAGCGGCGGCGTCCTGGTCATCCCAGAAGCCGGGGCGCTGCATCTCCTGCTCAAGCCGCTCGGCCTCTTGCTCTAGCGAAGCCGGGTCAAAGGTAGTCCGAGAGCAGGGACAACTGCTCGCGGATCTCGGCCAGCCGCGCGGGCACGGAATCGGTTTGCGCGGCCTCGGCCATGCCCAACAGGTTATTGGACGCTACTGCGGGGCCCGCGCGCTGACGATCCAGGTCGAGGCCGGCGCGTAGACGCCGTCGGGGCCGTCGAGGTCGGACAGGGCCTCACGCAGCTCGGCGGCGATCTTCGGCTTGATCTCCTCGATCCGGTCTTCCCAGAGGCGCAGCACCTCGCCGGCTGGACCCAGCGCCATGTTGAACTCGACCGCGTGGTCGAGGTCGCTGCCGATCTTCAGCGGCAGGTCGCAGCGCTGGAAGCTCACCGCCTCGAAGCCGGCGATCGTCATCTGCTCGCTGACCGTGTCGGCATCGGCCATCGAGAACGGGCCTGGGCCGCAGGTCGGCTGGTCACTCTCCTCGGGGTGATCGAGGTACTTGTCGACGATCGCCTCGGCCCGGCTGACCCACTCGTTGTCGATCTTGCGCCGCCAGACCACGGCACAGAACTGGCCGCCGGGGGCGAGCGCGGCGCAGACGTTGCGCAGCGCCTGCACCGGGCTGGCGAAGAACATGATCCCCATCCGCGAGAAGGCGTAGTCAAAGGTCTCCTCAAAAGCCGCTACCTGCACATCGCCAACCGCGAAGCGGACGTTGGCGGCCCCTGCCTCCTCCGCCTCCTTGCGGGCCAGCGCGATGAAGGGCTCCGAGACGTCTACTCCCAGGGCCTCGCCATCGGCTCCAACCAGCTCGGCCAGCCTCTGCGTGGTGTCGCCGAAGCCGCAACCAAGGTCGAGCACGCGATCTCCGGGCCGCGGAGGGTGCGCCGCCATCGCCGCGTCGCCGTGGGCGCCCAAGCCGCCGGCGACGAGGTCGCGGTACTGCACGAAGCGCTCGAACAGCGGCCCGCTCCAGGCCTCACTCGCCTCGCGATTCTCTGCCGCTGGAGTTGCCATCGCCACCATGGTACGCCCGCCATGCAGCCTCGCGATCCTCAAAGGGCCGCCAGCTGCGGATCTTGTGATCGTGCAGCTCGAACATCCAGGCCATCTCATCGGTCGAGGCATGCGAGCCGTCCTCGTCCCAACGCCAGACCCGCTTGATCAGGGCAAGCGCCCGGCCACCGCCCGACTCAGTGTCGTCCTCAAAGAGCTCCTCCACCTCAATCGTCTGCTGCACCCCACCCGGAGGCCGTGTGGCCCAAATCCGCGCAGCATCCCGCCCCTTGCGCAACCCCCTGCCCGAGTGCAGCTCAACCTCCGGATCGAGCGTGCTCACGAACGCATCAAGATCCCGCTCATTGAAGCCGCGGATGAACTCCCGAACCGTGTCGTGGGTCATGAAGCGCGTCCCAGGCGAGAGCCATCCCGGTAGGGGTGGAGCGTCTTGCACTTTTTCGGCAATCCCTCGCGGCGCCAGCCCAGCGCGTCTCCACCGAAAAAGTTAAGCGAAACCCCTACCGGGATGGCTCTCACCTACCGGAAGGTCTTCAAGCCCCGTGGCACTTCTTGTACTTCTTCCCCGACCCACACCAGCACGGATCGTTGCGCCCGATGCTCTCGTGCTCGCTCTTGACCACCGTCTCGACCACCTCGGAGCCGCCGTTGCCCGCGGCGGTGCCGGCACCGACTTCGATCGGACCGGCGCCGGCGGCGACCTGCTGCAGCGCCGAGGGCTGGCCGTCGGGGGTGCCGCCAGAGTAGGAGAGCGCCGCCGGGGCATTGCCACCGTTGGCGCCAAACGCCTGCTGCGCCTGCGCCTGATTGACCTCGACCTCGACGTGGAAGATCAGTTTGCTGAACTCCTCCCAGATCGAGTGCATCAGCTCCTCGAACATGCCGAAGCCCTCGTTCTTGTAGGCGACCAGGGGATCGATCTGGGCGAAGCCGCGCAGGTGGATTCCCTCGCGTAGGTAGTCCATGTCGTAGAGGTGTTCGCGCCAGCGGTTATCGATCACCTGCAGCAGGATCGAGCGCTCCAGATAGCGCATCAGCTCCTCGCCGAAGACGCTTTCGCGCTCGTCGTAAGCGTTCATCGCGTCGTCGTCGAGCTCGTCCTTGAGCTTCTCGCGGTCGACCTGCTCCGGCGCCAGCGAACCGACCTCGACGCTGACCGGCCAGATCTGGCGCAGCTGCGTCTCCATCTCCGCCATGTCCCAGTCCTCGAGCACGTCACCTGGCGTGTACTCCTCGACCAGCCGCTCGATCACGCCCTCCATCTCGTCGCGGGCGATCTCCGACATATCGCGACCCTCGAGGATCTCGCGCCGGTATTTGTAGACGATGCGGCGCTGCTCGTTCATCACGTCGTCGTACTCGAGCACGCGTTTGCGGATCAGGAAGTTCTGCTCCTCGACCTTCTTCTGGGCGTTCTCCACCGTCTTGGTCAGCATGCCCGCTTCGAGCGGCATTTCTTCGCCCTCGTCATCGACAGGGCCGAGGCGGTCGAGGATTTTGTAGATGCGGTCGCCGGCAAAGAGGCGGATCACGTCGTCTTCGGCAGAAAGGAAGAAGCGCGTTTCGCCAGGGTCGCCCTGGCGCCCGGAACGGCCGCGCAGCTGGTTGTCGATGCGGCGTGACTCGTGGCGCTCGGTACCGCAGATGTAGAGGCCGCCCAGATCACGGACTTCCTCCGCCTCGGCAGCGCAGAGCGGCTCCAGCTCGGCGACCTTCGCCGCCAACGCCTCCTCATAGCCCTCGTCGCCCGGCGTGATCCCCTTCTTCTTCAGCTCGTGGATCGCCGACTGCTCAGGGTCGCCGCCGAGCTTGATGTCGACGCCGCGGCCGGCCATGTTGGTGGCGATCATCACCGCGCCTTTGCGACCGGCCTGGGCGATCCGCTCGCCCTCTCGCTCGGCATGCTCGGGCTTGGCGTTGAGCACCGCGTGCTCGATGCCCTGGCGCTTCAGCTCCTCGGAGATCATCTCCGAGACCTCGACCGAGACGGTCCCGACCAGGATCGGCTGGCCCTTCTCGTGGCGGGCGACGATCTCCGCCAGCACCGCTTTCCACTTGCCGTCCTTGGTCTTGAAGATCTGGTCGTTCTGATCGGCGCGGACCATCTGGCGGTGGGTCGGGATCTCGACTACCGGGACTTTGTAGATCTTCATGAACTCGGTGGCCTCGGTCAGCGCCGTGCCGGTCATGCCCGAGAGCTTGTCGTAGAGGCGGAAGAAGTTCTGCAGGGTGATCGTCGCCAGCGTCTGGTTCTCCTCGCCGATCGCGACGCCCTCCTTGGCCTCGACCGCCTGGTGAAGCCCCTCCGACCAGCGCCGGCCCTCGAGGATGCGACCGGTGAACTCGTCGATGATCATCACCTGGCCGTCGACCACGGCGTAGTCCTTGTCCTTCTTGTAAAGCGACTCCGCCTTCAGCGCCTGGACCAGGTGGTTGACCAGGCTGCCGTGCTCGCCGAGATAGAGGTTGTCGACGCCAACGAAATCCTCTGCCCGTTTGACGCCCTTCTCGGTCGGCGAGACGGTCTTGTGCTTCTCGTCGAATTCGTAGTCGTGTTCGGCCTCGGAGGTGTCCTTGGACTCACCCAGCGAACGCAGCTTCTCTTTTGCCTGGACACCGTCCATCTGTTTGGCCAGGCGGGCGAAGGTGTAATAGGTCTGAGCCGCCTGCTCGGGGGCGCCGGAGATGATCAGCGGCGTCCGCGCCTCGTCGATCAGGATGTTGTCGACCTCGTCGACGATCGCGAAGGGGTGGCCGGGCTGGACACAGTGCTCGAGCGCGTCGGCCATGTTGTCGCGCAGGTAGTCGAAGCCGAACTCCGAGTTGGTGCCATAGACGACGTCGCAGGCGTACTTGCGTTGCCGGGTCGCGTGGTCGTCGCCCTCCTGGATCGCGGCGACGCTGACCCCGAGCGCGTCGTAGACGGGCTGCATCCATTCGGAGTCGCGGCGGGCGAGGTAGTCGTTGACGGTGACGAGGTGGACGCTGTCGCCGGCCAGGGTGTTGAGGAAGACCGCCAGGGTCGCGGTCAGCGTCTTGCCCTCTCCCGTCTTCATCTCGGCGATCGCGCCCTCGTGCAGGACCATGCCACCGATCAACTGCACGTCGTAGTGGCGCTGGCCGATCGAGCGGCGGGCTGCCTCACGAGTCAGGGCAAAAGCCTCGGGCAGCAGGTCGTCGAGCGACTCGCCCTCGACGGCGCGCTTGCGCAGGTCGTCGGCCTCCTGGCGCAGCTCGGCGTCGTCGAGCAGCTCCATCTCTGGCTCGATCCGGTTGATCGCCTCGGCGCGCTTCTCATAGGACTTGAACTTCCTGCCCTCTCCGACGCGCAAAGCGCGCGTAACCATGTCCCTTGCATTGGCCACGGACCAAGGGTAGCTGTCTATTCGAAACGCCTCTCTGCGGGTGGCGTGGGGTGAGGGGGTCGAGGACAGCCCGTGGACTGCCCGCAGGCCCCCTCACCCCACGACAGGACCCGCAGCCGAAGCGCTTTGATCAGGCGACTCGGCCGCGCATGCGCGCCACTGCTTTGCGCGTCTGGGTGCGCTTCCGCCGCAGCTCGCGGTGCTTCTTGACCTGGCGCCGGATGTCCTCTGCCAGGGCGTGGATCGTGTGGACCATCTCGGGCGAGGCCTCACGGGCGCGCAACGTCACCCCCTTGAGCCGCAGGGTCGCCTCGGCGACCTGGCTGTCCTCGATCGAGGGGTTGCGCTCTTCGTAGATCTCGATATCGAGAGTCGCCAGCTCCGACACCTGCCTGCCAACCCGGCGAAATCGCTTTGTCACATGACCTCGCAGCTCGTCAGTGACTTCGACGTTGCGACCACGAATCTCGATCCGCATTTTTCCTCCTTGGGTGTCGGTCGGCCGATGCTACGCCCCCGCGTCCGCCCCGTAAAGGTGGCTTTCTACGGACGCCTGGTGAACGTGATTGCGACTACCCGGATCGCGCCGCCGCCACGCAGCGCCCGGGCGCAGGCGGAGAGAGTCGCGCCGGTGGTCAGCACGTCATCGATCAGGAGCACGCTGCGCGGCGCCTCGCCGCGCAGGCAGACGTGCGGCGGCCGGCCGATCCGCTGGGCACGGCGCCGGCCGAGCTGGCGGCCGAGGTCGGAGCGTCTTAGGACGGGACGCAGGGGCAGTCCGGTGCGCAGGGCGAGCGCCGCGGCGATCTCGGCGGCCGGATCAAAGCCGCGGCCGAGCGAGCGCAGGCGGGTGCTCGGCACCGGCACGATCGCGCCGCTGAGCACGCTCGCCGGCGCCAGCCACTCGATCCGCTCGGTCATCGTTTCGGCAACCGGCAGCAGGCGGCGGAACTTCAGGGCGGTGACCAGATCGCGAGCGACCCCTTCGTGCGCAGCGGAGGACCAGGCCCGGTCGAGGCCGGACGGTCCGCGGCCGGCGAGAGGCTCTGCCTCGGCAAGGCGGCGGCTGCAGCGGGTGCAAAGCACCGCGTTGGGGCGGCAGCCGCGCCCGCAAGCCGCGCAGAGCGCAGGGATC
>Ga0207687_10000248_pt1 | contig 36726 bp, 38 predicted proteins | sample KBSM54metaG_FD_184399 | JGI IMG/M metagenome (GOLD analysis project Ga0207687, IMG submission 184399) | Miscanthus rhizosphere microbial communities from Kellogg Biological Station, Michigan, USA - KBS M5-4 metaG (SPAdes) (version 2) | ecosystem: Host-associated > Plants > Roots > Rhizosphere >...
AGCCAGAACGTGAGCGCTTCAATGCGCGGGAACGCCATCCGCCGCGCGCCGATCATGAGCGGCACCAGGTAGTGCCCGAACGGCCCCAGGATGATGCTCGACACCATCATCACCATCATCGAGCCGTGCAGGCCGACGATCGTCAGGTACTGCCCGGGCGAGAAGATCGGCGGAGTGGGACGCAGCAGGTCGGTGCGGATCAGCATCGCGTTGAGGCCGGCGATGAAGAAGAACACGCCGATCCCCCACAGGTACTGCATGCCGATCACCTTGTGGTCGGTGCTGACCGTCAGGTAGCGCCAGGCGCCCGTGTCCTTCTTGACGACGTCCACCGGCCGTTGCCCGAGTAGGCGACGGAACGGGTAGTCGAGCAACCCCAGGCCGGCGATGTAGCCGATCGTGCCGAGGCTGTAGCCGAGCAGCACCGACACGTCGTTCTGGTCGATCGCCGACACCCAGTCCAGGTGGGCGCCGATCCGGTGGCCGATCCAGACGCCGATGATGTAGCCGATCGCGAGGCCGATCACGCCGGTGAACAGGTTCGGGCGAAGCAGCGGCGAGCGCGTGTCGGGTGTCTTGGCGACCTGGAGCGGATCCCGTGTCATCAGCCTGCCCGCTCGATCGGATCGGGGTAGTAGACGCTGTGGTAGGGAGGCAGGTGCCTGGTGGCGGGCGCGCTCTTGACGCGCTGCTGTGCGATCCAGCTGCTGAACGCCGAGGGCGTCAGCACCAGGCCGGTGGTGGCCATCGCCCCGTGCCAGACGCCGCACAGCTCGGCGCAGCGCACGTTGAACGTGCCCAGCTTGTGAGGTGTCACGTCAGCCACGTTGTCCGCGCCGGGAACAGCATCGACCTTAACGCCCAGCTGGTAGGCCCAGAACGAGTGGATCACGTCCAGCGAGGTGACGTGGAACACCACGGTGCGGTTCAGCGGCAGCGCCAGCTGCGTGGTCTCGACGCCGCCGTACTGCGGGTAGCGGAACGTGAACTGCCACTGCTGCGACACCACCTGCACCTGCAGCGCGCCGGCCGGCGCCGCCGAGATCAGCGTCGCCCCCTGCCCGCCGCCGGCGCCGGCCGCGCTCGACTCGGTCGCATACAGGGCATAGGTGCCGTAGGCGGCCAGGAACAGCACGATCGTGACGGTGCCGATCAGCCAGGCGCCCTGCAGCCGGCTGTTGCCGTGGATGGGAGGGCCGTCCTCGATCAGGTCGCCGCGCTGGCGAAACACCGTCAGTGCGTAGGCGAAGTAGACCAGCAGGCCGATCGCGATCGGCGTCAGGATGGCCGAGATGATGACGTTGGCCTTGTGCTGCTCGTGGGCCTGGGCGGTGGCGCTGCCGGGCGGGATGTGGGGCCCCAGCGCAAAGATCACGAGCAGCACGCCGATCACCGACAGTGCCAGCCACACGACGCCGACGCGGCGCAGGTCGGGGGCGGCGGGCTCGCTCGTGTCGGTGGTCATCGCTTCACCTGCTCAGGCGACATTCAGGTAGCCGTCCATCCAACCCACCGTTTGCATGGGACCGCCGAAGCCGTTGGGGAACCCGGCGGCGCAGGGGACGAAGCACTGCCAGCGGTAGTGGCCGGGCTTACCGGTGCGGATCGTGAAAGTGATGGTCTGGTGGGCCATCGATAGCTGGCAGGGTGTGACCGAGCACTGGTTCGGCGCGTCGTCAGCGACTCCCGGGAGCGCCACGCTGACTCCCATGTCGGGGATGGCGAACGTGTGCGAGGCGAGCGTCGGGTCGATCGACGCGTACGGCTTTCCGTTGATCGTCTCGGTGCCGCCGACGGTGCCGCGCGGCTGTGACCAGAGCGGGTTTCGCAGCCCGCTGGCGCCGTCGTAGTTGTAGATCGTGAATCTGACCAGGCTGTGGGCCGGCACCTGCACGACGGTGCTGTGCACCCAGTCGCCCTGCGGATTCTTGACCAGGTACGAGACCCAGTCGGGGTGCGGCTGGTGCCCGAATGATGCCACCGTCTGGAACGTGACGTTGGTCACGCCACCGGTGGTGCCTGCCATCACGGTGGGCGGGAAGCTGGTCACCCAGGACATCACGTACCAGGTGATCAGCACGATCGCCGCCGCCGTCCCGGCGGCGATACCGGCGATCCGGCGGTTGAACGTCACGTCGGCAACACGCCGCGGACTCTCAGCCTCATGGCCGCGACCGTCAAGCCATTGTCATCTCGCTGTCATCTCCACAGGCGCGCCGGCATCGTCGCTCTGCGATACTGCGGCCGCTTCAAGGGAGGAACCATTGCGGGTGCTGATCGTCGAGGACGAGGGCCTGATCGCGCGGTTCGTGGCGCGAGCGCTGCAGGCGGAGGGCTACACCACCAGCGTGGCCCCCGACGGTGAGGTGGCCTGCCGGCGGCTCCGCGAGGAGGAGTGGGATCTGGCCATCCTCGACCTGCTGCTCCCAGCGAAGAGCGGCTTTGACGTTCTGCGCGAGTTGTCCCAAGCGGCCAACCAGGTACCGGTGCTGGTGCTGTCGGCTCGGCGCTCCGTCGAGGCGAAGGTGGCGGCACTGGACGCGGGCGCGACCGATTTCCTGGCCAAGCCGTTCGCGTTGGACGAACTGCTGGCGCGGGTGCGGGCGCTGCTTCGCCGCGGCCGCTCCCCGGCCGAGTCGGCGCTCGCCAGCGAGCCTGACCTGCGGTTCACGCTGGACGGGCGCTCGCGCACGCTGTGCTGGGGCGACGGCCGTACGCTGTCACTGTCGGAGCGGGAGTTCGGCCTGCTCGAGTACCTGGTGCGGTCGCCCAACCAGACCGTCTCGCGGGAGCGCATCCTGAACGCGGTCTGGGAGTACCAGTTCGACCCGCGCTCGAACGTGGTCGACGTCTACGTGGGGCGGCTACGTCGCAAGCTGCACCCCGCGATCCGGATCGAGACCGTCCGCGGCGGCGGCTACCGGCTGATGACGGGCTGAGCCGACCGGCAACGTGATCGTGAAGGCGGTGCCGACGCCCGGCCGGCTGACCACCGTGATCGAGCCGCCGTGGGCCTCGGCCACGGCCCGCACGATCGAGAGCCCGAGCCCGGCGCCGCCGCCGCGGCGGTTGCGATCGCGGTCGACCCGGTAGAAGCGGTCGAACACGTGGCCCAGCGCCTCCGGCGGGATGCCCTTGCCCGAGTCGCGCACGGTCAGCAGCACCTGGTCGACCAGCTGCACCGCGTCGATGCCGATGCGGTCGCCCTCCTGGGTATGGCGGATCGCGTTCTCCAGCAGCTCCTCGAGCGAGATCGACAGGCGGTCGCGGTCGACCACCACCGCGATGTCGGGGATCGAGCCCAGCGACCACTCGCGCGGCGCCGCCACCCGCCAGCGCTGGAACAGCTCCTCGACGAACGGCGCGAGTCGCGTCTCGACCGGCAGCAGGAACCCGGGCGTGGGAGCGCCCTCGATCAGCAGCAGCTGGTCGATCAACCGCTCCATCCGCTCCAGCTCGGCCACCACCGTCTCGCTGATGGCGCCGATCTCCTCGTGGCCGGCGCTGTGGTAGCGGGTGAGCAGGTCGATGTGGCCGCGCGCGATCGTGATCGGCGTCAGCAGCTCGTGCGACGCGTTGGACACGAAGTCGCGCTGTCGCTGCAGCGACGCACGCAGGTTCGAGGCCAGCCGGTCGCTCTCGGCCACGGCGTCCTGGCGGCGGCGTACGTGGTAGACCATGGCCAGGAACATCAGCCCCATCAGCGGCACCTCGGTCAGCTCCGCCCAGTCCTCACGGGAGCGGTGCACGGCCAGCAGCGTCATGCCGCCGGCCGACAGCGACACGAAGGTGATGCCCGCGATCGTGCCCCGGCCGCGCCACATGCGGTAGCCGTAGAGCAGCGTGAAGCTGACGTAGATCAGGTGGAACGGCACGGTCTCCCAGCCGTGGGGGCCGTCGTCGGTGATCAGCACCAGCATCGCCACCAGGTTCAGGCAGGCGAACCCCACCCATGCGACCTCCAGCCGGTTCTCGGCGAACAGGTGCCGTGCGTGGGAGCGGTTCACGGCGTGAAGCGTACGCCCGCCGGGCGCGAGATGCTCACAGGTCGTAATCGGGTGAAGCGGTGTGCGCGGCGGCGACCCGACGCCGCCGCGCACCAGGCCGACGTCAGTCGGCCAGAGGCTTGCCGGTCTCGAGCAGTGTCTTCAGCCCGGACAGCACCATCATCCAGCCGCCGGAGACGGCCTCGGCAGTCATGGGAGCGCCCTCGAGCTGGTCGTGCACCACGCGCAGCATGCAGTAGCCGCCGTCCTGCGGCTCGATCTCCCAGGTCACGCGGCTGGCCTTCTCCGCCGCCAGCTCCGGCGAGTAGAGCGAGCGCCAGCCGTGCACCAGCCGCCGCGGCGGCTCGAACTCCAGCACCGGGTCGTCACCCCAGACGCTGTCGTCGGGGCCGAGCGACAGGTAGCGCTCGCCGGTGACCTCGATGCGGGCGCCGTAGAAGTACTGGGCGGTGAACTCGGGCGTCGTGATCGCCTCCCAGATCTGCTCGGGCGTGGCCCGGATGAACAGCTGGTAGACCTGCGTGGTGGTCGCGGTCATGGTGGTCATGCGGTGTCCTCCAGTGTCGTCTTGAGACGGGCCAGCGCGGAGACGTGGCCCTCGGTGTACTTGTCGATCCACCGGTCGTGGATCAGCCGGATCGGCACCGGGTTCAGGTAGTGCAGCTTCTCCCGGCCCGAGCGGAGGGCGACGACGAGGCCCGCGGCCTCCAGCACGCGCAGGTGCTTCATCACGCCGAAGCGGGACATCTCCAGCTCCGACTCGAGCTCCGAGAGCGTGCGCCCGTCGCGCTCGTGCAACCGGTCGAGCAGGTGCCGCCGGGTGGGGTCGGCCAGTGCCTTGAAGACCGCGTCGTCGTCCATGCCGCAACTATATGTGACCATATGGTCACATGTCAAGTGGCCGAACCTGCCGGGTCGCCCGGCGGCCGGTATGCTCACCGCCTCACTCGCTATCGAGAGGACCTCCCATGACGAACGCGGACACCGTGCAGGAGCTGCGATTCGAGCCTCCGGCCCCCGGCTACTGGGAGCGCGATGCGGTGCACTTCCCACGGCCGATGACGCGCTACTGGCAGGAGGTGCATCCGGCGGCGTTCGCCCGCGGCACCGGTGACTTCGCCCGCTTCTACGGGATGCTGGTGGGCGGGCTGGGCTCGGCCTACGTGAACGGCTTCGGCTACCGGTCGATCGTGCCGATCCCCGATGAGGAGGTCCCCGCCCGCTTCCAGCGCGCGGCCGAAGTGATGCAGGGCAAGCTCTGGCGAGAGCAGCTTCGCGACTGGGACGAGCGCGTCAAGCCGGAGTCGATCCGAGCGCACCAGTCGGTGCAGTCGGTCGATCCCGCTGCGCTTTCCGACCAGGAGCTGGTCGAGTACCTGACGCGGTGCCGCGAGCACCACGCGGCGATGATCGCGCAGCACATGCGCTACACGGCCTCGGCCGTCGTCCCGACCGGGGATTTCCTGGCGCACGTGGGCGACTGGACGGACGTGCCGCCGGCTGAGCTGCTGGGCCTGATGCGCGGCACGGCGCCCGTGTCGGCCGGCGCCTCGGACCAGCTCGCGCGGCTGATCGCCGCGTTCGAGGCGGATGCGCGGGCGCGCGAGCTGCTCGCGTCAGACGACGATCCCGGCCAGGTGCTGGCGGCGCTGCGCGCGCTCGACGGCGAGACCGGCGAGGCGGTGTCCGGATACCTCGATCTGGTCGGCTATCGCCTGCTGGACGGGTTCGACATCTCCGAGCCCTACGCGCTTTCGATGCCGGACGCGCTGGTGCGGGCGATCCAGATAGCGGTGGCCGGGCGTGACCTCGAGGGCGCCGACGTCGACGCGGCGGTCGCCGACATCCGCGGCAAGGTGCCCGAGCAGCACCGGGATGAGTTCGACGAGCTGCTCGGCGAGGCACGGCTGACCTACCGGCTGCGCGACGAGCGCGGCGTCTTCAGCGACATCTGGGCGTCCGGCTTGATGCGCCGCGCGGTGCTCGAGGCAGGGCGCCGCGTCGCGGAGCGCGGGCTGATCCACGACCCGGTGCATCTGATCGATGCCGGCTTCGACGAGATGTGCTCGCTGGTCGCGGACGGGTCTGGCCCCTCGGCCGACGAGCTGGCCGCCCGCGCCACGGAGCGCACGACGCGCGACCCGAAGGCGGCGCCGCGGTCGCTGGGCGATCCTCCGCCACCGCCGCCGGACGCCTCCGGCCTGCCGCCCGACGTAGCCCGGCTGATGCGCGCCACCGGCATCGCGCTCGGCCACCTGTTCGGCAGCTCCGAGGCCGAGCACGACGAGCAGGTGCTGCGCGGGCTGGCCGCCAGCCCGGGCATCTACGAAGGGCCGGCCCGGCTGATCGCGGGGCCGTCGGAGTTTGACCGGATCGTTAGCGGAGACGTGCTCGTCACCCAGTCCACCACCGAGGCCTTCAACATCCTGCTGCCGCTGCTGGGCGCGATCGTGACCGACAGCGGCGGGCTGCTCTCGCACTCGGCGATCGTGGCGCGCGAGTACGGCATCCCCGGCGTGGTGGGGACGCGTGAAGCGACCGCGCGGATCGCCGACGGCGCCCGCGTGCGCGTGGATGGTGACGCCGGCGAGGTGTCGGTGGTCGGGTGAAGGGCACCGTCCCGCTGGTAAAGGCGCAGGAGACCGCGCTGTTCGGCTCCAAGGCGGTGGGGCTGGGGCAGGCGATCCGGGACGGGCTGCCGGTGCCGCCCGGGATCGCGCTGTCCGGCGCGATCGTCGAGGCGGTGGCGGCCGGCAACGACCGCGCGATCAAGCAGGTGGCGAAGACGGCGCGGCCGCTGGCGGCCCGCTCGCCGTGCCGCTCGTCGGCCGTGGACGAGGACGGTGCCGAGGCCAGCTTCGCCGGTCAGCATCTGACGCTGCTGAACGTGCCGTCGTCGGAGCACCTGGGCGCGGCGCTGAGCGAGATCTGGTGGTCGGCGAACTCCGACTCGGCGATCAGCTACCGCCAGCGGGTGGGGCTGTTCACCCGGCCCAGCGTCGGCGTCGTCGTGCAGGCGCTGCTCGATCCGGAAAGCGCCGGTGTGATGTTCACGAGGAACCCGATCAACGGCGAGGACGAGCGGATGATCGAGGCCAGCTGGGGGCTGGGAGAGGCGGTGGTGGCGGGCCAGGTGATCCCGGACAGCTATCGCATCCATCGGTCGGGAGACGTGCTGCAGCGAACGCCGGGGTTCAAGAAGATCGCGATCCGGACGCTGCCGGAGGGCGGCACCTTCGAGCAGCAGGTGCAGCCCGAGCTGGTCGAGCGGCTGTGCCTCGACGACGGCCAGCTGGCCGAGCTGAACGGGCTGGCCGACCGCTGCGAGCAGATCTATGGGCCCGCGCGCGACATCGAGTGGGCGTTCGCCGACGGCAAGCTGCACCTGTTGCAGTGCCGTGCGGTGACGCGGTCGGGGTCGTGACAGGCGCGCCCGTCGACGCGCTGCAGCGGGTGCCGCTGTTCGCCGACCTGAACCAGCGCGAGGTGAAGCAGATCGCCCGCCTGTTCAAGCAGCGAACCTTCCCGGCCGGGGAGACGGTCGTGCAGGAGGGCTCCGGTGGGGCTGCGTTCTACGTGATCGAGTCCGGCGAGGCCACGGTGTTCGTCGCCGGCAAGGAGTACTCGACGCTGGGGCCGGGCGACTACTTCGGCGAGATCGCCCTGATCGACGAGGGCGCGCGGCTGGCGACGATCACCGCCACCAGCGAGCTCGGCTGCTACGGCGTCACCTTCTGGGACTTCCGGCCGCTGGTGGAGGCAAACGGCGTGATCGGATGGAAGCTGCTGCAGTCGCTGGCGAGGATGTACCGCGAGGCACGCGCCGGCTGACGTTCTGTTGCTGCACCACGCACCAGGTTCCGGGTGTTGCGGCGATTCTCTTGGACGTAGGCTACGGGTCATGGGTGCACCGCTAACGCCCGAGCTCGTTGTCGCAGCCTGAGTCCAACGGATCACGGCGCGACCGGCCGCCCGCGGTCCGGGTCGCGGGCATGGTCAAGCGGTTCGGGTCGACGACCGCGCTGGCCGGCGTCGATCTGGTGGTCCCCGAGGGGATGGTGTTCGGCCTGCTTGGCCCCAACGGGGCGGGGAAGACGACGCTCGTCCGCATCCTGGCGACGCTGCTTGTGCCGGATGCGGGACGGGCGGAGTTGCTCGGGCGCGACGTCGTCGCCGAGGCGGCGAGCGTGCGCGAGCTGCTGGCGCTGACCGGTCAGTTCGCGGCGGTCGACGAGCTATTGACCGGCCGCGAGAACCTGGAGATGTTCGGGCGCCTGTTCCGGCTCTCGCGCGCGCAGGCCAGCCAGCGAGCGTCGGAGCTGCTCGAGCGCTTCGAGCTCGCCGACGCCGCCGACCGGACCGCCAAGACGTACTCGGGCGGGATGCGACGGCGGCTCGACCTGGCGTCCAGCCTGCTCACGCGGCCGCGCGTGCTGTTCCTGGACGAGCCGACCACCGGCCTTGATCCTCGCAGTCGCAACGAGATCTGGGAGATCGTCCGCGACCTTCGCAGCGAGGGGACGACGATCCTGTTGACGACGCAGTACCTCGAGGAAGCAGACCGGCTCGCCGACGAGATCGCGGTGATCGACCACGGCCAGGTGATCGCAGAGGGAACGGGCAGCCAGCTCAAGGATCGCGTCGGCGGCCAGATCCTGGAGGTGGAGCTGACCGATGTGGGGCAGCGCGTCGAGGCCGAGGCGGCGCTGCTTCGCGTCGGCTGCGGTGCTCCGGAGCAGGACGGGCGGCCGAACCGGCTGACCTTGCCGGCACCACGGGATGGGCTGGTGCTGGTCGAGGAGGCCGCCGCGGAGCTTCGCCAGGCCGGGATCGGCGTCAGCGACATGGGCCTGCGGCGGCCGACGCTCGACGACGTGTTCCTGCAGCTGACCGGTCAGGCGCCGAGCGAGAACGGCGAGCCGCAGACCGCAGCTGCCGTGCCCGACGAGACGGTCGTGGAGGCGCCCCGCCCGCGCACGCGCGCGCACGCACCGTCTCCACAGGCTGCCGAGAGGGGCGTGACCGACACCGCCGTCGTGACGATGCGGAACCTCCGCCACTTCTGGCGCCAGCCCGACCTGCTGGTCTTCTCAACGATCCAGCCGGTCATGTTCGTCGTGCTGTTTGTCTACGTGTTCGGCGGCGCGGTCGGCCTGGCGCTGCCGGCCGGGGTCAGCTACGTCGACTACCTGCTGCCGGGGATCTTCGTCCAGTCGGTGACCTTCCGCGCGACCAACACGGCGGTCGGCCTCTCCGAGGACCTCCGCCGCGGCGTGATCGACCGCTTCCGCTCGATGCCGATGGCCCGCTCGGCGGTGCTGCTCGGGCGAACGACCGCCGACCTCGTGCGAAACGTCCTGATCATCGGCCTGATGATCGGCGTCGGCTACCTGGTCGGCTTCAGCTTCCAGGCCGGCGTGATACCCGCGCTGGCCTGCGTCGCGCTCGTCGCCGCCTTCGGGTTCGCCCTCAGCTGGATCTTCGCCTTCGTATCGCTGGTCGTCCAGGGCGCTGAGACCGCGCAGACGGCCGGGTTCGTGCTGCTGTTCCCGCTCGTCTTCGCCAGCTCGGTGTTCGTCCCGATCTCGAGCATGCCCGACTGGCTGCAGCCGATCGCTGAAGCCTCGCCGGTGACGCTGACCGCGAACGCGGCGCGCACCTTCGCGCTCACCGGCGGCGTGCCGAGCTCGCTCGCGGGCTCGCTCGCCTGGATCGTCGGCATCCTGGCGGTGTTCGTGCCGCTGTCGGTCTGGCGTTACCGGAGGATGAGCTAGACGTGCGGCTGTATGCCGCGACCGGGGACGGGATCGTCCGCCTGGACGAGCTGGGCGATGGCTGGACGGTCGAGCCGTCCTTGTCGGATGGCGGCGCGCAGTGCCTGGCCGTCGACCCGGCCGACCCGGACGTCGTGTATGCCGGACTGCGCGCGGGCGGTGTGCGCCGCAGCGTCGACGGCGGCCAGAGCTGGGTCGACTGCAAGCTGCCCGAGCCGGGCGTGTTCTCGCTCGCCGTGAGCGCCGCCGACGGGGCGGTCTACGCGGGTACCGAGCCCAGCCGGCTGTTCCGAAGCGATGATCGAGGCGAGAGTTGGAGCGAGCTGGAAGCGCTGCTCGAGTTGCCCTCGCGGCCGACCTGGAGCTTCCCGCCGCGCCCGTGGACGTCACACGTGCGCTGGATCGCACCCAGCCCGCACGACGCCGACCTGCTGCTGGTCGGGATCGAGCTGGGCGGCCTGATGCGCTCGACCGACGGCGGGCGCAGGTGGCAGGATCACCGTCCCGGCGCGCAACCGGACGTGCACTCGCTGGCCTGGCACCCGCACGCACCGGGGCGCGCGTACGAGGCGGGCGGAGGCGGCGCCGCCTCAAGCACCGACGCGGGCGAGACCTGGCAGCACGCTGACGACGGACTCGACCGCCACTACACCTGGTCGGTCGCCGTCGACTCCGACTGCTGGTACATCTCGGCGAGCACCGGGCCCTACGCCGCGCACGGACGCGGCGACCCGCAGGCGCGCATCTACCGGCAGCGCCTCGGCGAACCGTGGCAGCCACTCACCGGCGGCCTGCCGGAGCCGCTGCCGGCGATGCCCTACGCGCTGCTCGCCACCGATGGTCGTCTGTTCGCCGGCCTCGCCGACGGTCAGCTCTGGGAGACCCGCGACCAGGGCGAGAGCTGGTCACCGCTGCGACTGAACGGAGACGCGCCGCAGTCGCTCGTCGCCCTCGGCTAAACCGATACCCAGTACACTCCAACCCTCAAGCGCAAGGGACTGAAGCGGCTAAGCGAGCAGAATGTGCGCGAGGCCGCTCCCAGCGTGAAAGTATGCGCCCGTAGCTCAGGGGATAGAGCGCTGCCCTGCGGAGGCAGAGGCCGCACGTTCGAATCGTGCCGGGCGCATGGCTCAACCAAGCCATTCTTGGAGGCCCGGAAATTCGAAAAGCGGACGCATTAGTGCTTCGTACTCTCCCTCCGCTGCCACCTGAGAAGCCGAAGAGCCGAGCCGAACGGGAGCGAGAAGCGCGGCGGTATTGGGACTCCCTGACACCGGAGCAGGAGGCTTGGGCGTTGCGGAAGATGCAGTTCCCGCGCTTTGGAGCGGCGACGTCGCACTCCCCGAACTGAGCGACGACGGACACGTTCACTCGACAGGCTCAGTACGTCCGCGAGTGGCGCTTCCCTCATCTCAACGCGCCCCGCATCCTGAAGACGCGCACTACCTGTGAGACGGGCTGGAATCCGAGCCTCGCATAGATCGACAGTCCAGCGTCCGAGGCATCGAGGCAGGCCCGGTGTGCTCCGGACTCCTGGGCGGCACGAAGCGCTGCGGCCGTCATCGACCGCCCAACTCCTCGGCCGCGCCAATCGGGGTCGGTATTGACGAAGAACACGGTTGCCTCGGCCCCGTACGTGCTCGAGGCGGACGTTGCACGCACCACTCCTGTTCGATCCACCGCGCATAGCAACTGGGCCGAGGGAGGCAGTGATCGCAGATACGCCGCGAATGCCTCCGGAGAACCCACGCTCGTCCGGTTTGCCCGTAGCACGGCAGCGACCGCGTCCTCGAGCGACACCCCACCGGCTTGCTCGTCCGGCGCCCGCCTCACCGGCCGTAACGTCAACTCGGCCGGCAGCGTGGGCGCCGGCACGTCGCGAAGATCGCGGCAAATCATCGCTGTCGGCTCGTCGAATGCCCACGTAATCTGGTTGGCGACCAGGTCTCGGCACCGAGCGGCCGCCGCGAAGATGGTGATCATCCCCGCCTTGGCATGAGGCAGAGCGGCGGCGAGCAGGTCATGCGCTCGGTCGTCGGTAACGAGGAGCCGGACCTGCCGGTGCGCGGGCGATGCGAGAAGTCCGCAGATGCCCGGTTCGTCCACGTTCGACTGATCCGACTCTCGCACGGCGTCGCACCGCGCCACGAAAGCGGCGCGATAGACATCAGCGCCTGTAACCCCCACGACCCACGAAGGATAGTCACCACCGCCCACCTCCAACTGTTGCTGCACAACGTCTCTGTGCTCCACGTAAAGCATTCAAGTGCAGCCGAGGCGCGTGGGTCTACAGGGGACGACGGGTCACGATCACGCCCGTTCCGGGATCTTCGGCCCTGCTGAAACCTACGGCCAGCCAGAACGACGACGCCTTCCGGTTGGCGGGATGAATCTTCGCCTCCAGGAAGTCAGCGCCGGCCGCACGTCCGCGCTGGGCGATGGCCTCGACCGCCGCCCGACCAACGCCGCACCGGCGCCGGTCGGACTGCACCCAGAACTCCGCGATGCCCCAGCCGGTTTTTCGGTGCCGAATCAGGCAAAGGCCGACAACCTCGCCACCTGCCTCTATAAGAAGTGGCTGGCGATCCGAATCCTCCCAGTACGCGTCCAGTCCGGGGTACTCGTCCGTTCGGCCGTCGAATTCGAGGAGATACTGAGATAGCAGCTGTTCGATCAGGTTGCGCTCGTCCCGCCGGGCTTCGCGTAACGCCACCGTCACTGGACTGAGCCCGCCCCGCCGGCGTGCCTCAGCACGTGATCGGCGGGACGGGCGGTGCAGGCGTGCTTCACTCATCAACGACCAATTGAAGCGCGTAGTTGCCCAGCGCGCGCCGGTAGCGAGGCAGGTGCGGCGCGAGTGCACACAGGACAACCGACACGGCCTCCCGCTCTCGGCCGTTGTCGACGAGGGCGAGAGCGAGAAACGCGCTGACCGCGTCGTCCAGTGGATCCGACGCCTGCTCGAGCTCGGCCGTCAGGAGATCGAGGCTCTCCGCTGCTTGGCCGAGGTTGCGGAGCGAGCTCGACAGTTGGATCACCGCGCGACGCCGACGTTCGCCCGCCAGCCCGAGCTCGAGCGCTCGCCGATAGAACTGAACCGCTCGGTCGGGGTGCCCGGTCGAGTCGAAGGCGCATCCCCGTTCGAACGCTGCAACAGCGCTGTCTGCCGGCAGCTCGGCGATGAGCTGTTCGATCTTGGCACGAAAGAGCTCTTCGTCGCGGTCATCAAGCGAGGCCCAGAGTGCTTCGGAGCGGCGGTCGTAGTCCTTGCTCGTGGCTTGTGCCGTCACGTACGCCCCCTTCCTGTTCAAGCGGCTGGGCTGAGGCGCCCGGCGCGATGGGCCTCGCGTAGCTGTCGTCGTGTCTCTCGGGATGCCAACAGCGAGAGGAGGGCGACGCCTCCGCGGTGAACCCGCACCTCGCCGTTGCGCATCTCGCCGACGAGCTTGATCCTGCGCCCGCTGGGAGATGCAGTGCCGGTCCAGTCCTTGATCCGGCCGCGGCCGACGCGGCGCAGGTCATCGTCGTCGATGGCTGTACCGCTGGGGACGAGCAGCTTGAGGACTGCGTGGTCGAGGTCGAGTGCGATCTCGATCTCGCCCGGCTCGATCTCGGGGAGCACGAGGTCGAGCACGACCATGCCGCGCGAGGCTCGCACGTCGAACCGGCGGGCGGTTGTCCAATCGCCCAGCTTCTTGACGACGCGACTGTGGGCTCGTACCTGAACGGTTTCGGTTGCGGTCGGTGCCATGGTGGTGCTCCTTTGGAACGCTGTGATGGTTTGGCTAGCCGCGCTGGTACTTTGCAACGGCGATGGGCACGGCGGCGGCGAGGATGGCTGCCGCCCAGATGAGCGAACGCACGATGTAGTAGGAGGATGGGTGGCCGAGTTCGACCTGAGCTTGCGACCCAAGTGTGAGTCCGCGTGCGGCGTCGACCATGTCGGTCAGCGGCTGGTACCTGGCGATCGGCTGAAGCCAGCTCGGCATCGATGAGACCGCCACGTAGGCGCTCGAGATGAACGCAAGCGGGAAGACGATCATCCCCAACCCCTGCGCAGCCTGGCTGGTGCCGGCGAACAGGCCCATGGCAACGAACAACCATTCGAAGGCGAAGCCGAAGAGGATCACGAGTGCGAACGCGGCGAGTCCGTCGAGGATGCTGCCGTGCAGTCGGAATCCGACTGCAAAGGCGATCGCTACCGTGACGGCTGAGGCGAGCGCCAGGATCGCGGTGTCGGCGAGCACGCGAGCGGCGAGCACTGAACTGCGCGGGATCGGCAGCGAACGCAACCGGTCGATGAACCCGTTCTCGAGGTCCTCGGCGGTGGCGACCGCGGCGCCGATCCCGGAGAACAACACTCCGGTGGCGACGAAGCCGGGCACCAGATAGTCGACATACGGGATCGATCCGGTGTGGATGGCGCCGCCGAACATGTAGCGGTAGATCAGGAAGAACAGGGACATCTGCAGGGTGGCCATCACGATCAGTTGCGGCGTTCGCACATAGTGGAGCGCCGCCCGGCGAGTGATGGTCAGGGTGCTTGAAACCACCCCCACCGGTCGTGGCTCGCTGCGACGTTGCAAGGTGTGGGCGATAGAAATCATAGGAGCGGTCTCCTTTCGAGTGGTTAGGCTGCGGCCGCATCGGCGTCAGCGGGCGAGCGTCCGGTCAGGGCGAGGAAGACCTCGTCGAGGGTTGGTTGTCGCAGCGCGACGCCTTCGATCTCAACGCCGGTGGCGTCGAGCGATCGAAGCGCGACCATCAGGTCATCGCCTGCGCGGTCGACGCTGATGGTGACGCGGCGGGTGGGTGCGTCGATCTGCGCTTGCCGGTGATCGATCCGACTGAGCGCCTCGGCAATGGCTGCAAGCTGGTCACGGTGGGGCGTGTGGACCTCGATGACGCTGCCGCCGACGCGCCGCTTGAGCTCGGCCGGCGTGCCTTCGGCGATGGTGCGGCCGTGATCGATGATCACGAGCCGGCTGGCCAGCTGATCGGCCTCGTCCAGGTACTGGGTGGTGAGCAGGACGTCGGTGCCGGTTTCGACAAGGCCCCGGATCGCGTCCCACAGCTCGATCCGGCTGCGTGGGTCGAGGCCGGTGGTTGGCTCGTCGAGGAGCAGCAGCCGTGGCCGGCCGACCAGGCTGGCGCCGAGATCCAGACGGCGGCGCATGCCACCCGAGTAGGTGCGGACGAGCCGATCGGCCGGCTCGACGAGGCTGAGCTGCTCGAGCACCCTCTGTGCGCTGGCACGCGCCGTCGCGCGCTTCTGCCCGTAGAGCCGGGCGACCATCTCCAAGTTCTCGCGCCCTGTCATCGCCGGCTCGACGGCGGCGAACTGCCCGGCCAGGCCGAGCAGTCGGCGTACCGCCACGGGCTCGTTGCGAACGTCGTGGCCGAACACTCGCAGCGTTCCGGCATCAAGCCGGAGCAACGTCGCGATCGCGCGCACGAACGTCGTCTTTCCGGCGCCGTTGGGGCCGAGCACGGCTAGCACCTGGCCTGGTTCGGCGATCAGGTTCAGCCCGTCGAGGCCGCGCGTCTTGCCGTAGCGCTTTTCGAGGCCGTGGGCCTCAATCGTCGCAGTCATTTCGGTTCCTCCTTCGTGTCATCTGGTGGTGCAAAGGCGGCTGCGATCTCTGCCAGCCACTCTTGGCTCCAGGTCAGCTCTCCTTTCTGCAAGTCCGCGATCACGCCGCGAAGCCAGGAGAGCTCGGCGGTGAGCACTGCTCGCCGGTACTCCTCCTCGAGCAGAAACAACCGCGGCAGGCCTGGATTGCCGTCTAGCTGTGCTTGCGCGTCGGCAAGCTCGGTCGCGAGCGCCTCGGCACGTTGCTCGAGGTGTGCACGGGCGTCGTCCGGTTCGAGCGCGAACATGATCGACAGCGCGGCGATGAACTCGGGATGCTCGTGTCCGGTCGTGCAGAGTGCCTCTCGCAACCATGCCCGAGCCGCCTCGCGGCCGTCGTCGGTGATTGCGTAGAGGACACGGTCGGGATAGCCCTCTCTGCTGACGGTGTCGTGGACTTCAACGAGACCGAGCCGCACCAGACGCTCAAGCGTCTGGTAGAGGCTTGCCCGGGCGCGCACGTTGACCACCCGGTCCTTGCCCTGCTGTTGGAGCAGCTTCTGGATTCCGTACACATGCTTGGGCCCGTCGACCAGTTGCCACAGCACGATCAGGCCGATTGGGGAGCGTCGTGGTGTACTCATAGTCGCACACTGTACTAGACGTTATCTTACTAGTCAAGTAAGTACTACCAGCGCGGCACCCCCGAACATTGTGGTACCCGCTGGTACCGAAACTGTGCTACGATCCATTCCGGTACTTGCTAGTTCCGTAAGAAGGGAGGACGGGTGCACGACAAGGCGGCGGAGCCCCAGATTGGTAGGCGGCGGGACCCGCGGACGGACGCGGCGATCCTGCGCGCGACACTGGAGCTAATCGCCGAGCGCGGTGTACACGGGTTCCGCACCCAGGACGTTGCGAAGCGCGCTGGAGTTGGAAAGGGCGCGATCTATCGACGCCACCGGTCGAAGGACGATCTGGTAATGGCGTCGGTGGCGGCGCTGGTTGATCAGGAGATCGTCGTGCCAGACACAGGCTCGACGCGGGCCGATATCGACGCGTTGATGCACGAGGCGGTCGAGCTGTATCGCGGCGCCCTGCCCGGGCGGCTGATGCCGAACCTCGTCAGTGCGATGGCCGAACGGCCCGAGCTAGCAAGAGCTGTTCGCGAGGGGTTCTTGGTCAGGCGGCGAGAAGCGCTGACCGCCGTCTTGTTGCGAGGCGTCGAGCGCGGCGACCTGCGTCGCGACGTCGATATCGAACTCGTCCTGGACATTCTGGGTGGCCCGCTCTTCTACCGGCTCCTGATTACGGGCGGGCCACTCGACGACCAGCTCGCGGAGGGCGTCACCGATCTGATCCTGCGCGGTTTCGCGCCGGACAAGCCCACGCGCGCGAGGTCAACTCGAACAGCAAAGGAGCACGCATGACCAAGATCCATGCAATTCAGACAGGCACGGTCGCCGTCACCGCCTCGTGGCGGGAGGGCGAGGGGCACGGCCGGCGCCGCCTGCTCCATACGATCCTGGATCGGGACTGGACCGAACCGCTGCCGATCTACGCGTTCGTGATCGAGCATGCTGAGGGCGTCATTGTAATTGACACGGGTGAGGATGCCCGTGCGTCGCAACGGAGCTACTTCCCCCGTTGGCACCCAGGCATCCGCGCCTTCCGCGAGTGGGTCGAACCCGAGCAGGAGATCGGCCCGCAGCTCGAGCAACTCGGCATCCGGCCGCGCGACGTCCGCTGGGTGGTGATGACCCACCTGCACACAGACCACGCCGGCGGTCTGCATCACTTCCCCGACAATGAGATCCTCGTCACTCGCACGGAACTCGAGTTCGCATCGGGCGTGCGAGGCCGCTTGCGTGGCTACGTCGCGAACAAGCACTGGCCGACGTCCTTCGAACCAAGCGTGCTCGAGCTCGAACCAGCATCGTTCGGACCGTTCCCGGAGAGTCTGCGCCTAACAGCGGCGGGCGACGTCGTCATCGTCCCCCTGCCCGGCCATACGCCGGGGCAGATCGGCGTTGCCATTCAAGAAGACGGCCACACTGTTCTCCTCGCTGGCGACAGCTCCTACACCGAAGGTCTAATGCTCCGCGGAAAGGCGGATGGCGTCGGTGTCGATGATCGCCTCCAGCGGCTCACACACGAGCGAATCCGCGCCTATGCCGCCGACAACCCCACCGTCTACCTGGTAGCTCACGATCCCGGCACAGCAGCTCGGCTGGCCCAGCGCCGCCTCATTTCCCCAGCAGCCCTGGAGCTGGCAGCATGATCGACTTCCAAACGAGCATCAAGATCGAGCGCCCGATCCAGGAGGTGTTCTCCTACGTTTCCGACCCCGGCAACCTACCTGCCTGGAACGCGGCCGTCCGGGCCATACGACCGACCACCCAAGGCCCAGCCCACGTCGGTTCGACGTACTCGATGGAGCGGCAGCTCCCGGCTGGTCGCGCAACCAACCAGCTCGAGATCGTCGTCCGCGACCGGCCATCGGAGTTCGTCATCCGCACGACCAGCGGGCCAACTCCATTTCTGTACCGCTACCGCTTCGCCAGCGCCGACGACAAGACCGTCATCCACCTCGACGGGCAGGTCGTGCTTCCCGCAGTAGCTGAGCTCCTTCCACGGCTAGGCCGGCGTGCGGTGAAGCAGGGGGTCAACGACAACCTCATGACGCTCAAGCTCATTCTCGAACGCGCCTGACCACTTCCAGCGTGAACCACCACCACAGGAACAGATGATGAGCCACGACCGCATCGACCGCGACCCCCCGAGCCGCTCACCGAGCGCGAACTGGCTCTCCGTGGCGCTCGCAGTGGGCGCGGTGGCGTGGGGTGCGAATCAGTTCGTGCCCTTGCTGCTCGTCTACCGTGATAGCATCGGGATCTCGGCGTCGACAGCCCAGGCGACGTTCGGGCTCTATGCGGCGGGCCTGGCGCCGGGACTGCTCGTCGGCGGGCCGTTCTCCGATCGCCACGGCCGTCGCCCCGTTCTCATCGCGGCGCTGATCGCCTCCGCGTTGGCGAGCGGACTGCTGATGGTCGGAGAGGATGGCGTCGGCTGGTTGTTCGCGGGGCGCCTGCTGGCCGGAGTCGCCAGCGGCGCGGCGTTCAGCGCAGGCTCGGCGTGGCTCAAGGAACTGTCGCCCGGGGCCGCCGGGGCGCGCCGTGCCACGGTTTCGATGACTGCCGGCTTCGCCGCGAGCCCGGTCGCAGCCGGCCTGCTCGCGCAGTGGGCGCCCGCGCCAATGATCGTGCCCTACGTGCCACACCTGGCGCTCGCCGCGATGGCGATCCCCCTGATTGCATGGCAGTCCGAATCATCCGCTCGAATACCGCCGGCCGGTGGTCGCGCGGCCGTGCTTCATGATCGGCGCTTTCGGTCGGTCGTTGCGCCACTGGCGCCCTGGGTGTTCGGATCCGCAGCTATCCCGCTCGCATACCTCCCTTCCCTCGTCCAGAGTCGGCTCGGTAGTCGGGCGCTGGTATTCGGCGCGTTTGTTGCCACGGTCACAGCGCTGGCCGGCATTGCGGTTCAGTCCCTGGCTCGCCGTCTTGACAGTGGCGATGGCCCCCGCCTGCTCGCCGCCGCGCTGGGGATAGTCACCACAGGGCTGCTCGTCGCCGCCGTAGCGGCCGCGACGAGGAGCCTCGCGCTGATCGTCCTTGCCGCTATCGTCCTCGGCGCCGGTTACGGCTGCTGCCAGGTGTGCGGTCTACTGGAAGTTCAGCGACTCGCGCCTCCTGATCGCCTGGCCGGGATGACGGCCGCGTATCAAGCGCTCTCCTACACCGGTTTCGCGTTGCCGTTCTTGCTCGCGTCTATCGCCGGAGTCGTTGCTCCCCAGGCCGGTCTCGCCGTATTGGCCGGACTCGCAGCGTTCACCCTGCTCTCCACGACACGTGCAGCCACCATGCCGCAACGGACATGACACCGTGAGCTCGCCGTCGACCTGTCGTGGCACCAGACCAACCGGCGCCACCCGCCTTGCTCCGACACCCGCACCCGCCGGGATCGTCGACCAAGTGCCCGCTGGTACAGAAGTGCGCGTTTCGACCCTCGAGCTCTTCTTCGATCTCGTCTTCGTGTCCACAGTCACGCAATTCGCGCGACTGCTAGCGGCCGAACCGAACATCACCGGGGCGGCCGAAGTCATCCTGCTCTTCTCCGTCACGTGGTACGCCTACGACAGCTACGCCTGGCTCACGAACGCGCTCGCCCACGACATCGCCGCCCACCGACTCCTGCTGCTCCAAGGCATGGCCGGGTTCCTCGTCATGGCCCTCGCAATTCCCTCAACGTTTGATGGCGGCGGCCTACCGTTCGCTGTCGCCTACGCCTTTGTCGTACTCCTCCACAGCGCGCTGTACATACGCGGCACCACGCCCAGCGAAGCTCGAGCGATGCGAGCTATCGCCCCCTACAACCTCATCGTCGCAACACTGGTGCTCATGGCGGCGATTGAGGGTGGCACCGCGCAGTGGGTACTGATGGTCATCGCCGCCACCGTGCTCTGGTCGTTGGGGTTGTTCGTCTCGCTCGACGGCTTCCGAGTGGTCGCCTCGCATTTCGCAGAGCGCCACGAGCTCTTGATCATCGTCGCTCTCGGCGAATCGATCGTCGTCCTCGGTGCGGGCGCGGGGCACCACACCGTTGGCCTTCCTACCGCCACCATCGCCATGCTCGGACTCACACTGACCGGCTGCCTCTGGTGGACGTACTTCACCGACGAGAAGCAGATCGAGTACGCCTTACGCTCGGCGAACGTGCGCCAGCGGCCTGATCTCGCCCTCATCGTATACGGCTACCTGCACTTCTTCCTACTACTCGGCATCATCCTCGTCGCATCCGGGCTGAAGAGCGCCATCCCCCGTCCGTTCGACGGACTCCCCACAGCGTCCGCCATCATGCTCGGGACGGGCACGGCCATGTTCGTCGCCGCCGATGAAGCCATGACTCGTTTGCTCCGGATTCGCAGCGAGAGTCTCCGTAGCGCACCAGTAACAGTCGCCTCCATCGCCGCCATCCCGATCGGACATATTCTTTCCGGTGCCGCGCAGATCGCCATTCTGATTGCGATTCTCGCAATCGCCATCGCCGCCTCACCAGGCCTCCGACGACGAAGCCCCCTCACGGACTCGAACCATTGACCCCTTCCTTACCATGGAAACAAGGCGATCCTACCAACCGACACCAAAGGAACCGAAAGCCGCTTCATTGAGTCAAATCCGAGGCTCTCGGAGACTGGCCAAGATAGTCCGGAACGTGTGACGCAGGAGCATTTTGGACGCAACTTGGACGCATCACCGTCGCCTATCCGGACAACCTGTTGGGCCCAGCGGCTGACTGAGAGGTCTTCTGCTGTTGTCAAGGCGTCCGCAGACCAGTGGAGTCGCAGTGGCGTGAAATCGAGCTTGGCGTGGTCGGCTGTCCACCGCCGAGCGCAATCGCCTGGGCACTGGTGCAGTCGGCTTGTAGGCGTCCGAGGTCGTCAGGCAGCCGTGACGATAGACGTTGCCTATACCGACGACAGTGCTCGGGTGGAGGACAAGCGCAGCGCACTGCAAGCGGCCCATCGAGTCCGATCAAGAGCCGGAGGGCCGCCAGCGGCAGCACAAGAGGCGGTTTTAGCCGTGACCAGCCTCACGCGGAAGCAGAGTACGCACGTTCGAATCGTGCCGGGCGCATGGCTTATTCAAGATCGCGCCAGTCTTGAAAACCGGCAGTGGCCGTCCAGGTCACTCGTGGGCTCGAATCCCACCCCGCCGCTGGCTGCTTGCTCGCCCACTGAGATGAGGCATCGGACGCTCTTCCACCGGCTACGATCTCGCCATGAGCGAGCCTCCCGAAGCGGCCGACAACGTCGAGCAGATCGCGCCCGGCGTCTGGCACTGGACGATCCACAACTCGAACATCGGCGGCAACATCTCGGCCAGCCATGCCCTCGGCGGTGAAGAGGGCAGCGTCTGGATCGACCCGGTGCGAGTCGGCGACCCGTCCAGCCTGCCGCGCCCGCAGGCGATCGTGCTCACCAGCCGCGGCCATCAGCGCGCTGCCTGGCGCTACCGGCGCGAGTTCGGCGTGCCCGTCCACGCCCCGCGCGGCGGCGAGGGCTACGACGAGGACCCAGACTCGCTCTATGGCGAGGGCGACCCTCTGCCCCAACAGCTGGTGGCGATTCCGACGCCCGGATTTGGCGACGCCAAGTTCGCGCTGCGCCGCGCCGCCCAGGGCGAGACGCCGTCGCTCATGATCGTCGGCGACCTCGTCATGCGCCGGGACGACGGCTCACTGACAACCATCCCACCCCAGTTCCAATCCGACCCGGCAGCCGCCCGCAGCAGCGTCGAGCGAGTAGCCGGCGAAATGTTCGATCTGCTCCTGATCGGCCATGGACCGCCGGTACGTGACGAACCACAGCGTCAGCTGCAGAACCTTCTGGCCGATACCTAGCGACCAGGCAGAGGCTCGGAGCGTCGCGCACCTAGTACCGCCCGCCGCCGAGATCGCGACTGATCGCGCGGGCGGCGTCGCGTACGTGCGTGACCAGTTCCGGTTGAGGCGACCGCCCCTTCGAAATCCGCTCCACCGGGCCGACCACGCCGATCGCCCCGGCCGCGACTCCACGGCGATCGAAGATCGGTGCGGCGACCGACGCCTCGCCGATCACGGCTTCCTCCTGCTCCCCGGCCCAGCCGCTGGAGCGGACCGAGGCCAGCGCGCGCGCCAGCGCCGACGGAGCCGTGATGGTGGCCTGCGTCAGCTTCGGCAGTCCCGCGTCCACCACCTCACGTTGGAGATCCTCGTCGAAGGCCAGGAGGGCCTTGCCCAGCGCGGTGGCATGCAGCGGCAGATGCGCGCCCACCTCCAGGATCTGGAGAGTGTTGTCCGGCCGGAACACATGGTGGATGACGAGCACACCGTCAGCGTGCGGCGTGCCCACCCGCACGGCCTCTCCCGTGCGAATGGCCAGGTTGTCCGACCACGCCAGCGACCGGCCACGCAGCTCGTTGACGTCCAGGTAGATGTTGCCAAGCTGCAGCAGGGAGCCGCCCAGCTGGTACTTGCCGCTCTCGGCATCCTGCTCCACGAACCCCTCATCCTGCAGCGCGCGCAGCAGCCCGTGCACCGTACCCTTGGCCAGCCCCAGCCGCTCGCTCAGCTCCGAGACGCCGAGCCGGCGGGGACCGCCCGCCAGCGCCCGCAGGATGGCCGCAGCACGCTCGATGGACTGGATTGCCAACGCACCCTCGTGGTCGTAGTTGTCGAACTGTGTTCGACATTGTAGAATCGACAGCCATGAACCGCGCCGCTTCGCCGGGCATTGTATTGGTCTCACACTCGGCTGCAATCGCCGACGGCTTGGCAGCGATGGCAGGCGAGGTGGCCGGCGGAACGGTGCACGTGGTGCCTGCGGGCGGCGGCCCGGACGGCACGCTGGGCACCGATGGCGGACGCATAGCGGCAGCCATCACCGACGCCGATTCCGGCGCCGGAGTGCTGGTGCTGGCGGACATCGGCAGCGCTGTGCTGAGCGTGCGCGCGGTGATCGAGGACGGCGACGCTGGCGGCCCCGACGTCGCCCTGGCCGATGCGCCGTTGGTGGAGGGCGCCGTGGCGGCGGCGGTTGCGGCATCGATCGGCGCTGACCTGGCAGGGGTGTGCGCTGCCGCCGAGGAGGCCTGGCATGTCCGCAAGCTCTGAGCTGCGGCGGACGCTGGTGCTGCCTGCCGGCGTCGACCTGCACGCCCGCCCGGCCGGTGCGCTGGTGCGGACGGCCGCCAGCTACGAGGCCGGCGTCGCCGTCTCGGCCGGCGACCGCAGAGCCGACGCCAAGAGCATCCTTCAGGTGCTCTCCCTGGGGGCCACCGGCGGCAGTGCGATCGAGCTGTCGGCAAGCGGCCCGGACGCCTCAGCCGCGCTGGACGCGATCGCCGAGCTGCTCGACAGCTTCGGCTGAGTCGAACGCGGCCGCCGCCAGCGCCGCAACCGCTCCGGCGGTGGGCGCCGACAGCGCCTCGGCGGCCAGCGCCCTGGCCCGCTGCACCGACAGTGACCGGATCATGCGGCGGGTGCGGGCGACCCGCGCCGGCGACACGCTGATCTCGTCCACTCCCATGCCGACCAGCAGCGGCAGCAGCTCCGGGTCGCCGGCCGCCTCGCCGCAGACGTCGACCGGCACGCCCGCCGAGCGGGCGGCGGCGATCACCCGCGCTATCAGCCGGATCACGGCCGGGTGATAGGCGACCGCGCGCTCCGCGACGTGCGGGTTCTGGCGATCGGCGGCAAGCGTGTACTGGACGAGGTCGTTGGTGCCGATCGAAAGGAAGTCGGCGCTGCGCGCTATCGGGTGCGCATTCAGGGCCGCCGCGGGCACCTCGATCATGGCGCCGACCAGCGGATCCGGCGTTCCCGGGGCGACCTCGTCGCGGGCACGGTTGGCCAGCTCGCGGACGGCGTCGACTTCCGCCGCCTCGGTCACCATCGGGATCAGGATCCGCAGCACCGAATCGCAGGAGACCCGAGCCAGCGCCCGCAGCTGGGGCAACAGCGCCCCGTCGGCGGCCAGCGACAGACGGACGCCGCGCGGCCCCAACATGCTGTCGGCGCCGGTGTCGACGAGGAACGGCGGCGTCTTGTCGCCGCCGAAATCGAGCGTGCGCACGGTGGCGATGCGATCGCGCAGCAGGTCGAGCATCGGCCTTAGCACCCGTTCGTGCTGCTGCTCGTCCGGCCAGCTGGCAGCATCCAGAAACGCGAGCTCGCTGCGCAGTAGGCCGACGCCCTCGGCGCCGGCATCGAGCGCGGCCTCGATCTCGGCCGGGGATCCCGCATTCGCCAGCAGCCGCACGACGCGGCCATCGCGGGTGACCGCCGGGTCGAGCCGCTCGCGGCGGCTGCGCTCGGCCTCCTCGCGAGCGCTAGCAAGCCGCCGTTCCAACCGAGCCCGGGTGGGGCCGTCGGGAGCGCGCACGACCAGGCCGCGGTCGCCGTCGACGGCGACCTGCTCGCCCGCCGCCACCCGCAGCAGCTGCGCCCCGACGCCGGTCACCAATGGGATCGCCAGCGAGCGCGCGATGATCGCCGCGTGAGCGGTGGTGCCACCCTCCGAAAGCGCGATGCCGGCAATGCTGCGCGACCAGGCGGCGACGTCGCCGGGGCCGAGGTCGTCGGCTACCACGATCGAGCCGGGGGGCGGCGATTGCACCAGCCCCGCGGCGAGCTCGCCGGCACGGCGGACGATCGAGCGCAGATCAGCCGCGCGCGCCGCCAGCATCGGATCGTCGAGCGCCGCCAACGTCCGCACGTGCGGCTCGGCCGCCTCCGCTATCGCGGCGGCGGCCGCGGCGCCACCCTCGGCCGCGGCCAGAGCGGCTTCGACCAGCGCCGCATCCTCTGACATCAGCAGGTTCGCCTCGACGATTTCGGCGTCGGCGCTGCGACCCTCTCCGCGCAACCGCCCGGCTAGCTGCGCCAGCTCGTCGGCCACCGCCCGCAATCCCCGCTCCACCCGCGCGCGCTCCTCGGCCGGGGTGCCGGCTGCGGCCTTCGTCTCTGCCCGCAGCCAGGCGGGGCCGACCGCGACGCCGGACGATGCCGGATGTCCGCGCAGAGACGCGCCACTGGTCATCGCGCGCCAGCGACGGCGCGCTCGAGCGCGGCCACGATGATCGCCGCCGAGGTGGCGCCCGGATCCTGGTGGCCGATAGACCGCTCGCCCAGGTAGGAGGCGCGCCCCTTGCGGGCGAGCATCGGCACCGTCGCCCGCATGCCGGCCTCCGCCGCGGCGCTGGCGGCGGCCAGCGAGGCCAACAGCGTGTCGCCACCGTCGAGGTGGATGCGCAGCGACTCCGCCGCCGGCAGCAACGCGTCCACCATCGTCTTGTCGCCGGGCTGGGCCGCGCCCAGCTCGACCACGCCCGCCACCGCCGCGTCGACGGCGGCCGCCAACCCCTGACCGTCGACCGCGTCGACGTCGCCCATCGAGCGGCCGGCCCGCCGCAGGGCCGTGCCCCACAGCGGGCCGCTGGCACCGCCCACAGTCGAGACCAGCGTCTGGCCGGCCGCGATCAGCAGCTTGCCTGGCGGCGTACCGCCGTCCAGCTCGTCCAGCTTCGCCTCCACGGCCGCGAAGCCGCGAGTCATGTTGGAGCCGTGGTCGGCGTCGCCGATGGCGGCGTCGAGCTGAGTCAGGTAGTCCTTCTGCTCGGCGATCGCCGCCGAACAGCTCCGCAGCCAGCTCGTCACCGTCATCGCGTCCATCGTACGCTCCCCGGTCAGACGCCCCATCGCAGCGCCGCGGTCTTGACGGGGGCGTCCCACAGCCGCGCCAGCTCGTCATCGAGCTGCAGCAGCGTGATCGAGGCGCCGGCCATTTCAAGGCTGGTGATGTAGTTGCCGACCAGGCTGCGCCCGACCGTGATTCCGCGGTCGGCGAGCTGCCCGTTGACTTCGTTGAACAGCAGGTAAAGCTCGAGCAGCGGCGTGCCACCCAGCCCATTCACGAACGCCAGCACCGAGCTGCCCTGGGCCGGCTGCAGATCGTCCAGGATCGGCTCCAGCATCATCTCCACGATCTCGCGGGCAGGCGCATGCTTCTCACGCCGGCGGCCGGGCTCGCCGTGGATGCCGACCCCGACCTCGATCTCGTCGGCGCCGAGATCGAAGATGCGCGTGCCGCTGGCCGGCGTCGCGCACGACGTCAGGGCGACCCCGAACGACCTTGTCCGCTCGTTGACGGCCCGGACGACGCCTGCCACGTCGGTCAGCGATCCACCCTGCTCCGCCCGGGCGCCGGCCAGCTTCTCGGCCAGCACGGTGGCGCCCACCCCGCGGCGGCCGGCCGTGTAGAGGGAGTCCTGCACGGCCACGTCGTCGTCGATGACAACGACCTCGACCTGGATGCCCTCGTCCTCGGCCAGCTCGGCGGCCATCTTGAAGTTGAGCACGTCGCCGGTGTAGTTCTTGACGATGTGAACGACTCCAGCGCCGCCGTCGACCTCCTTGGTGGCAGCGGCCATCTGGTCGGGCACAGGTGAAGTGAAGACGGCACCTGCGCAGGCGGCGTCCAGCATGCCGGCGCCGACGAACCCACCATGCAGCGGCTCGTGCCCGGACCCGCCGCCGGAGACGAGGCCGACCTTGCCGGCGACCGGTGCGTCGGCTCGCAGCACCAACTGTTTCTCGAGGTCGACCCGCACCAGCCCCGGATGGGCGGCAGCGACTCCGGCCAGCGCCTCCGGGACAACGGTCTCGGGATCATTGATGAACTTCTTGACCACTTGGGCGGCAACGCTCATGGCGTTCGCTCCTTCCTGTTGCAGATGACTCTAGTCGGCACGATCAGGCGTGTGACTCGACCGCGGTCGGCTCCAGCGTCTCGACGGCCGGCTGGTGCACCGAGACCCGACGTGGCGTGGCCAGGACGTCGTACGCGAACACGCCCGCGAGGCCGCCGACGACGTCGGCAACCCAGTAGACCCAGGCCTGCGCCCAGTCAGGATTGAGCCCGGCCAGCTGGGCGGTGATCAAGGTGCCCGTGTAACGGGCGGGGTTGATCGCAGCCCCCGTCTGTGGCGCCACCGTGATGATCACGCCGATCACGATGAAGCCGATCACCAAGCCGGCCAACAGGTCGGCGCCGCCGCGCTTGTCGATCACGCCGAGGATCGTGAACAAGAGGATGGCCGTGCCGATGCCCTCGTTCAGCATGGCCGAGCCGATGCTGGTGTTCGATGCGTAAGCGACGTGGCCGACGCCGGCAGCGTCGACCTTGTGGGCGAACACGCCCCAGATCGCCAGTCCACCGATCGTCGCGCCCACGCACTGGGCCACCACGTAGGGACCCGCCAGGCTCCAGGGCATCCGCTTGGTCGCCGCCATCGCCAGCGTCACAGCGGGATTGATGTGGCAGCCGGACACCTTGCCGATCGCGTACACCATGGCGATCACGGCGAACCCGAACGCCGCCGAGATCGCGAACAGCTCCGCGCCCGTGAACGGTGCGCCGCCGGTGCCGCCGCGGGCCAGGAACAGCGCCGGCACCGACCCCGCCCCCAGGAACACCAGCACAGCCGTGCCCAGCGCCTCGGCACCGAGCTTCTGTGCAAGAGAGTTGTCCTCCATCGAACCGCACCTCCTAGACGCTCATGGGGCCGGCACTTCCGGATCGGCCTTGTCGACCTCTATTCGGTAATGCCGAACAATGTTCGAGCGAGCATAGCGAGCGATCCGGCCGCTGTCAACGGGCGGCCACCGGCCGGCCGGCCGGCCACGCCGCTTCCGCAGAGAGGCCGAAGAGCCGTGCTGTGTCCGGCTGCCACATCGTGACGCGAGCTAGACGCAATCGACGTTCCATGCAGGCAGCGCCTCCCGGGCTCCCGCGCGCTTGCGCTTCATCGAGCGCTTGCAGCTATCTGTGGCGGAGGTTGCGCGGCGGGGGTGGCCCGCTTCCCTCGGGGAGCCCGGTGCCCTGCTGTTCGACCAAGCGCACGCGCTGAGCTGTGGCGTCGCCGCTGATGGGGTCAGCCGCGATCAGGTCGACCGCCTCCGGCCACCCGGCCGCATCCAGGTGCACCTGGGCGAACCCGGCCAGTGCCTTGCCGATGTCGACCACGCCGCCGGCGCCGAGCGTGCCGCCGTCGATCTCGACCACGTTGCCACTTCGGTCCACATGCTGCTTGTGGTCGTGGCCGGTCAGAATCATGAGCGGCTCGTCCGACTCGGCCGCCACGTGCTCGCGCAAGGCGGCGGCGATCCGAAAGTCGTGCACGAGCACGATCTGCGGTCGCGGCGACAATGCGTCGAACCAGCCGTCGATGGTCAGTATCTGCGCCCGCAGCTCGGCACCGGTGAAGTCGAGCCTGTGGCCGTAGCTGCCGGCCCCGGCCTCGAGCGGATCCTCATAACCGGCCACCAGCATGCCGTCGATCTTCTGCACGGCCGGTCCGCGCACTTTGCCGTTCTCGAGCATACGGCCGTCATGGGTGAGCACGAAGGCGCCACGTGCGGCCAGCTGCTGCATCAGTAGCGGCGTATCGTGGTTGCCGGAGACAGCGATGGTGGGGTGGCCGAGGTGGGCGGCGCGTCCGGCGATCACCGTCTCGATCGGGGTGCCCTGGTTGGTGAAATCGCCGACGAGGAAGGCCGGCCGGTGGTCGGCGTAGGAGGTGAAGGCCGGCAGTGTCAACCAGTTGGCGTGGATGTCCGAGCCGACCAGGAAGGACTCGGTAGAGGTGACGGGTCGGCCGCCGGCGGCCGCACCGATCAGCGTGTCCAGCCCGGTCAGCGCCTGCTGGTAGCTCGACTCGTAGTCGGCCCCGGCGCTGGTCAGCTGGTCGCTCAAGCGAAGCAGCTTAGGTAGCTCGCCGCCGTGGGCATAGAACGTGGGAGCGCGGAAGGCGGCGTAGTCGGGCGAGCGCATCATGGCGGCGCAGACGGCGATGCCCGACACGGCGACCGCGAGGCCCGCAACCGCGCCCACCACCAGCGTTAGCCGCCGTCGCGTGAACACGAACAGCACCAGGCCGCCGACTGTGCCCCCGGCAATGCCCCCCAGCAACGCCACCACCGAGGCGCGCTCGAGCGCCGAGGCGACCACGGACGGGGCGTCGTCCTCAGCGCGCCCAAAGCCAGCACCGGCGCCGCCCGGGGCCCGCAGCGCGCCGATCGCCGCGCGACGATCGATTGACACCAGCTGCGCCTGCAGCCTGAGCGGGGCCGTGAACGGGTGCGCGCGGATGCCCCAGTCGACGATCGGCACGTACACGTCGGCGGTGCCCTCAGTGGCGAGGCTGGTCTGGATGGTGACCTCGGCCGGGCCGAGCCGGTAGAGGTCCCCGCTATAACCGCGAAGCGCAACAGTTGCACCAGCTACGCTGGTAACCAGCAGCCACAGACTTACGGCGGCGATGGTCGCCACCTGGCGCACGCGCGGCCGCCGGGCATGACGGATCAGCGGGCGGCTTGCGGCGGTGAACAGGTGCTGCGTGGTCATCGGCGATGCACCCTCGTCGTCGGCATCCGGGCGCCGACAATTAACGGTTGCTGCGGTTCATCGTAGGTGCCGGCGCCCAGCCGACGCAGCCCGCCGGTGTGTGAATCCTCGACTGTAGGCTGGCGCAGTGCTCACAGACGTGCTGCATCGCGTTCGCGCACATCTTCGCCGCCAACGTCACGCGCTTCGCCGGGCGGCGGTGCCGATCGCACAGATGGCGATCGCTGTTGGCGTGTCCTGGTACGTGGCTTCGGAGGTGTTCGGCCATACCAATACGTACTTCGCGCCGATCGCCGCCGCGGTCGTGCTCCGGGTTGCGCCGGGCCAGCGCACCAAACGCGCCGTCGAGATGGTCGCCGGCATCACCGTCGGCATCGCCGTTGGTGACCTGGTCGTCCGCGAAATCGGCGTCGGCGGCTGGCAGATCGCGCTGATCGTGACCATGGCCGTGTCGGTCGCGATCCTGCTTGGTGCTGGCAACCTGATAGCGAGCCAGGCAGCGGCGACCGCCGTCCTGGTGGCGTCGCTTCCCTCGCCGGACGCGTCCTACACCAGGTTCACCGACGCGCTGATCGGGGGCTGCGTCGGGCTGACCGTCCTGATCGCCGTGCCACGCAGCCCGTTGACGCCGCTACGCCGGCTAGTCGACCCGTTTCTCGCGCAGTGCGCCGACGCCCTCGCCCAAAGCGCCGACGCGCTGGCCCGGCGTGACGCCGACGCGGCTTCGCGGGCACTCCACGACGCATATGACATCGGCCGGCTAGGACACTCGTACAGCCGCGAACTCCAGCAGAGCCAAGAGACCGCGCTCTTGTCACCGGTGCGACGACACGAGCTGTCAGAGGTCGACCGCTACATCGATGCGACGCCACACATCGACGGGCTCGCCCGTGACACCCGTGTCCTCTGCCGCGCGGTACGAGGCGCGATCGAAACCGATGCCTCCGTCCCGAACGAGCTTCCCGACGCGATCCGCGAGCTTGCAGCAGCGGTCGCAGAGCTGCCCGAGTTGCTCTCGAAGACCGGCGGTGATAAAGGCGAGTCGGTGTCGCGAGCGCTCGGCGCCGCCGCATCCGCCCGGCAAGCGCTTAGCGAGCCGGGCGAGCTCCCGGTCATCCAGATCGTCGGCCAGGTTCGCTCGGCCGCCGTCGACGTGTTACGTGCGCTCGGCGCTGACCGGGCCGAGGCGGACGCGCACGTACGAGCGGTCGGCGGTTGAACGCTGGGCGTGATCGTCTCTTTTGTCCCGCCACCACGCGAATCTTGGTTCGAAGTCGCTGGGACGCTCGGCCGTGCTGCATCGCTTCGACCAAGGCGCGAAACGCCCGGCTAAGACTGCAAGAAAGCTCGGAGCGCGCCGAGAGTGCCTTCCGGATTGGCCTCGGGGAAGAAGTGGCCGCCGGACAGTGAATGGCCTGCGACGTCGGGCGCCCACGCGCGCCAGATGCCGAGGGGACCGGCAGCGTCCTGGTACCAGCAGTCGAGCGGGCCGGGGGCCGCCCAGAGCACAAGGGTAGGCGCTTCGACCTGCCGCCCGGCAACGCGGTCGCATCGGTCCGCCTCGTAGTCGAGGGTTGCCGCCGCCCGGTATTCCTCGCAGATAGCGTGGGCGGTTGCTGGATCTCGCAGCGCGTCGATATAGAGGCCGCGAATCTCGTCGGGAAACGCCTCCGGGTCGGACCCCCAGCCATCGAGTGCGGCATCCACGAACACCTCCGGCCCGGCGGCGATCAGCTGCTCGGGCAGCGGCTCCGGCTGGGCCAGCAGCGACCACGGCCAGTACGCCAACGCGAGGCGGGCATCCGCCCGGTCAAGCGCCTCGCCTGTCGGGATCACGTCGAGCACGGCCAGCTTCTCAACGCGGGTCGTGTGGTCGAGCGCGAGCCGGTACGCCACTCGTCCACCGCGGTCGTGACCGACGACCGAGAAGCGCTCAAAGCCAAGACGCTGCATCAGTGCCACCATGTCGGCGGCCATCGCCGACTTCGCGTACGGCGCATGGTCCGGCGTACTTGGCGGAGTCCCGCTGGCCCCGTACCCACGCAAGTCAGGGCACACGACCGCGAAGTCCTCAGCGAGCGCCGGCGCCATCCGGTGCCACATGACGTGTGTCTCCGGGAAGCCGTGGAGGAGTAGTACCGGGGCGCCCGCGCCGCCCGATCGCACTGCGATCGTCGTGACGCCCACATCGATCACTTCGTGCTGAAAGCCCTCGAACATGGTGTCAAGTATCCCCTGCCGCACAGCCCACCACCTGACCGCCTCTTTCGGCGGCTCGGAGCTTGACTCTCCCGCAACGGGATACCCGATGATTGGGCTCGCCGCCGGGCTCGGCGGCTGCCAGGCACCAACCGAAAGAGGAACCATGAGCGTCTCGCCGGTCAAGCTCGGCGGCGGCGGCGCCGAATACGTGGCCGCCGTCAGTGCTGCTGCTGTGTTGCGCGGTGCGCCCGGGTATCGAGCAGTCGCCCGGCTACGAGTCGCGGCGGCCCGCGGCGAGCTCCTCCATGGCTGACCGGTCGATCGCATCGGCCGAGATCACGCCCAGCCGGCAGCGTGTCTGCGCCCGCAACGTGGCCTGACGGGTGCCGCCGCTGAGCACGGCGCCCTCGCCCAGGATCGCACCCGGGCCGATCTCCGCGACCTTCTCGCCGTCCACCTCGACAGTCAGGACTCCGTCCAGCAGCAGGAATAGGTCGCTGCCCTCATCGCCCTGTTCGACGAGCGTCTCGCCGGGCTCGACCACCCGCCGACCCAGCTCCACACCGCGCCGGATCATGTCGCGCGACAGCTCCCGCTCGAGGGCTGTCTCAGCCGCGACCACGACCGCCTCCGACTCCTCGTCGCCCCACGGCGTGCGCTTGCCGTGCGACTCCCGATACCACCGCTTGAAGTCGATCGTGCCCGCCTTCTGCACGACCTCGCCAGTAGCGTCGTAGACCCAATGACGTGGAAACGGGCTGGCTCCGACCAGTTCGTGCTGCGACGAGCCGTCCGCGCGGATCGTGAGCGCGAGCGTCGTCCAGGCTGTTGCCGAGCTGATCCGGAAGAAGGGCCGGCCTCGCACCGACCGCGGAGCGGGAAAGCCGGCGCGTCCGCCAACCGTCTGGACGAAGCGGACGGCGTCAGGACTCACCTCCGGCTCCGGTTGAAGCACCTCGAAGGCGACGCCGGGAACCCGGATGCTCTTCGGCCCGGCCCGGAAGGTCGTCGAACCGACCAGCCCACCACCCTCGTGGCCAAAGCCGGTGATGCGGCCGTTTTCCACCTCGATCCATGCCACCAGCTGGTTTGCCTCGCGAAAGCGATCCTCATCACGGAGCCGTTCGAGGTCGCCAGGCTCGAGGCGATCCGGAGGAGCCTGGTCGTAGTGGCCAATCCCGAGCTCGAACGGGAGCTTCGGAAGCCCTTCGATCGCATCCGAAGGGATCCACGAGATGGCGGTGACGGACGACTGGATACGCATCATGACCTCCTCGTCGTTGGTGCAACCGTAAACGATTTGCACGCTGAGTGCGGCTCGCCCCACGCCTCAGGGCGTGGTACAACTGGCGTGTGAGCGGGGACGTTCGGCATTTCGGCGTCTCGCAGGCCGGCCGTTTCGACCTGGCCGAGGCGATCGCCCGTGACGGGCCGGGCGACTCGCACGTCGATGATGCCGCCGCCGCGCGGCATCTGCTGCGGCAGGTGCCGCTGTTCAAACGCATCGGCAAGCGCCACATGCGGTCGCTGGCCGGTCGCTGTCAGGTGATGCGCTACCGGCCCGGTGACCCGATCGTGCGAGCGGGCTTCAGCGGGGAGGGCTTCTTCGCGATCGCCGGCGGACGTGCACGAGTGCAGCGTTCCGACGGCCACGAGGTCATCCTCGGCCACGGCGACTTCTTCGGTGACCTTTCGCTGATCGACGGCGCCGAACGAAACGCCACGGTGGTCGCCGAGACTGACCTGATCGCGCTCAAGCTGACGCGGCAGACCTTCCTCGACCTGCTGGACAACGAGCCGACCGTGTGCCGCGCGCTGGTCGAATCGCTGGTCGAGCGCGTCCGCGCGATGGAAGAGCGATTGCCTCCCTGACACGCTGACCACGACAGGACGCCGATCCAGGAGCAACCGCCGGTTCCCCCGGATGCCGTGTCCGTCAGGTGGGTCTGCCAGACTGCCTGCGCCGGGGCGACGTAGCCGCGGCCAAGCGGATTGACGGAGCGACGAGGCTCCGGTTCCTCAGCCGAGGGACCGGAGCCTCGTTGCATTTGCAGACAGGGCGACGGAGGAGGTGGCGATGACCCCGGGAGATCTCACGATCGGAATCAATACGGTGTGGGTGGTAATTGCGGCTGTCCTGGTGATGTTTATGCAGGCCGGGTTCGCGTTTCTCGAGGCCGGCATGACGCGGATGAAGAACGCCGGTCACGTGGCCGCCAAGAACGTGCTCACGTTTGCGCTGTGCTCGCTCGTGTACTGGGCGATCGGTTTCGGCATCGCCTTCGGCAACGGCAACGGGTTGATCGGCACCAGCGGGTACGCCCCCGACGCCTCCGCGCTGATGTCCGTGGGCAAGGCTCCCTTCAGCTTCTTCGGCGGGATCCCCGGTGGCGCCGGCTACCTGTTCGAGGTGGTATTCGCCGGCGTCTCGGTGGCGATCGTGTGGGGCGGCATGGCCGAGCGGGCGAAGCTGTGGGTCTACTTCGCCTTCGGTGCGGCCTTCACGATCATCTACTCGGTGGTCAGCCACTGGGTGTGGCAGACCGACGGTTGGCTGTTCAGGCTGGGCATGCAGGACTTTGCCGGCTCGACCGTCGTGCACTACCAGGGGGCGCTCGCGGCGCTGGCCGGTGCGCTGCTGCTCGGCCCCCGCATCGGCCGGTTCGGACCGAACGGTCAGTCAAACGCGATCGCGGGCCACAACCTGCCGTACGCCGTTCTGGGAACGATCATCCTGTGGTTCGGCTGGTTCGGTTTCAATCCGGGCTCGACGCTTGGCATCGTCTCCGGAGACCGAATCGGGTTTTTCGCCTACGTCGCGACAACCACCAACCTGGCGGCGGCCGCCGGCGGGCTCAGCGGGATCCTGGTCAGCTGGGCGTTCGTTCACCGCAAGCCCGACCTGTCGATGCTGCTGAACGGCGTGTTGGCCGCCCTGGTCGCGATCACCGCGGCCTGCGGCTTCGTCGAGCCGTGGGCAGCGGTGCTGATCGGCGCCGTGGCGGCAGCCGTGGCGGTGTGGGGGATCGGCTTCGTGGAGCGGCTGGGCATCGACGACCCGATCGGCGCCGTGGCGGTGCACGGCATGGCCGGCATCTGGGGGACGCTGGCGACCGGGCTGTTCGCGGCGCCGTCGCTCGCGGCCACGCTTGCCACCGGCCGCGGGGGCCTGTTCTACACCGGCGACCCGCACCAGCTGGGCGTACAGGCCCTGGGCCTGGTGTCGGTCGGCGTATTCACCTTCACCGCTTCGTTCGCGGTGCTGTGGGCGATGAACAGGCTGTGGGGGATCCGGGTCGAGGAGCGGAGCGAGGTGGACGGGCTCGATCTGGCTGAGCACGGCACCTGGGGATATCCCGAGTTCGCCGGGGCCGCGGTGGTGGCGGTCGCGGACGCCCGCCGGGCAGCGACTGTGCCGGTCGAGCCGAGTCCGCAGGCGGCCTGACTGGCGGGTAGCCTCCGACAGCGCTCTAGAGGGCGCGATCTGCGACGCGGGTCGAGCCGAGTCGGGCGAGCGCACGTAGGGACGCGTGCCGCGCGTCTTGATCCGTGACGGGCGTCGTCGCCATCACCTCGTCCGCGCCGGTCATCTCGACCAGCTCGGCCAGCCGCCGCGCGACCGTTTCCGGCGAGCCGATCGCCTGCGCCGCCAGCACCTGATCTGCCAGCTCGCGCTCGGACGGCGACCACGGATGAGCCGCAACTTCCTCGTGCGAGGGGAATGGCCGCGGCGGCAGACCACTTCGCAACCGGACGAACGAGAGCGCCCACGCCGAAGCCAGCTCATGCGCTCGATCGTCCGTGTCGGCGCAGACGACGGTGACCGTCAGGATCGCGTGCGGCTGCTCCTGCACCTCCGACGGCTGGAACCCGTCCCGGTAGAGCCGCATGGCGGGCACCGAATACCGCGAGCTGAAGTGATGGGCGAACGCGTACGGCAGCCCACGGGCCGCCGCCAGACGAGCCCCGTAGTCGCTTGAGCCGAGCACGAACACGCGTGGCGCTGAGCGCGGGCGCGGGTAGGCGGTCAGCCCTTCGAGCGGATGGCCGGGCGCAAAGCCGTGCAGATGCCCGAACAGTTCGGCCAGCTGGGCGTCCAGATCCTCACTGCCCGGCCCGCGGCGAAGCGCGCGAGCAGTACGTTGGTCGGTGCCCGGCGCGCGGCCGACGCCGAGGTCGATCCGGCCTGGGAACAGACCCTCCAGCGTCGCCCAGCGCTCCGCCACCACAAGCGGCGCGTGATTGGGCAACATGACACCGCCTGAGCCGACCCGAATCCGGCCAGTGATCGACGCCGCCCGCGCCGTCAAGACCTCCGGCGCCGTGCTACCTATGCCGGGCATGTTGTGGTGCTCGGCGTACCACAGGCGCACGTAGCCCAACTCATCGGCCTGCCGCGCAAGCGCGTCTGCGCGCTCCAGCGCGGCCTCGGCGGACTCGTCGCCGGTGACTGGCACCACGTCGAGCAGGGAAATGGGAACGTCGAGCATCCGAGCGGAACGCTAGCTGCTCTGGAACGCGCACCGCAGAGAGCCGCCGTTGCGATGACGGGCTAGATCTGCTGGAGCACGCCCGCGAGCTCGAGCTTGCCGCCCCGTTGTACCGCGTCCTCGAACAGTCCGTTGGCGCTGCAGCCGGGCGGCAGCGCGAGTAGCTCGTAGCCCGGTACGCTGTCTCGCTCTAGCTCCGTGGCCACGGCCCCCCGCAGCAGGCCGGCCCGCTCGATATCACCCCGCTCCGCTGCGAACACGGCGAGCAGGTCGACCGTCTGCATGATGCGGCGGTGATCCTCGATCTCGAGCGCGAGTCCTAGCGATTGCTCGGCGAGCGCTTCAGCCTGCTCCGTCGTGCCGCACTCGCGCATGCGCCGGCAGCGGCGAAGCAGCATTCGCGCCTGCCACCACGGGTAGCCCGCGCTCGCCGCCATGTCGGTGGCCTGCTCGAGCAGCTCGAATCCGACCGCCGGATCACCACCCTCGAACTCGAGGTCGCCCAGCAGCCCGAGCACCTGCGACTCCTGTCGCCGCAGCCCTCGCCTGCGGCAGATCTCGAGCGACTCCTGGGCCGCCCCCCGCGCCGCCTCGGGATCGCCCTGATACCAGTAGCTGTGGCCGAGGTGCATCAGCACGAAGGCCAGCCCGTCCTCGTCGTCGAGCTGCCGATAGA
>Ga0207687_10000250_pt1 | contig 36357 bp, 29 predicted proteins | sample KBSM54metaG_FD_184399 | JGI IMG/M metagenome (GOLD analysis project Ga0207687, IMG submission 184399) | Miscanthus rhizosphere microbial communities from Kellogg Biological Station, Michigan, USA - KBS M5-4 metaG (SPAdes) (version 2) | ecosystem: Host-associated > Plants > Roots > Rhizosphere >...
CACCATAAATCAAATCCAAAGGATCGAGCGTATTGCCCTTCAGTTTGCCCATTTTGTCGCCAGTTTCGTCGACGACCATGCCGTGCAAGAGCACGCGCTTGAAAGGCACCTCGCCCATGAAGTGGAGGCCCATCATCATCATGCGCGCGACCCAGAAGAACAGGATGTCGTAGCCCGTCTCCATGTCGCTCGTCGGATAGAAGCGCGCAAGCTCCGGAGTTTTGTCGGGCCAGCCCAGGGTCGAGAACGGCCACAGGCCGCTCGAGAACCAGGTGTCGAGCACGTCCGGATCTTGGGTGAGGTTGTGCTTCTTGCAGTTCTCACACTCCGTTGGCTGATCTTCGCGCGTGACGGTGATGTGTGAACAATCAGCGCAGTGGAAGGCCGGGATTTGATGGCCCCACCACAGCTGGCGCGAGATGCACCAATCTTGGATGTTGTTCAGGAAGTGCTCGTAGGTCTTCTCCCACTCGGCGGGGACGATGACGGTGCGCTTGTCTCGCACTGCCGCGAGCGCCGGTTCGGCGAGCGGCTTCATGTTCACGAACCACTGCGTGGAGATGATGGGTTCGACGACGGTGTTCGAGCGAGTGCAGCGCGGGAGCTGCAATTTATGGGCTTTGGTGCCGCGTTCGAGCCCCGCTTCAGCGAGCGCTTTCTTCACCGCGGTGCGCGCCTGCTTCACGTTCAGGCCTTGAAATTGCCCGCCGTGCTCGTTCAACGTGCCGTCGAGATTCAGGATGTTGATCTCTGCCAGGCCGTGGCGTTTGCCGGTCGCAAAGTCGTTGAAGTCATGGCCCGGAGTGACTTTCACCACGCCGGTACCGAACGCCATATCGACCAAAATCGCGTCGGTGATGATCGGGATCTCGCGGTCACTGAAGGGGTGCTTCACCTTCTTGCCGTGGAGGTGAGTGTAGCGCGGGTCATCCGGGTGCACCGCGACGGCCGTGTCGCCGAGCATGGTTTCGGGGCGCGTGGTGGCGATCACGAGTTCGGTCGCGCCGTTCGCGGGATCGGCGCCGACCACGGGATAAGCGAACTCGTACAATTCGCCGTTGGCTTCTTCGTTCTCGACTTCGACATCGCTGAGCGCAGTGCGGCAGCTCGTGCACCAATTGATCAGCCGCGTTGCACGGTAAATCAGGCCTTCCGCGTGCAGGCGGACGAACGCTTCTCGCACGGCGCGCTGCGGGCCCGGATCCATCGTGAACTGGGAACGCGGCCAATCGGCAGAACAGCCGAGCACTTTGAGCTGTTCGGAGATGCGGCCACCGCTTTCGGCCTTCCACTCCCAGACTCGCTCCACGAACTTGTCGCGGCCGAGGTCATGGCGCGAAAGGCCGTCGCGCTTGAGCCGCCGTTCGACCACGAGCTGCGTGGCGATCCCTGCGTGATCGATGCCCGGCTGCCAGAGCGCGTTGTACCCCTGCATTCGCTTGTGGCGAATGAGCACGTCTTGAAACGTCGAGCCGAGCGCGTGCCCCATGTGCAGCGAGCCCGTGACGTTGGGCGGCGGCATCGTGATCGTGTACGCCGGCCGTTGGTCGTTCGGGTCGGTGCTGGCGTGAAAAACGCCATGATCGAGCCAGAACTGATACCACTTGGGTTCGACGTCCGTGGGCTCGTACGCCTTCGAAAGCTCGCTCTTGTCGTCGCTCATTTGGGGGGCGCAGAAGCTAGCAGAATTCCGCCCTGCTCCCACGCCCCGAATTCGGGCGCGATTTCCCGCGCCCCCCGCGCTGACGCTCGCGTCAGCCCTTGCTCCACGCGCTCGTCGAGCGATAGGCCGAGATGGCCGCGCGCACCACTTCGAGCGCGCGAGTGCGCCCGTACATGCCTTCCACCACGCTGATCTTGTGCTCGAGGACTTTGTAGTCCTCGAAGAAATTCTGCATCTCGCGCATGATGTGTGACGGCATCTCGCTCACGTCATTGAGGTGAGAAAATGCCGGGTCATCGACGGCGACGGCGATGATTTTGTCGTCGATGCCTTTGTCGTCGGTCATCGAAAATCCGCCGATGGGACGCGCCCGCACGATGGTGAGCGGCACCACCGGCTCCTGCATCAAGACCAAGATATCGAGTGGATCGCCATCGTCTGCATGCGATTGCGGGAGAAAGCCGTAGTTGGCGGGGTAGTGAACCGAGGAATAGAGCACGCGGTCGAGCATCAAGAGCCCCGTGCGCTTATCGAGCTCGTATTTGAGCTTCGAGCCTTTCGGGATTTCGATCACCGCGGGGATGAAGTCTTCGATCGACTCGGGAACCAAGATATCGTGAAGTGGGTGCACGGGGCGGAAGGTAACATTGCAATGATTTCGCGCTAGCGCCGTCCGGCGTTCGCCTCCCGAAACACGGCGCGCGCGGTCCGCTCGGTTCGCGCGTTGGATTGGGGCCGTTCTGCGTGTCGAGCCGGCGCCTGGGCCCGGTTTGGGGCGGATCCGTGGCAATGGTGCGACCTGCGCGCGCTGGTGCGACGCGCAGGCCTTACCGCACCGAGTTCAACCTGCGCTGGGCGGCGCGCCGTCGGGCATCGCGGTGGGGGGAGTGACGTCGCCTTCCGGACTCTGCGCGTCGGGCATATCGGCAGTCGCATCGGCGGGGGGCAATTCGGGCGCAGCCAAGTCCACGGCGCACGCGGCACTGTCGCCAGTGGTGGAGACGACCGTGCACTTGTCGCCGCCGATGCCATCGCCGGGGCATTCGCGCGTGACGTGATAAGCGAGCTTCAGCGTGCTGTCCCAGCATTCGCTGCTCACCCAAACTTTGCCGTTCGCGATATCGCCGCCCGTGATCAGCGCGTCGGCACGGCCGCCCACGCCGCGCTCATGACGAACGCGTGCCAGCACGAGTTCTTGCGCATCGGTCGGCGTACCGGGCACGTTGCCGTAGTAGGCGAGGCGCACGCGATTGAAACCTTCCTTCAAGTGGACGCGCTGAAGCACGGCGTCGACGGCGGCCTTTTGCGCGGGGTTGGGGGTGAACTGGTGCAAGCGATAGCCGAGCGTCGAGCCATTGGGCCCGTGCGCGAATCCAGCCAAAATGTCGCCCCTGGCGACGACCGTTGGATCGACTGCGCCTAGGGCGTCGAGATCGATGCCCACCGTGCCGATACCGCGTCGAGCTGCATAACCGACGGCGATCCCGCCGGCGGCCACGGTGGCAAACTCACCGCTTGAGCCGGCGGCGCGGGCCTGGAGCACCCAACCGAAGCGCGTGCGAATCACGCCGCGGCGCATGATGAAGCGGAACTCGGTGGCGCCCCGCGTGACGGGGCCCCAAGTCTTCGTGTTGTCATCCGTGGCGGTAGGTTCGGTATCGCGGACCAACGCCACGACCGGCTGCATGAAGTTGCGCAGCGCTTGGTTGAGATCTTTGACGGCATCGCGCGCGTCGGCGAGGGCAGGGGAAACGTCGGCACTGAGCGCGGCGCTGGTTTCACCGAGCGCTTGTGTGGTTTCGCTGGCCGCGTCGATCGCGTCGCTATCGGTGGCGAGGCCCTCGCTGGCCGCGTCGTCCGTGACACTGAGCTCTAGTGCGCTCTGCTCCGGGGTGGCAGCGAGATAATCGTCACCGCTTTGCCCGCTCTTGCTGCCGCAAGCGGGGAGGACGACGGCCGTGACGAACGTGGGCACGAGGAAGGCGAGGATCGGCGATTTCATAGGATTTTCCTGGGTTTTAGGTTAGGGGGAACGATTTTTGGACAAAGCGAGCCGGCGCTGCCGGAGGTTTCCGGCAGCGAAAGAGCAAGTTCGACTGACGCGCGGCGAAGCGCGAGTCAGTCAGTCAGTGTGAGCGAAGGAGTTCAGTTGGCGTCGGGGAGACCGTCGCCCCAAATGAGCGCGCGATCGGCCAGATCGAATTCATGATTGCCGTTCTCGTCGGCGTACAACGTGCTCCGCCCTGCCAAGCGGGAGCGCAACTTCAGGAACAAGTTCGGGTGAAGATTGGCGTCCACCACGATCGCGCGCGGGTGATCGGCGATGGGAGTGACATCGGCTGCGTCGAGCTCGGTGGGGGCCAGCCAGTGTCGTGGGCGGAGCGCCCAGAACAAGAGCGGCGTCGACTGGCCTTGCCACGTGGCGCCGGCGTGAGCGCGCAAGCGCAAGGTGGCGCTGACGTCGGCGTACACCAAAAAGAACGCACCATCGGCGCGCATGCCGTCGAAGAACACCGAGCGACCCGCGAGCGCGGCTGGCGCACGCGCTGGAGCGAGCGGCGCGTCGAGGCCGCAGAATCCGCCGTTGGTGTTCGAAATGGACGGGATTTCCGGGTTGGTCGTGCCGGCTTTGAGATCGACGACGAAGGGACCGGTGACCACGCGCTCTTCGCCCGTGGCCGCGTCGCAGGGCAAGAAGCGAAGCTCACCGAGGACGACGTAGGCGTGGAAGATCGCCGCTTCGGGCAGCGCTTCGTCACTGTCGACGACGCCCGCGGCACCAGCGTTCTCGCCGCCGCCGAGCGAGCTGTCGCCACCCGCCCCCGTCGCTACGTCGCTGTCGTCGTTGTCCGCCACGATCGCGAAGGAAATCACGCCCGGATTGCCGACGCCGGTGGAGCTACAACCCGCGAGGCCGAGCGCCGCGCCGAGTACCCAAAGCAAAGAGCGAGTCATACCGAATCATCCTCCGACGAGCGCGAGAGCGGGAACCACTGGATATTGAGTTGATAGACAGCGCTGCCGCTGGTGTCGGAGTCGCACAGCTCGGTCAGCGCCTCGCGGAACTGGTGAATGCGTTCCTTCACGAGCGCCGCCGTCTTGGCGCTGACGCACACCGTGAGCGCGGCCAGATCGCGTTTCTCGCGCGGTACCGTCTCGATCGATTGCGCGGCGCGCTCCAGCATTTGCCGGTGAAATGCCGCCGCGCCGAGCGATCGCACTTCGTGTTCGGTGGTCAGGGTGGGTTCGCCGCGCAGGATGCGGCCGGTCGTCGGTTCACGCACGAGCAGGCCGAGCGAGAGCAGGAGCTTCATCGCTTCGGCGGCTTCGGTTGGGCTGATCGCGGGCAGCAGAGCGGCTGCGATCCAGCGCGGCTCTTCTTGGAAATCCGCGCGCGCAGCGAGCTCGCGAATGGCCGGGTTGTACCAATGCGACAGGTAAGAAAAGAGCTCGCCATCGATCCGCCGCGCCGCGCGAAAGCGCCGTGACGCGGCGATGCGTTCGAAAGCGCGATTCTTTTCCGACAAAGTCTGTGCTTGGCCGAACGCGACCAGATCGGCGAAGAACTCTGCGTCGGCCCCCTCGAGCCCGAGCGCTTGCGCGAAGCGCGGGACCGACTCGGCGCCGAGATTGCGCTCGCCGTCGATGACGAGCTTCAAGAAATTCGGCGAACGCAGGCCAGCGAGTTTGGAAAACAGCCGGAAGGAGAAGCTCGGTCGCGCGCGCTTGGCGCCCTCGTAGTAGGCGCGGAGGTACGCGCGGTGGTCGAGAAAGTCGTACACGCTGACGCCCACGTCACGGGTTCGTTTGGGGGTTCGCTTGGCGGCCATCTCGAGTTTCAACTTGAGCGACTGAAGCGCTGCGCGCAAGAGCACCGGGGCCGATTCAGTATACAGGCCGAATACAGATGCAGCCAATTCGCCGGTATTTCAGCCTTCTGATGCGCAGAGATTAGCAACATTGGAATACGGGGCGGTCCGCTCAGTGTGGCGGCCAGTAGGCCGATTCAGCCTCCGCGCACGTACTGCCCGACGTAGATCACGACGCGCTGCCGGGGGCCTTCGGCGGTGGCCTGGGCGTTGTACTGGTCGATGCGGGTGCGCAGGTCTTCGACCTGTTCGCGAACACGAGCCAAGGTGCGCGTGGCCTCTTCTTCCAACGGATGGCCCGCCCAGACATCGAGCGACCAGGTGGACCCGCCCACGACGTCTTTCGCGCGTGCGCCTGCGCCGCGTTCGGAGAGCTTCGCGCTGATGGCCGAAGTCATGGCTTGGTAGTGGTCGAGCACTGCCGCTTCCCAGCCGAGTGAGTCACCGAGCGGGACCTCGAAGCGTTGGCTCTGGTAGAGCGGCTCGGGTTCGTCGCTTTGACTGATCCGCCCTTGTTCGACGAGCTCGCTGAGCGCCGTTTCACAGGTGGCGCGCGGCAAACGAGTACTTTCGGCGATCTGCGCCAGGGTGCAGGGCCCCTTGCGATACACGGTGAGCCAGACCAGCCACTCCGCGGCTTCACTGCGGTTGCCGTTGGCCGCGGCAAAATCTGCCTCCGCGGCCGCTCGATACACCGCGCCGTCACCGCGCCCCGATCGAAAGGTGAGGCCCGAGTTGACCAGATCGTGCAGCACGCCGGAGACCACCTCCGCGTCGTCGTGGACGAAACGGCGTTGCACTTCGCTGCCCGAGACCGGTTCTGAATCGCGGATGAACTGCAGCACCGCTTCCCACACCGTGCGCCCGACATCGGTCTGGCTCTCGCGCGTCTCCTGAACGCGCCGGTGATAGGTGCGAAGCGCCATGCCGAACATGTCGGCAATCACCTTTTTGGTGACGCCTTGGTTCTGCAATTCACGCGTCAAATCCAAAAATACTTGGTCGGCCACGTGTGCGAGCGGCGCGCGCACGCCGCCGCTCGTGGCGAGCTGCGCGATGAACACCATGGTCTGCTGCACGACGGCATCTATCAACAGATGAGGGTTCATGTTGCTGAATCCAGCATAAAGCCCAAGGTTGGTAGTGCGGGGATTTTTGTCCGCGCGCGTCGAAACCCACATCGGCTCCAACACACTGCCAATTCTGGCACTACCTGACGCACGGGCAGACCGGTACAGTTGGTCCGCTCGCCGCTCGTCTGTGCATGACCATGACGTTCTTTCGAAATCTCGCGCTGCTCACGTCGCTGTTTGGGCTCACCCTCGCCTGCAGCAGCCCGAGCACCTCGAGCTCGAGTCATTGGCTGAGCTGCGCGAAGGCGGCAGATTGCGCGAATTTTCTAGCCGCAGTGAGCTGTGGCAGTGACGGTTTCTGCGCCGCCGCGGACGGCCATCACGTCGAGCAGCAATTGGTGTTCGAAGACAACTTCGAAAAGCCGATGCTCGACACGCAGAGTTTCGCTTACGAAACGGGCTTCAGCATCCGCAACAACGACGCAGAAGACTACACGAGCCGCCCTGAAAACGTGTTCACCGACAACGGCGATTTGGTACTGCAAGCGCGCGCCGAGAGTTACGACACTGCGTCCTATACGTCGGGTTCGATCAGCACGGAGGGGCTGAAGAGTTTTACCTACGGCCGGATCGCGGCGCGCATTTGGGCGCCCGCGGGCAAGGGCGTTGGGCCCGCATTTTGGATGCTCCCGGAGACACCGGGCGCTCCGGTGAACGTGTGCGAAGACAGCGGCCAATGCATCGTCTCGGGTTACCCCGCTTGGGGCGACATCGTGATCATGACCGTGCGCAGTGAACAGCCGACGCAGGTCTTGCACACCGCGAGTTACGCCACGTTCGACACGCAAAAAATGCAATACGTGCGCGGCCAAGGTGGTGGCACCGAGACCCTCGCTGACTCGGTGGCCGCGGGCTATCACGAGTATGCGGTCGAGTGGGGGCCCGAGCGCATCGATTGGCTGACTGACGGCAAGGTGTTCGTCTCGTTCGACACGACCGACCCGGCCATCTATCACCCGAGCGGTTTGAACCCGTTCATGCAGGCCTTCAACCTGCGTTTGACCTTGGCAGTGGGCGGCTTGTCGGAAGCGCCGGACCCGAGCGCCTACCCGCAACAGATGCGTGTCGATTGGTTGCGCGTCTGGCAATACGAATAGCCGGGGCGAGCCTTTTTTGCGTTCATGCGCGGCGTCGGCCGAGCACTCGGCGGGGCCGGGCCGCCCGCCCATTGCATGGTTGCACAGCGCGCCCCATGATGACGCGATGCGCATTGCCTCGGAGCCGCGACCCCTATGACTCGAAGCGTCTCGTACCAAGCCCCGTTCGCGCCTGGCGGCGCGAGCAATATCGACGGCGAGACCGCTCGCAAACTGCTCACGATCGCGCTTGGTCGCGGTGGTGACTACGCCGATTTGTTCTTCGAGTACCGCGCGGGTGGCGGGATCAGCTTCGAAGAGGGCATCACCCGCAGCGCGTCGCGCGGCGTCAGCATGGGTCTCGGCGTGCGCGTGCAAAAGGGTGACGCCACCGGCTATGCCCACGTCGAGGATCTGAGCTGGGAAGCGATGCAACGCGCCGCCGAAACGGCCGCACGCATCGCGCAGGGCGGCAAAACCATCATGCCGCTGAAAATCGAGCGCATGAGCCTGCCCTCCCGTTACGAGCTCGACCGCCCGTCGATCGACGTCGCCGGGGTGGACAAGCGCAGTCTGCTCGAGCGCGCCAGCAAAGCCGCGCTCGCCTACGACTCGCGCATCATCAAGGCCGAGGCCTCGTTCGCCGAAGAAGTGCGCGAGATCCTGATTGCCACCAGCGACGGTCGCCTGGTGCACGATGTGCAGCCGCTCATGCGCTTCGGGATCCGCGCCGTGGCCGAGCAGAATGGCCGGCGTGAATCGGGCCGGAGTGGCGGCGGTGGCCGGATGACCCTCGGCTATTTCGACGGCCTGACGCCCGAGTGGCACGCCGAAGTGGCCGCCAAGCAAGCCCTCATCTTGCTCGATGCTCGCCCCGCGCCGGCGGGTCAGATGGAGGTCATCCTGGCTCCAGGCGATAGCGGCATCTTGCTACACGAAGCGGTCGGCCACGGTCTCGAGGCGGACTTCAATCGCAAGGGCACCAGCAACTACACCGGGCAGGTCGGTAAGAACGTGGCCAGCGAACTGTGCACCGTGGTGGACGACCCCACGTTCCTGCAAAGCCGCGGCTCCATCAACGTGGATGACGAAGGCGTGGAGCCCAAGAAGAGTGTGCTGATTGAAAACGGAGTGCTCCGTGGCTACCTGCAGGACCGCCTGTCAGCCAAACATTTCGGGGTAGGTTTCACAGGCAATGGGCGGCGTGAAAGCTTCGCCTGCGCACCCATGCCGCGCATGACGAACACTGTCCTCTTGGCCGGGCCGCACGACCCTGAAGAGATGCTAGCCAGCGTAAAACGCGGCATTTATGCCAAGACGTTCGGCGGCGGTCAGGTCGACATCTCCAATGGGGACTTCGTTTTCTCCCTGACCGAAAGTTACTTGGTCGAGGACGGAAAACTAACTGCGCCACTCAAGGGCGTGAATCTAATTGGCAACGGTCCAGAAACATTGCGCGATGTATCCATGCTGGGTAATGACGTGGCCGTCTCCGATGGAATCTGGACCTGTGGCAAGGATGGCCAGAGTGTCCCCGTCGGTGTCGGCTGCCCAACCATCAAGATTGCGCGGATAACCGTTGGTGGCACCGAAATCTCCTGAATTTACCGGAAGTCGAGCGAGAAGCTTCGTGGCGGTCGTCGGGCATGGCCCGATGCTCGAACGGGAAGAGGGCGCTTCGTCAACGCTGAGGCAACTCGGCGCAACGGTGCGCACTCTCGACCTTTGGGATGATCCGGTCGAACTCATCGGCGACGATGACGACGAACTGGAAATCCGTCCACGGGCACTGGTGTTCGAGGCGTTGGATCGCCCCGACTTAGCCGTTGCGGCGCTACGCGCCGTACGCAAGGAGCCCTATTTCGATAACGTCGGAGCATTGATCGCAGTGACGGTCGGGCAGATTGCCCGCATCGACCCGTCGAGCGGGTTCGATGACTTTTGCTTGCACCCCTACGTGCCCGAAGAATTGTACGGTCGCATCCGCGCGCTCGAATGGCGTCGGAGTGAGTTCGCGACCGAAGAGCGCCACAAGGTGGCCGGCATCGTCGTCGACAAAGCCGGTCACGAGGTTTACGTGGATGGCCGCCCGATCTCACTCACGGCCAAGGAGTTCGCGCTCCTGGCTTATCTGTGCGAGCGGCGTGGCAAGGTGCTGTCGCGCGAGCATTTGTTGGCTCGCGTGTGGGGCAACCGCTACGAGGGTGGCCCGCGCACCGTCGACATCCACGTGCGCCGCCTGCGCGCCAAATTGGGCGACGCGCTGCCCCTCGAGACCCTCCGTGGCTCGGGTTACAAGCTGCGCGCCCCCGATATCGAGGACAAGGGCAGTCGCTCGGCAGCCGCAAATAACGCCGAAGAAGACGTCGGCTGAGCGCGCTCGGGTCGGCCCGGGGAGATTCCCCGGCCGGCCCGGTTTCCCTTCGCTGAGCGTCCGGCTATAGACCCGCGCGGATGGCCGCCGATAGTTCATTTGCCGACGGGCTCGCCGACCCGGACGTCGCGGCACGACCGTTGTGTATCGCCCTCGACGGGGGCCTCGTGAGCACGCGGGTCGGCTGGGAGCGCGTGGTACTGCTGTTTCGCCAGCACCCTTGGACGGTGTTTGCCATCCCCTTCAAGCTGCTCGGCGGGCGAGCGCGCTTCCGGCAATGGGTGCGCGATTACGTCACGCTAGCCGCCGCGACGCTGCCCTATCGGCCGGGCTTGGTCACGGCACTGCAGCGTGCGCGTGAAGGCGGCCGGAAAATCATTCTGACCACGCGCGCCGATCAAAAGACCGGCAATAGCGTGGCCGAGCACGCGGGCGTCTTCGATTCGGTCTTTGCCACCGGCGGCACGACGATGAGTTTGGTGGGCGTGCTGAACGAGGCCTGCCCAGACGGTTTCGATTACGTGGGCCACTCGGTGCACGATATCGCCGAGCTGACGGCCGCCAAGCGCGGCTTCTTGCTCGCCGCCGCTGCACCGGCCGTGCGCGCCGCGGCCCGGCTCGAGCACGTGAGCGTGGTGTCACGCCGTCCGAGCATGTTCGGTGCGCTGGTGAAGGAGCTCCGCCCGCATCAGTGGGCGAAAAATGCGCTCGTCATGCTGCCGGTGCTGGTCGCCCCGGGTTTGCCGGAGCTCGTCACGCTCCTCCACGGCGTGCTGGCCACGCTGGCCTTTTCGCTGTGCGCGTCGGCAGGCTACGTGTTCAACGATCTGCTGGATCTCGACGCCGATCGGCTGCACCCGAGCAAGGCACGCCGCCCGTTTGCCTCGGGCGCGCTGCCTATCGTGGCCGGTTTCCCTGTGTTTCTGGTGTTGCTCGCCGCCAGTTTCTCGCTCTCGCTATTCACGTTGCCGCTCAGCTTCGTGGCGATGCTGATTCTGTATTTCATCGGCACGCTTTGGTACTCACTGCACCTGAAGCGGCTCTTGCTGTTGGATGTGCTGGTGCTCGCCGGTTTGTACACGCACCGCATTTTGTCAGGCGGCATGGCGACCAGCATCCACGTGAGCGCGTGGCTCTTGGGCTTCTCGATGTTCTTTTTCACGAGCATGGCGTTCGCCAAACGCTTCGTGGAATTGCACGCGCAGACCAGCGAAAAGCAGGTCAAAAACCGCGGCTATTCGCGAGTCGATCTGCCGATGGTGACGGGCATGGGTACGGCCAGCGGCTACATCGCGGCGCTCGTGTTCATGCTCTACGTGGACAGCAACGTCGTGCGCAAATCTTACCGCGAGCCCTGGATGCTGTGGCTCGTGCTGCCCGCGCTCTTGTACTGGCTCGGCCGCGTTTGGCTCTTGGCGGGTCGCGGCCAGATGCAGGAAGATCCCGTAAAATTCGCGCTCAAAGATCGCACGAGCCTGGTGTGCGTGCTGCTCATCGCGTTCATCATGTTGAGCGCCAAGCTCACGCCGCTCTGGCTCTCGAACTTGTTTCACTGATCCGAAGACGTGCTTTCGCAGTGCTAACTGAGCAGCGCTGAGATTTGCTCCAAGATCTGTTCCTCTTCGTCCGCCACGCTCAGGTCGCTCACCAGCAACTCTTTGACGGCGCGCATGACCGCTAGCCGCTCGCCCTTCAAAAAGCCCAAATTGGGTGGAGGCAACGGGGCGCGGCCGGCCAAACATGCCGCCAGCAGATCCAGTTTGTCCTGCGAGAGGAGGCTGCGCCGCGCATAGCCCATGAGCGCGTCGGCTTCTTCCGGTGCCACGTCGTCGTCTGCCCAGGCGACCTGTAACAACAGTTTCAATAGTTCGAAGGCGAACTGACCGTCGGAGGGCGAGTTCGGTGGCGCCGGACACATGGCAAGGAGGCTATCGGGCTCCGCCCCACGATTCAATGCGTTCGCTGGCATGCGGGGCCTGGCAATGGGCCGCGTCGATGGCGCGCTCGGTCAGCTGCCTGAATCAACCGCAATCATTGGCATTTCATCACGATGCTCGGCCGCTCGTTGCCCGGACTCGCCCCCTGGGTTAGTCGCTCCTCCGTCATGCCTCGCGCGCGCGCTTCACGCCCCTCCGAGCTCCTGGTCGTCTCCGTTGGTTGTCCCTCGGGGATTGGTCCTGAAGTATCGGTCAAGGCTGCAGCGAAAGCCCCGGGCACCGTGCTCGTGGGGGATTGGGAGTTGCTCCAGCGCGCGGCGGAGGTGGCACGCGTGCCGCGCTCGCGGCTCCAGCTGTTTACCGGCGACGCTAGCGACCCGCGCAAGATTTACGTGCATGCCTGCGGCCCCCAACTTTCCGCGCGCGACGCCAAGCCCGGAAAACCCAACGCGGTCACGGGCAAGGCCCAGCTCGCCTACATCAACGAAGCGTATCGCCTCGCCAAACTCGACCCGAGGCGTGCGCTCGTCACCGGGCCGGTCAGCAAAGCGGCGATCGCGCATTCGGGCGTACCGGGCGCCGCACACTTTCTCGGCCACACCGAGTGGCTACGTGACTTGGACGGCGCGAAACTGAGCGTGATGTGTTTCGCGAGTGACGAGCTCGTGTGCGGCTTGGTGACGACCCATTTGCCGCTCGCCAAAGTGCCCGCTGCGCTCACTCCACGCGCGGTCGCCGATGCCACGTATTACTTGGGTGAACTGCTCCTGGCACTCGGCAAGCGTCGTCCGAGCGTGGCGGTGTGCTCGCTCAATCCTCACGCGGGCGAGAGTGAGCTGCTCGGCCAAGAGGAGCGCCGCGCGATCGTGCCGGGCATGAAACTCGCCGAACGACGCCTCGCTGGGCGTGCGCGCTTGATCGGCCCGATCGGCGCCGAAACCGCATTTCGCAAGGCGTACGCCGGTTCATTCGATGGCGTGGTCGCGATGTATCACGATCAAGCCACCATCCCGATGAAGCTCGTGGCCTTCGGTGACGCGGTGAACGTGACCATGGGCCTGTCCCTCGTGCGCACGAGCGTCGATCACGGCACCGCGTACGACATCGCGTGGTCCGGCAAGGCCGATGCAGGTGGCATGACGGCCGCGCTCGAACTCGGTCGCAAACTCGCCGCGAGTCGGTAATGCTTTCGGACGCCGACCTCGCGAGCTTCATGCACCGTCGTGCGCGCCGCGTGCTGGCTTCGGGCATCGCGGCCTTGAACGCCGCCCCTGCCGATGGGCGTTCGGCGAGCCAGCTCTCGAGCGAAGCCGTGCACGAGGCGCTCGTCTTGGCCGTGCTGCGCTTCGTCGTGCTTTCGTTCGGGCGAGCGCGCGGGCTGTTTCGAAACGACGAGGCTTTTCGCGCCGGGCGTCTGTTCGCGCCGCGTGACGCGCGCCTCGAAATCGATTTTCGTGTGCAAAGCGGTGAGCTCGTCCTCGGCTTTCCCGGTGCCCTCGCCGCGCTCAGTGAGACGCTCTCGGCCGAGCTCGGTTCCGGCTTACGCAGCGACGGCGTGGACTTCGCCAATTGCCCAGCCGAGCTGGTCGGCAACTTGTACGAGCTGCTCCTGGGCGAGACCGTGCGCCGTGACGATGATGGCCAGCTCCAGATCTTTTCCGGCAAAAAGCGCAAGCAAACCGGTACATTTTTCACGCCTCGCGCGCTGACCAGCGTCGTCGTGGAACGCGCGCTCGCTCCGCTATCGCGGCGCATCGCGGCTTCGCCCCACCGCCATCACGACTTCGTGCTCGAATTCGCGGTCTGCGATCCTGCGGTGGGTGGCGGCGCGTTCCTGCTCGAAGTGGGGCGCGCGCTCTCGGCGCTCTCCGACCCACACGCGCGGGACCGCAAGCGCGAGCTCGTCTTGCACGCGCTCCACGGCGTGGACGTGAATCCGCTCGCGGTCGCGGTCGCGGAGGCAGCGCTGTGTCTGTTCGCGAACGACCCCGCTCTGCCCTTGCAAGCGGCCGGGGCCAATTTGCGCGTGGGTGACGCGTTGCTCGGCGCGCCTTATCGCACCCCCGAAGAAGCCGAGTCGAGCGTGATGCCCGCCGGTGGCCTGGATTTCGATCGAGAATTTCCAGACGTTTTTGCGCGAGGTGGGTTCGATTTGGTGATCGGTAACCCGCCCTGGGTTGCTTACGCGGGGCGCGCGGCGCAGCCACTGCCGAAAGCACGAAAAGCTTACTTCGCGGCCCGTTACTCCACCCTGAAGGGTTATCCAACCCTGCAAGGGCTGTTCGTCGAGCGAGCCTTGCGTTTGGCGCCGCAGGGCACGGTGGCGCTCGTGGTGCCGAGCCCGATAGCCGATTTGGACGGCTATCGCGCAGTACGCCGCACGCTGCGCGCGAGGCACACGCCGTGCGAACCGCTGCTCGAATTCGGCCAAGATGCGTTCGCGTCGGTGACACAGCCGTGTTTCGCGCTGATCGCAGAGCCGAGCAGCGGCGCAGCCCTGCCACCGGAAGTGCGCGAAGCTCCGTTTCGCCTGGCCGAACGGCAACGCGCGGGCCTACTCGCCGAAGAGGTCAAAGCCCCGGCGGCACTCGACGCGCTCGCCTCGCTGCCGGCGTTTCCGCGCGAATTGTTCGGAGAGATGGGCTTTCAGACGACCAGCGCGGTCACGAAGAGCCTGCTCTTGCGCGCTCCCGAGCCCGATGCGCGTCATGACTATCCGCTCTTGGAAGGTCGCGACGTGCGCGAGTTTTCTGAAGGGCAGCCACGGCTGTTCTTGTCGCCCGATAGCAAAGTGCTCGCGAAATCGCGCTGCCGCTTGCGCGATCGAAATGACTACCTGCGAGTGAGCTTCGTGGTGCGTCAGACCGCTCGCTACCCGATTGCGGCGCTGCACCACGGTCTGCCGTTTCGGAACTCGCTGCTCGCGGGCTTCGAGCTCTCGGAGTTACCGCCGAGCTTGGTGGTCGGCTTGCTGAACAGCTCGCTGTATCGGGCGCTGCATTTGGCTTTGCGCCGCGACGCTCGGCAGGCCACGTTTCCACAGGTCAAAGTCGGCCACTTGCGCGCTTTGCCGCGGCCACCGGAGCGCCCCGAATTACACGCCCGGATCGCGGAAATGACCGCCCATTTGACTCGTGATGGGGTGAATGCGGAGGCGGGCCAGGCGCTCGACGGCGCTGTTTTCGAGCTGTTTTCGATTGCCGACGGGCCGGCGCGCGAAATTCTGGCATTCTTGTCGGCGCGCAAGGCGCTGCGGGCATGAACATCGATGAACCCATGCGCAACCAAGCATCCATGATCGGTGGCGGGCTGCGCGGAGCGGTGGCATTCGTTCTCGTGGGGCTAGTCGCCCTCAGCTGCGGAACCACGACCACGACTCCCATGGACACGGGGGACGCCGGCTGCACGCAAACCATCGAGACGCGCGCCGACGTGGTGCCGGGGCCGCCAGATGGCGTCGCGGCGTGTCCGAGCGGCGCCTGCAACTATCAAGCGCAAACGGGCTGCGCCGCGGGCCTCGCTTGCCGCCCGCAGTTCTCTGGGGCCGCGCCCACCGTCACGCCCGGTTGCGAAATGGCGGGCGACGGTCAATCGGGCGCCTCGTGCGACACGAACAGCCAATGCGCGATTGGCTATTTCTGCGTTGGCAAGCAGTGCCGTAAGCAATGCTGCGGGGGCGACTGGTCGGTTTGCCCCGCGGGGGAACATTGTTTTCGGGCGCTCGAGGTCATCGCAGGGGGCCAGCACGTCGACTCGGGGCTCGAGCTTTGTTCCGCCGTCGATGACTGCGACCCGCTCGACCCCGCTCCCTGCCCTGGCGATCCCCACAACGAGTGCAAAATCGTGGATGCGACCGGAGCCGTGGCCTGCACTCCGTTGAGCCAGGCCCAGGAGGGCGATGACTGCGGGAAGCCGGACGTTTGCGCCGCCGGCTTGACCTGCGTGGCCGGCGCTTGCCGCAAATTGTGCCGCGCGGAGCCCTGTGGAGAGCCTTCGTGTACGGCTGCCGAAGGCAGTTGTGTGCGTTTCAACCGCGATCCTGCGGGCGTCGGTGAGTGCACGCCCTAAAGCCTGCTCGCGTCTTCCTGGCGAGCTCGGTCCGAGGTTCGAGGACCGGCTCTTAGTGGTAGGCGAGCACCGCGGGGTGGTATACCGGCAACACGCTCCGTCGAACCGGTTCGCCCCCTCCCGCCTCCGCCGCGATGCCTCACGTACGCTCTGGTGTTCTGATCGCGATCATCGTTTCGGCGGTCTTTGTCGCGTACGCCTTCCTCGCGCCCGCGACTTACCGCACGAGCGCGCTGCTCGTGGTCGACTCCTTCTCCGCGACGGCGCCGGCAGCGGTGCCCGAGCCGCTGGAGGCGGGGCGTCGCTTGAGCGAGGCCATCCTCGATCGCCAGATGTTGGAGCAGCTGTCCCGCGAACGCGCCGAGTCGTCGGCGCCCGACGCCCAGGCGCACGCGGCCAGCGAGGTGCGCCAAGGTCTCCAGATCGATACCAGTGACGCGCACGCCTTCAGCATCAGTTACAAGGACAACGATAAGGCGCGCGCCCAACGCGTCTGCAATCAGCTCGTGCATCACGCGGTCGAGCGCGCGCCGGTCGTCCTGCTCGATCGCAGCGCGGAGCATGCCCTCGATCTGAAGCGCCAGGAGCAGACGCAAGAGCTCGCCGCGTTCTTGGCGCTGCATCCGCAGGTGGCCGCCGAGGCGCCCTCGGAGCCTGGCTTGCCGCCTGAAAAAGATCCCGCAATTACGGCATTTCACGCCGAAAAGAACAGCCTCGAGCGGCGTCTCGCCGACATGGCCTCGGGTAAGGCTTCGGATAACCCGTACGTCGATCCCGCCGACGGCGACCCCAATCTTTTGCATCGGCGCCTGACCGAGATCGATAGCGCGCTCGCCGCGCGGAAGACCGCGCTCGAAAGTAAGCCACCGACGAGCCAACTCTCGCCGGATCTGCGCGCGGACTGGAAGCGCTTGCTCGACGCGGTGAGCCAATCCGCCGCTGCGTCGGACGCACAAGTTCATCCGAGCCTCGTGGCACGCGTCGCCGCGGAAGCGCCGTTGCCCAAAGCCCCGATCGATCCCAATCGGCCGCTCTTGATCTTCCTCGGTTTGGTGTTCGGGATTGGCCTCGGATCGGCGTTCACGTTGGTGGCGCAGGCCGCGCAGCAGCGTCGGAAGTCGAGCCGTCCGCCGCGCCCGCCGAATCCATCACAGGGCGCGCTCACCGTGCACTTGCCGGCGGCTCCTGCGGTGCCGCGCGATCTCGGCCCTGGTGTCGCGGCGGGGCCACCCGGAGCGGGGGCACGGCCGCCCGCCGCAGCGACGGAGAAACGCTCCTCCTCAGGGCCGCCGCCCGCCGCGCCGCCCGCGAATGGCGGTTTTGGCGGCACTTTGCCCATCCCGATCGTCGGTCAGCCGATTCGCAACGCCGACGGCACTCCGCCGCCTGCCCCCGCGGCAGCGCCCGAGGCAAGTGCGCCGCTCCGGTTTGCATCGACGCTGGTTTTGCCGCCCGCCGCGAACCCGACCCCCATCGACGACCCGGCGGACGATCCGGTGCTCGCCTCCGCCGCACAAGCTTGGGACGCACAGATCCGCGCCCACGAGGTGCCTGGTTTCGCCGTGGTTCGCCCGCGCTCGGAGCCGCCTGGCCCGGTGCGTCCGACGTCGAGCGTTCCGCCGCCGGTTGCTCCGCCCGTCACGCCACCCGTGCAGAGCGCGCCGATCGCTGCGCCCCGCTCGGCTCGGCCCATGAAGGTGACGCAGCCGCTCGGTTCCTTCATGCCCGACGGCATTTGGAACGACCCCAAGGCCACGCCGGTTCCTGGCGCAATTCCCGCGGCGCCTCGTTCTCCGGTGCCACCGCCGCGGACTCCCGTCCCGCCGCGCTCACCGGTCGCACCGCGCTCGCCACTGCCGCCGCGCTCACCGCCCGAAGCCGGACAGACCGGCTACAGCTACGTGAGCACGCCGCCGCCGGCTCCTGTGCCGGCGCCCGCCGATCCTCCGCCCGTCATTCGCGTCCAGCCGGTGACCAGTAACTGGGCTCCAGATCCCTCGCTGAATCCGCAAGAACGGCGCGGTTTGTGTGAGCAGCTGTACCCGTGCGCGGTGGAGAACTGCTTCGTCGTGGCCGTGATTTCGGTGCCGGAGTCGCGCAGCTACAAATCCCGAGTGGCCGCCGAGCTAGCCCTGGCGCTGGCCGAGAGCGGGCACCCGCGCATCTTGCTGCTCGAGGGTGATTTTCATCGCCCGCTCGTGCAACGCTTGTTGTCGGTCGACATGCCGATGGGTGGTGGCTTCTCACAGCAGTTGCACTCGCGCATCCAAGGCAAGAACGAAAGCCGCTGGACGGTCGTCAGCTGTTCGAAGTCGCTCCACGTGCTGGCCGAAGGCGTGATGCGCTCTCCGGGCCTGATGCTCTCGCGCCAATTTGCCGAGGGCTTGAAGGACCTGCGCAGCTATTACGACTTCATCGTGATTGATGGCCCGACCACCTCGCTCGACGTCGACTCCAAGGCGCTCGACGCGGTATGCGACGGGCTCGTGACCGTCTGCCCGGCGAACGGTTCGCCGGCGCTCGCACACATGCAAACCCTGTTCAGTCGCAAGCGCTTCAGCGTCTTCGCGTCTTCCGGGTAGCGGTGGCGCCAAGGCTCGCAGTGGCGCCCCTGCCGGCGCTCACCGGTGCGCGGTTTTTTGCGGCAATTTCGGTCGTTTTCTACCACTACGGGCTGCACCCACTCGGCCGCGTGGTGCCGTTTCTGGAGGCCCCGGCGCACATTGGTCCGGCCGCGGTGAGCTTTTTTTACGTGCTCTCGGGCGCGGTGATCACTTGGGGCTGCACGGGCGCCGATGGCCTCCCCGTGCGGCCGACGCGCACGTTTTGGTTGCAGCGCGGTGCGCGCATCCTGCCGGCGTATTGGTTGGCGCTCGCGCTCTCCGTGCTGCCGTTCGCCGGGCACGCGCTGCAAACGCATTCGCACGCCGGCGCTGCGCTGCGCGTGGTTTTGGGTGTGGGCTCGAGCTTACTGCTCGTGCAAGCATTCATTCCGCCACTTGCCGGTGGCCTCAACACCCCAGGGTGGTCGATCTCCTGTGAAGCGTTTTTCTACACGGTGTGGCCGCGCCTGGTGCGCGCGTTGCGTTCGGAGCGAACCGGCTTCCCGCTGCGCGCCACGCTCGTGTGCGGCCTCGTGGCGCTGATCTTCCCGCTGTTCGGTTTGTGGTGCGTACACGCCCAGCTGCTGCCGCGTGGGCCCTTCCCGTCACTCCTCGAGGGCGTCAGTGGTGATGAGTTTTTGCTGCGTTTTCTGAGCTATTTCCCGCCCTTCCGCCTACCCGAGTTCGTCCTCGGCATCGCGCTCGGGCACGCGTTACGCCAAACGCCTGCCAGGGAGCATTCGGTTGCAGCCGACACGCTGCGTGAAGCGGGCCTGACGGCGGTGCTCTTCGCTTGGGCGTGCGTGGTGGGCTCGGGGCTACCCTTGCGCATCACGGGCGACGCATCGGCGCAGCGCATCTGCATCGAGAGCGGTGCCCTAGCGCCGCTCTTCGCGCTCTTGGTCTGGCAGCTGGCGCGCGGGCGAGGGCTGCTCCAACGGCTGTGTTCGACGCGCCCGCTCCTGGCGCTCGGTGAGGCGAGCTACGCGCTCTATGTCTTGCAGGAACCCGTCTTGGTCTGGGTGACCGCGGTGTTGAAGCGCGTGTCCCCTGCGCTCGCCGCTCACGATAACGCCGTGTTTTGGGCTTACGCGTTGCTGCTCGTGTTGCTCTCGCTCGCGGCGCACCGTTTCGTCGAGATGCCGCTGCGCTCACGGCTGCTGGCTCGCTTCGCGCGCCCCGCGCCCGCGCAGATTTGAGCTGATTTTTCGACTATTCGGCGAGAAGCAAAATCTTTCCCGCTTCATCCGGGGTGATGTCCAGGCGCTCGCCCATGCGCAACCGGCGATTGGCTTTGAGGTTGGCCACGACTTGCGGCACGTCCGCGGCGCTGCGCTCGTAGGCCGACAGCCGCGTAGGCAAGCCCATGCTCTCGAAGAATGCGCGCGTCCGCTCGATCGTCTCGCTGATGCGTTCGGCTTCTGTGCCGCTCGTGACGCCGAAGATTCGCGCGCCGTATTGCAGTAGCTTCTCGCTCTTCTTGGCGCTGCGCGCGCGCAGCACGGCGGGCAGGACGATGGCCAGCGTGCGCGCATGCTCGATGCCGAACAGCGCCGTCAGCTCGTGGCCAATGTGATGCGTCGTCCAATCTTGCGGCACGCCTTGACCGATCAAGCCATTCAGTGCCAGCGCCGCGGCCCACATCAGGTTGGCGCGCGCGTCGTAGTTCTTGGGCTCTGAAAGCGCGATCGGACCTTGTTCCACGAGGGTGAGCAAAATGGCTTCGGCCAGGCGATCTTGCAGCGTGCCCCCGGCAGGGAACGTCAGGTACTGCTCGGCCACGTGAACGAACGCATCGACCACGCCGTTGCCCACTTGAGCCGGAGGCAACGAGTACGTCGTTTCCGGATCGAGCACCGCAAATCGCGGGAAAAGCAGGGGATTCGAGAACACGAGCTTCTGCCCCGTCTCGCGATTGCTGATCGCGCCATTGGCGTTCGCCTCCGAACCAGTGCCCGGCAGCGTCGACACGGCGCCAATGGGCAACGCTTGCGTGATGCGCATGCCCCTGAGCAGCGCGAGCGGCTCCGTGCTGGAGGGTGCCGCTGCCGCGACGAACTTCGCAGCGTCGATCACCGAGCCGCCGCCGACGGCCAACAAGAAATCGATCTTCTCGCTTCGGGCCTGTTCGATGGCGCGGCCCAACGTGGAAAGCTCGGGGTTCGGTTCGACCCCCCAAAACTCGCTTAGGCTCCGTTCGGCGAGTGCCGCTTTGATCTGATCGTAAACGCCGTTTTCACGGATCGATCCGCGGCCGGCCATGAGCAGCACCCGCGCCTCAGCGGGGATCAGATCGGGCAGATTTTCTAGTTGGCCCGCGCCGAACAAAATACGCGTCGGGTTTTGGTAATTGAAGTTCAGCATGCTCAATGGCCTGCGATGAACGCGCGCACTTCTTTGATGGCGCTGTCGTTTTCGAGCAGGGCGCTGTGCCCGACGCCTTCCAGCTCCAAGTACCGCGCGCGTTCACCCAAAGCCGCCGCGATGGCGCGGCCTTGTTCGGGGCCGAGCAACGCTTCGTCTTTGGTGCCTTGAATGACGAGCACGGGGGCGGGCACGTCACCGAGCAGCGGGCGCGTCTGATAGTCGTCCCCCGCATCCAATTTGTCCCAAAAAGAGCGGCGGAACATCACGATGTCGTCGACGCTGGCCAGCAAACTGAGCGTCGCCGCGCGCTCGGAGCGCAGCGCCGCGGCGCGCGCCGCACGCGTCGCCAAGTGCCCGCCGATCGAAAAGCCCACCAGGTGCACACGGCTCGGCGGCACGTTTTGCGCGGTACACAGCTGCTCCAAGATCTTGGCGGCATCCGTCGCCAAATCATCCAGCCGGGGAGTGCCGCTCGAGGAGCTGTAGCCACGATACGCGTACGTCGCGAGCCCCCAATCTTCGTCGCCCGCCAAGCGAATCAAAAAGGCTTGCCCGGTTTCGAGCATCTTCGCGTCGTTACCTTGGTAGAAAAGCACCCACGGCGCGTTCGCGGACTTCGGTGGACGCAAGAGCCCATTGAGGTGAACGCCCGGCGCAGGTTCGATACTGCTCGCGCTCCAACCTGGTTTCGCCGCGAATGCCCGATAGGCCGACGGCTCGAGTTGGCTGCTCAAGTAAGGGAATCGCAGCCGGCTATGCGTAAACGATCGAAGGGGCAATTTGCGGGACATGACGACGACTAGCGCGAGCCCGACGAGCAGGAGGAGGCCCCTACGACGCGGGGGTTTCATGTTGACTCAGGACTTCGATCTGAACGGCAGGAATGCCACCGACACGGGTATGCGGGAGCACGTCCTTGTTCACCACCGCACCGGGATTGACGATCGCTCCTTCACCCACGGTCACTCCCGGGAGGATGATGGAGCGAGCGCCGAGCCACGCGCCTGCCTCGATCACCACTGGGTTGCGCACGAGTGGCCCTGCGCGATGCACCCGCGACGCGAGCTCGTGGGTGCTGGTGAGCAGCATGACTTCCGGATCGAGCGCGACGCGATCGCCGATCGTGATTTTCTCTTCCAGATCGAACGTGCAATTGATGTCGATCATGCAGCCTTTGCCGACGACCAGGTGAGCGAGAAAACCGAGGCTGCCCGTGATCTTGGGCAACCCCTGAAATTCGGTCCCTTCACCGATGGGGAAGCCGATGAGCCGGAGCAATCGAGCGCGCGCGCTCGCCGCATTGCGTTTCGGAAGCAAAGCATTGGCCGTGCGAAGCGCCAACAAACGGCCGTGAATGCCGTGTGTTTCGGTGCGAAACACCTCGGTGAGTTTCTCGAGACTCGGAAGCTTTGGCATCGGATCTAATACCACTCAGTCACTGATTTTCGACGGGTCGGGGGTAGAACTAGCCCTGGCGCATCTTCTTGAAGCGCGTGCCGAACTGATCGGCCTCCGAGAGCTCCACGAATAGCGGGATCTGATAATTCGCGAGGTGCTCGCGGCAGAACGTGTTCATCCGGCGCTTGAACATCTGCAGTGTTTCGGGTTCCTTGAGAACGAAGCGCGCGCCCACGATATGCCCCATCATGGGATGGGGTTTACCGAAGACGGTCACGTCGCGCACGTTGTCCAGTTGCAACAGCCGACTTTCGACCTCGGCCGGATACACTTTCTGACCGCCGACATTGATCAGGTCACTCGCACGACCGAGGATCCGTAGGTACTCGCCGTCGACCTCTACGTTGTCTTGGGTGTTGAGCCAGCCGTCGGCATCGAACAGGTCCGGTGCGTTCAGGTAGCCGAGCATGGCCGTTTCGGCGCGCACCCAGAGCACGCCGTCCACGATCTTGGTCTCGAAGCCTTCACCCGTGAATTTCAGCCACAAAGAGGTCGAATCTTTGGACTTCGAGCGCAACACGCCGAGCTCCGACATGCCGTACGTTTGTACCAACGCAACATCTGGGAAAGCGTCGTGCAAACGCTTGAGGGTGCTCTCCGGCATCGGCTCCGTGCCGTAGGCGATGACTTTCAAGGACGAGAGGTCGTGGTGCGACCAGGCATCCGAGATCAGCAGCAGATTCAAGAACGTGGGCGAGGTGGGCAGGGTGTGAACCCGCTCTGCCTCGATCGCGGCACATACGATCTCTGGTTCGCGAGCGGGGACGGTCACCACGGTGCCGCCGTTGGCGAGCGTGTTGAACAGCGTATCGACGCCGCCGATGTGGTCGAAGAGCAAGAACGTGAGCGTGGTCTTCTTCTGACCGCGCTTCTTGAACTTCTCGAGGATGACCGCAAAATCGTGCAGGATGGCTTTGGGCTTGCCAGTCGAGCCGGAAGAGAAAATCACGAGCCCGGGGTGCCCGCGTTGGATGAGCTTCTGGGTGAGCGGATTTTTGACCTGATGCGGCACGCTGTCGATGCGCCAAGCGTCGGCCTCATCGAATTCGACGAGCAGCGAGGCCTCGGCGATCTCCAAGAAGTTCTCGCGGTGCGCGCGCATCAGCGGCGTGAGCGGCACGGCGACCGCACCCAGCTGAACCAAGGCGACCAACGCCGCGCACGAGTTGGGCGAGAACGAGCCCTCGACTGCCACGACCGAGCCGATGCCGATCTGCCGTGCCGAGAGCTCGTTCTTCCAAAACTCGATGCGCTCGAGCAGCGTTTGGTAACTGGTTCGAGCGCCCTTCCAGACCAAAGCCGTGTCCGCCGCGGATTCGACCAACCGTTCGAACAGCCAGGGGGCAATCATGACAGTCGTCTCATCCTCGAAGCGGTGCGAAACACTCGAAAGCTCAGGTCACGCCGCCCAAGTAGATCACTTGACCGGTGATGTTGTCGCTCGTGGGGCTGACGAAGAAATCACACACGTTCGCGCAATCTTGATGGGTACCGAGGCGCTTGATCGCGAGGTTGTTGACCACCGCGTCGATCTTGTCCTGCGGGACGCCCTTGATCATGTCGGTCATGATCGGGGTCGCGCCGAAGGAGTTACAAGTGATGCCCCACTGCCCGAGCTCGAACGCCAAAATGCGTGTCAGCGTGACGACGGCGGACTTGCTCGCGGCGTACACGGCTTCACCAGCGAGCGCGATCGGCGCGACGATGGTCGTGAAATTCACGATCCGCCCGTAGCGTTTGCGAATCATCACTTTGGCGGCGTCCCGGCAGACCAGCATGGTGCCGGTCACGTTGACCTCCAGCATGCGGTTGGCGGATTTGGCGGGCGTCAGCAAGATGTGATTCATGCTGGCGATCGCCGCATTGTTCAGCACGGCGTCGATGCGGCCATGGCGCTTCGTGACGTCTGCGATCATGTTGCGCACGCCGCGCTCGTCGGCGACGTCCACCTCGTGGTGGGTGTAGTTCGCGTCTTTCAGATCGCTCTGACCGCGGCTGCAGCCTTCGACGACGTAACCCTTCTCGATGTAGTGCTCGACCAAGTAGCGGCCGATGCCCTTGCGGCTCCCGGTGATCAGCATCACCGGCTTCTCGCTGGTCTTTCGTTCGCTCATGACGCGCTCGCTTCCGCGACCATCGATACGAGATGATCGGTGAGCACGCCGATGGTGCGAAACGGGCTGTTGCGAGCCGACATCGCTTTGTCGTTCGCGAGCGTGACGGAGACACCGTGCTCGGCCTCTACCCGTTGCTCGACTTCGACGATCAAAGACACGACGCCGAGCGAGTCGAGGACCGCGTCCTTGCCGACGAGAACGGTGTCGCCGTTGACCGTTTCTGGCGCAGCTGCACCCACTTGCAGCAACACTTCTTGCAGGCTGGCGACGACGATATCCTGAGCGGTTGTTCGTTCGATCATGCGCTTCTCGTTGTTCCGTTCATCGCCACTTGGCGATTGAGATTTTTCGATTTCCCGTAACCATGACGTCTGGTGGCACGTCCGAGCTCACGACGATGGACGCCGCGATCACCGAGCCGGCGCCGATTTTCACGCCGGGTAAAATCATGCAACGCGCGCCGAGCCATGCCCCCGCGCCAATTTCGATCGGGGCGCCGGACTTGGCCCCCGCGCGCTGCGCGCCGTCGCCGCTCTCGTGCGTGCGGGTCAGAAACATCACCTCGTGCCCGACGGACACGTGATCACCAATCGTGATCGGCGCCTCGAGTTCGAAGTAGCAGCCGACGTTGAAGCCGCAGTGTTCGCCTATCGTCAATCGACTGCAGAAGTCGCCGCTGCCGGAGAGCGTGGGCGCACCCCAAAAAGCCGAGGCTCGGCCCATCCGCACGCCCGCAGCGCGCAACGCCGCCGCCATGACTCGCCCGCCGACGAAGGGCGGAACTTGGCGAAACACTCGCTCCACCGCGCTGTACACGAGGTTCCGCTGCGAGCGAGGTTCCCGAGTCGCTTTGCCGGTTGCGGCGTCCATCACAACCTCATCTGCCTAACTCGTTCTCCAGGGGGCGTCTAGCAGGCAGGGAGTCGCCTGCCACATCATCACTATCCGCGGACTTGCGCTCCTGCGCGACGACTACGGCCAGCTTTCGGCCCGTTCGCTCGGCGTTTGCCGTGCTCCCATCGCAGCGCCGCATTCAGCATACGATTCAGCATACGTTTCTGATGGGTTCGCTGGCTGCTCGACGGACATTCAGTGGGCGATTCGGCGGGCGCTCGACCGCGCAAAGTTTATGTTTACGCCCGCAGCGGTCAGGCGCAGGTCAAGCGGCGAAAATCATGGTTTTCCATCCCAGCTGCAGTCGGCGATCTCCAGAAACGTCGCGCACGATCTGCGTTTCGACGGCTGAGGGTGCGCGGTGACGGGCCGGAAGAGAGCGGTCGTCGTTGCCGGGGCAATCACTGCTGGAGCGGCGCTGTTCGCGTTCCACTACGCAGCTTTTGGTTGGCATCAATGCCATCCGCCGCGCGCCACGATCACGGCTCGCGAGAGCGCGCAGGCGCACGCCTGGCTGCCGAACTTCGAGGCCGCTTCTTTCGTGGCGCCGGACGGCGTCACGCTGCGTGGCTGGTTCGTGCCGCCCAAAAACGGTGTGGTCGTGATTTTGACCCACGGCCTGGGAGGCAATCGCGCATCGCTGCTGCCTGACGCCGGTGTCATGGTTCGTCATGGATACGGCGTGCTCCTTTACGATTCGCGTGCCAGCGGCGAAAGTGGTGGCGACGTCGCTACTTGGGGAGCGCGTGAAGCGCTCGACATCGCCGCAGCCACGCGCTTCGTTCGTGCGCGCCCAGGTGTCACGCGCGTGGCGTTGCTCGGGTTCTCAGTGGGCGCTTCCGCGGTCGCGCGCGCCGCGGCCAACGATCCCGAGATCAGCGCCGTCGTGCTCTACGCGTGTTGGACCACGCTGCGCGAGGAGGTGCGGTACAAAGCCGGGCACGGCCTGCCGCTCGCGGCGCCCGCGGCGCTGCTCGGATTTCGCGCCTCGGGTACGGACATCGATGCGATCCGTCCGATCGATGATCTGCCCCATATCGCGCCGCGACCGCTGTTGTTCATCTCCGGCGGCCAAGACACCGATACGCCACCCGGGGTGATGGATCGCTTATTTGCGCTGGCTTCGGAGCCGAAGCGTCTGTGGCGCTTGCCCGAGGTCGGGCATGGCTCGTACTACCAGGCGGAGCCCGTCGAGTACGAGAAACGCGTCATCGAGTTTTTGGACGGCGTCTACGCGCACTGAGTGGGTCGCTATTCGCAGACTTGGTGCCAACGCTCGCGCTCGTGGGCGGGCTCTCGCGGCTGACCGTATACCAGCGGTGGCGTGAGCTTCTCGATCAGCGAAAATTCGCGCAGCGCTTCGCCGGTATGCGCCTGGTACTCACGACAGATGAAGCGCCCGAGCGGTGCAAAGCGAAACGCTCGCTCGCGCTCTTTGAACGTGAACTTGTACCAACGCGAGAAGCGCCAGCGCACGACGGGGAGTAAGTCAGGCACGGCTTGGGCGAGGGCTTCGACGTGCGCGCCACTTTGCGTGATGCCTTCCGCGCGCCAGCTGGGGATGTCGTACACGACATCGAACAGGCCGAAAGGTTGATCGAGCCATAGCCACTCTCGCCCCGCGATCGCCCAGTGTGGGAGCGGGAAGCGCCGCGCAGCAAAAGGCCCCCAGGCGAGCGAAACGAACTGAAAGCAGAGCACCGCAAAGGCCAGCGCCCGCCACGGATCGCGGCGAATTGCAGGGCCAAAATCACGCTCCCCGGGAGCGTCCTCGCTGACGACCGGCGCGCCCCGACCGAGTTTTTGCCCGAGCCACGCAAACCATTCCGGCCGCGTGTAGAGCGCCATCGCCGCGAGCATCGTCTCGGTGAAGACGCCCACGCGCATGGTCACCAAAATCCCGAATTGTACCGCGACGCCCGCGAAAATGGCGAGCGCGCGGGTGAGCCCAACGCGCACCGGCGAAAAGGCCAAAAACGCGAACGAAAACTCCAGCGCGAGCGTCATCAGCGTGGACGCGCGACACAAGGCCGGAAGTTGTCCGAGTGCTTGGCCCGGAGGGCGCAGGAAGCCCGTCAGCTGGAGTGTCTGGAAGACGACGTTTTGCGCGAGCCAGCCATGACGAAACTTCAGCCGCGCCGCGCAAAAGTACAAAAGCGCGATGTGCAGCTGCAAGAAGCGCAGACCGAGCGTGGCCGCGGGGCGCCGCGCGGTCCCGCTGCGCCAAGCATCGATGCTCCAACAGCCGCCGAGATCCGCGAAGATCGACAAGAACATCAGGTAGCGCACCAGATCGTCGCCGCCGTCGGTGACGTACAGATTGCGCGTGTGAAGTGCCGTCAGAAATAGCCAGCTGAGCGCGGCGCTCAGGCGTGGCCGATAACCCAAGGTGAAACTGACGACGGCGGCAAAACCGAGCCCGAACACGCAGGCAGCGGGGCCCGTGTGGGCGATGAACTCGAACGGACTGTGGGCGCGCGGATCTGCCTGAAAACCCCGCGGAAGCATGCCCTCGTCGGTGATGAAGGCGCGCAGATCGCGCGCGTAGTTGATCAGATCATGACAAATGGCGAGCCCGAGCAGCCAGCGAAACAATGCCTGGGGGCGAGGGTCGACCCGCCCAAACCAATATTGGGCTCGAAGCGGGTTCTCGCAGCTCATGGTTCGAGCGATGCGGGCGCGCTGACGTCACCACCGAAGTGACGCGTCAGGTAACCGGTGAGCAGTTCGATCAGCAGGCTTTGAGTCCAAAGCGGCGTGAACGTGTGATCGGGCCCGCGCAACACTTCCATCTTGAAGCCGGGCACGTGGCGCATCTCGCTCGCATCGCGACCCAAATGCTCTTCGATGACGTCGATGCCGCCATCCTCCGAGCCGAAAACCAGCAAGCATTGCGTGCTGCGCGCGCACAGCTGCCGAAACCCACGATGGATGTCCGTGGCTTCGGCGATTTCACCAGTGAGCCGGGCCAACATCGATTTGGCTTCGCGCTCCGCGCGGCGCCCCGTACGCCGGCCGAGCTCGAGCGCGATGGCCCGCACGCCGACGTCGCCGCGCGCGATGCGCAGCCACGTCTCCATACGAAACAAGTTCTTCTTGTAGACCTCGCTCGATTTGAAGCTGCTGCGGAGCCGCACTTCCAGCGAATCGCCGTCGGTCCAGTGGAACGTGAGCGGGTTGATCATCACCAGGCCGGACACGCGCGGATCGGCGATGGCCGTGTGGTACGAGACGTACGCGCCCGAACACAGCCCCATGAGCGCGAACCGCGTGACCCCTTGGGCCTGCAGAAAATCGACGCCCGAGCGCGCTTCGGCCATGAAACGCTGCGCGTAGACGTCGTTCTCTTTGCCGCCGGGCAGCGCGGGGCTGTCACCCATGCCCGAGAAATCCATGCGCAACACGTGGAAGCCGAGTGCGGCCCAGGTGCGCGCCATGCGCACGTACAAGCGGTTGCTGCCGATGTGGTGGTTTGCCCCGATATTGAGCAGCAAAATGCCGACTCGGGTTTGTAGACTGGGCGCGACCGGTTCACTCAAAATGCCGAACAACCCGCCGACGTCGACCACCTGCTCGCGCGCGGCGTCCGTCGGCAGCGCCATGGTGGTGATGGTCGGTGAGCGCGATGCAGAGGGTTCGGCATCCACGGCGGCGACCTCCGTGCTTTCGCTGCGTTTTTCGAAGTGCCGGTGCAACCACGCTACCCAAGTATCGAACAGTGCGAAGGGCACGTTCGATTTGAACGGGTCGTCCGACATACAGGCGCCGTAGCCGGCCTCGCTGCACAACTCGGCGGCGATGCCTGCGTCCGCCATGCGCTGCACGAGATCGGTTTCGCCGCCGGGCAAGTCGTCACGCGCCACGATCAGCGCGTGCTCGGCGGTGCCGCGACTCACGACGTTGAAATCCAGATTCGTGAGCTCGGTTCGCGTGGTGTCGTCGAGTGAGAACCCGGCCACACCGGCCTCCGCCGGCGAGCCCGGAACCTGCGGCAAATGCAGGTTTTTCATGGCTTGCAGCGCGCGCATCTCGCGCAGCCAAGCTTTGCCGGAGCGCGGTGGTGCGAACAACAGCAGCGCATTGACCGGGCGCGCGGCGGCGGCCGCCGTGGCGAGCAGCGCTCCGAGTCGCATCCCGAAAAGGATCACTTTGGTCGTGCCACTCAGAGTCATGGCTTCGCGCACCGCGGACTGCACGCTGTCTAGCCAACTCTGAACGCGGACCGGATCGGTGTCGTTGCCGGCGGAATCACCGGTGCCGTCGTAGTCGAAACGCAGCGCGGCGAAGCCCTCGCTGGCCAAGCGCTGCGCGAAGCGGCGGTAGGTGCGGTGAGTGACCATCGCCTCATGGCCAAACGCACTACACAGCACCACGACCGCGCGCGGCGGTTCCGCGGGCGCGTGGTACCAACCAAAGCGCGGGCGATCGACGGGGCCGAACCAAAAGGCGCGGGCTGGCGGCGGCCCGATCTGAACGGCCTGCATGCGCCCGCTGCCGCGACGCATGCTGAGCGGTACGGGTTCGGGTTCCGGCGGCTGCACCGGCGGGGCCTCCGAAGCCGATGATTCGAGCGTGGGGGTCACGACTCCGAGCTCTCCCGGATGGGTCGGATCGTCGCCGGACGCAGGCTCGCGCTGCGCATCACCGACAGTCCAGGAAGAGGCAAGAAGCTCCCACGAATTCTCAAATCTGCTACCTAGATCGAGGCGCGTGCAAAGTATAGCTCTGACCTCGGATTGACACGTTCGAACATGGGAGCGATCGAAAGAATACTCAGGGTCACCACGGACGAGCAGGGGCCGCTCGTGGTGCTCCTCCACGGTTTCGCGGGCACGGCGGACGATCTCGAGCCATTCGCTCGCTCGATCGGCGTCGGCGCGCGCTTCGTGTTCCCGGAAGGTCCCGCAGATCTCGCGCCTTTCGGCTTTCCGGGTCGGGGTTGGTGGCCATCGGATGGCACCGGTCGGGCGCGCGCCGCGGAGAGCGGCGAAGCGCGTGATTTGCGGGCATACGAACCGGAAGGGCTGGCCCTCGCGCATGAGCAGCTTGCGCGCTTGCTCGATGTGTTGGCAGCGGAATCCGGCTCAGCGCCGCTGATCTTGGGTGGGTTTTCTCAGGGCGCCATGCTCGCCTTCGATGTCGCCTTGCGCAGCGCACGACCGGTTCGTGCCTTGGTTCAACTGTCCGGGGCGCGCATCGCCGAGCGGCTGTGGGAGCCGCGCTTGCCGAGCCGCGCCGGCACCCCTGCCTTCATCAGCCATGGCCGTGGCGACTCGGATCTCTCGTTCGCCGCAGCCGAGTCCTTCGCCGCCGATCTGACGGCCGCGGGCTGGCGGGTGGATTTTTGTGCGTTCGACGGGGGACACGAAGTGCCGCTCGTAGCGCTGCGCGGACTCAAGCGCTTCTTGCGCGGCCTGTGAGCGCGGCTCAACCGTTCGGTTTGTCGAACGCGATCCGAGTAGCGGTTTGCGCGTTCAGCGGCCGGGCAAAGCCTTGCGGTTTCGCGCCCGGCTTCGCGCCGGGGGTAGCGCTGAGTGTCACGAGTCGCTCTTGCTCTGGAGCGAGCTGGAAGTACGAATCCGCGGGAATGAAGCCAGGGACGTCGAGCGACACGGCATACGCGAACCGGCGAGCACGTAACCGAAGTTGCCATTGCCCCGACTCTGCGAGCTCGGCGCGCGCTTCGAGGCCCAGTTCGTCGCTGCGTTCCGTTGGCAATCCCCGCGGGAAATAGCAGTTTTCCGCGATCACTTCCCCGGTCGCGGAATCACGGAGTTTGGCCACGCCCACGTCGTAGGCGGGTGGCCCGAAGCGATAGGCGTGTGTGACGTCGATGAAATGCTCGAACAAGTCGGCTGTAGCGAACGAAGTCACTGCCCGCGCTGGCACCGTCAACGATTTCGCGGTGTGGGCGACGCGCACTGATCCGCCGCGCAGGAGCTCGATTTCGAAATTCACTGCCAGTGGCAGCGCCGTGTCGTTCACTACGTCTGCCACGAGGCCGTTCAAGCCTTCGTCGGAGAGTACGAGGGCGCGCGCTTGCAGGGCGCGTTTCACGAAGTAGTAAGCCGCTTTGGGGACGCCATTGGCATCGATGATGCCCCAGCCGGCGCCGGGCCAGAGGTCGCGCAAGAACCAGATCAGCGCGCCGCGGCAGCTCGAAGCGGCGCGCCGCCATTCGCCGAGCGTGCGAGCCATCACTTCGCCGGTCGTCACGCGACCGAGCGCAAGGGCGCGCTCGGCATCTTCGTAACGCAACGCGACCGGATCGACACCGAATAGCTGCCGCACGTAGTGATCGCGCACGTCGTCGAAGTCCCAACCGGGGCCGCTGTCACGGGGGACGCGCGCTTTCCAGGCCGGGTCGTGAAACGGAGCGCGCCCGTCACCGAGCACCTCGAGCAGCGTGCTGTCCTCGGGAATGTTCGCGAAACCGAGGCATTCCGGAGTGAATTTCAGATCCGCTCGGCGCGCGTCTGAAAGCGGGCGCAGATAGGCTCCAACGCCGTAGTAGTGCGTCAGGCCGGCGTTCGGTTGAAAGGGCAGGGCGCCGCCCGTCGGGGTGGAAGAAACGTAGGGGACGTCCGGGCGCTGCTCGCTGGCGATGGCGCGGAGTGTGTGCTCGAACAGCGGCGGCTTCCAGGTCTCCCGCGGAAGACCGAGCATGGCCATTTGCTGCTCGATCTCGCTGTTGCCACAGAGCACCGCCAAGCAAGCGCGTGTTCGTGTTCGGGCCAAGAACTGCTCGGCCTCGAGTCGAACGTTTTCGGCGAAGGCCGCGTCCTCGCTCGGGTAGTCGCAGTTGGCAAACATGAAATCTTGCCACACGAGCACGCCGCTCCGGTCGCACTCTTCGTAGAATGCCTCGGACTCGTAGATCATCGTGCCACCGACGCGCAGCATGTTCATGCCGGCGGCGTGCGCCTGTTGCACGGTGGCGATGGTCTTCTGATCGTCGCCGAGCGAGACGACGTCGCTCGGTGTCCAGCACGCGCCGCGACAACGCACGACCTCGTCGTTGATGACGAGCGTGAAGGCGTCGCCCGCGGTTTCCACGCGGAGTGAGCGAAATGCCAGCGGATCGAAGCCGAATTCGTGGCGGCCGCCCGCGCTCTCGAGTGTGAGGCGCGCCTCGTAGCGGGGTTGTGCGCCGTGCGAGTGAGGCCACCACAGTTCGGCATTCGGGAGGGTGAGCTCCGCACCGAGAGTCGTGCCGCCGTCGCTGAGGGCGAGCTCGGTGTGTTCGGAACCGACGTGGAACGTGGCCGACGTCACGGGCTCGCTCAGCACGAAGCGCGCGCTCACGCTCGCTCGACCCCGCTCGACCTGGGGACGAACATCGGCCGTCAACAGACGAGGACCGCGTCGTCGCTCGAGGCTCACCTCGCGCCACGGACCGACGGCAGCGACCGGCGGGGACCAGCCGGGAATACGGCCCAGCAGCGTCGTGCGAAACCAGCGCAGTTGCTGACGCTCGATGAGCCGCGTCTTGAAGCGGGGCCTCGGCCGACGTACCGCGCTGGCCGTATCGAGTGACGAGAAACGCACGAGTAACTCGTTCTCGTTGCCGATGAGCGTGCTGACGTCCAAATCGTGTGCGCGGAACATGTTTTCCGAGCGCAGCAGGTGCTGCCCGTTCAGCCACACATCCGCGAGCGTCGCTAGGCCGCCGAAGGCGAGCCACATCGACTCGCCGGGGGCGGCCGGGGTGCTCGCGAAGCGCAAGCGGTACCAGTAGTCCGCCGCGTCGAAGTTCTGGGGACTACCGAAGTCCCAGGCGTTGAGCGCGCGCAGCGAGCTTGCCACCGTGCCGGGCACTTGCGCCGCGATCCACGCGGGGGCGAGCGCCTCGAGTTCGCTGGGCGTGGTCGGCAGCGCGCCGCCAGAGAGCTCGGCAAACTGCCAATCTCGAACGAGCGGCTGCCGCTCGTAGTGGCTGGCGCTGCGGATGCGAGCCATGGCGATCGGGGCTCAAACGCTGGCGTCGAGAACGGCCATCGCGCGATCCCAGTGCGCGGCCATTTCTTCGAACGCGGGCGTGAAGTCGACCGGCTTCTTCGAGCTGGCGGCGCGGGCGCCCTTCAAGATCATGGCCTTGGAGGAATTCGAGATCTCTTCGAACGCGGCTGCGGCTGGCTCGTAACCCTTGGGCGTGATGCGCTCGAGCCAGCGGAGGTAGTGCGCCGTGAGGTCGAACCCCGAGCCGCACTGACGCGTCGTGGCGAACGCGAACGCGTGATAAAAACCAATACCGCGTGCGCGAATGTTTTCGAGCTCGCTCGCGAAGTGCTCGCCGAAGCGGCGGATGGGGTTTTGCTTCGGCCGGCGACCGAGCCAATCGACGAGCTGCGTGCGCGATCGACGAGCAAGTTCCGCGTCCGGTAAGCGCTCGATGCGATCTACCTTCACGAGCTCGGCGAAGAGCGGCATGAACGTCGGATCCGGCGCCGCATCGAGCCGGAACAGCTTCACGAAATCTTCACCTTCGGCCTGAAAATAGCCGGCATTGTGAAAGTAGCCGAGCTTCTTCTGTTCGACGTCGATGCTCTCGATGACGATCGTGCTCTTCGTGTGCTGACTGCGGTAATCAGTGCCTTGCGTATCGGGGAGCCAGAACGCGTCAGCCTCGGTGAACACGAGCCGTCCCTGCGCCGTGTGAAATAGCGCATGTTCCAGGATCGGCTTCCACACGTTGAGCTCTTGCACGCCCACGCCGTAGAGCACGTTCAGGTCGACGTGCGGCGGCTTGTAGAACGTCCACTGATCGCCGTCGAAGTCACTGGCCAGGGTGAAGGCCAACATGGCCGTCGGTTCGAGCTTCGCCGCGTGCAGCACTTCCAGCCACACGTCGACGTAACAATTCTTCTCGACCCAGGCGGACGACTCGGAGTGCAGCGCATGCCGAGTGTAGTTGGCCGCGTCGAGCCCCCAAACCGACGTCCGACTCATGGCCAAAGCTTCTCGCGCACCGCCTTCGGCCATTCCGAGGGCACGAAGCCGTGCGTCCGGAATAGCGACATGACCACGCGCTCCATGCCGAAGCCGAGGCAGGCCGTGTTGGCGATTGCGCCGTCCGGAGTGCTGATGTCGAAGATCTTGCCGAAGTGCTCTTGGTGGTAGTTGAAGGAACACACCGCCGTGGGCTTTTCCTCGGAAATCACCGGGATCAGCACCTCGAATTTGAGCTTCTGCTCTTTTTGGCTGGCGGCCAACATGCGCCCGCCGCGACCGAAAAACGGGTCGGAGGCCACGTCCGATTTGGCGGGCAGCCCGAGCGACTCGAGCAGGGCCACGCCGCGCTTCAGCCACAGATCTCGCCACGCGACGACCACGTCCGGGGTGCCCACGCGCACGAACTCGCGCACGCGGAAGGCTTGCATGCGCGTCGGCTCGGGCGACGGCTCGTGCCGGAAGACCCAGTTCTGCATATCCACCAAGCGGCCCTCGGCGGGCACCACACCGGTGAAGCTCGGGTACACCGGATAGCAGGCGGCGGGCGTCAGCACCACGCGCGTCATCTTCTGCAGATCATCCCACGGCTGCTTGTCGTGGATGCGCTGCGACAAATCTTTGTGCTGAAGGTCGGTGCCGAAGAACGAGAACACGGTGCCGGCGAGCTGCGGGAACGAATCCAGATACTCGCTCTTCTCGAACACCTCACGATCGAGGATGGGCGGGAACGCCATCACCTCGGCGCCGTCGTCCTTGGCGATCTCGGTGACGAGATTGTTGAAGCGGGCCAGCACGTCTTCGAACACTGCGCCGCGGCCGAACGCACCCGGAACACCCACCGGGATGATGAGTTTGTGTTTGACGAGCCCTTCGTACAGATCTTCGGAGGTGAACTTGCTGGTCATGATTTCAGTCGTCCTTCAGCACGAGCAACATCGAGGCATTCGTCGCGTAAATCCGGTCATTTCCGACCATGAGTGCCGCCGAGAGCGCATCCCGCAGGTACAGCCCGATCGAAAACTTGGAGTCGTTCTTGTATCCCATGATCCCGCAGATCAAGAGGCAGCGCTGCACGATGTCGCTCATCACCTGCGAGGTCGAGACCTTCACGTTGTTCATCTTCAGCGCGAAGGCGATCGACGAGAGTACTTCGGTGCCGGCGTCCGGTTGGCTCATCAGCTCTTCACACTCGCGGGCCACGTCGTGCACGTTGGCGCGCATGGTCTGCAGCATGCCGGACACCTCGGCCAAACGCAGCGCTGAAGGCGGCGTGGTGCCGGGCTTGGCGCGAGCTTGCGTACGCACGAAGGCACGCGCGCGAGACACCGCGGCGGTGGCGATGCCGAGCCAAGAATTGGCCCACAGCACGTGTGAAAACGGCACCATGGTGTGGCTCGCGATATCCGCGAACGAAGCCTCCAAGATTTGCTCGACGCTGCCCGTCGAACGCAGCTTGAAGGGCGGGCTACACGTGCCGCGCATGCCGAGCGTGTCCCAACCGCCAGTGCGTTCGAGCGTGTAGTCCGCTTTGCGAACCAACACGAGCGACTGGTCGTTGGCCGGCGCCTCCGGCGACCGGCGCGCAGTGACGAGCAGATCGTCTGCGTGCTCACCGTAAGAAATGGTCGTCGCGTCTTTGTCGAGCTTGAAGCGGTCGCCTTGGCGTTCGACACCGCACACGCTCGTGCGCATCTCTCCGCCGACACCGGCCTCGGACGTGACGCTGGCAATGAGCAGCTGTTTCTCCGACAATTCCTGCAGGTATTTGCGGAAATACGCCGAAGTCTGGGCGTGGCGGACGATGCACGCGACTTGGATCTGGTGCATCGCGAAGACCATGCCGGCC
>Ga0207687_10000258_pt1 | contig 36056 bp, 37 predicted proteins | sample KBSM54metaG_FD_184399 | JGI IMG/M metagenome (GOLD analysis project Ga0207687, IMG submission 184399) | Miscanthus rhizosphere microbial communities from Kellogg Biological Station, Michigan, USA - KBS M5-4 metaG (SPAdes) (version 2) | ecosystem: Host-associated > Plants > Roots > Rhizosphere >...
TTTCGTAGATGACCTCGGCGCCGATTCGCTGGATATCGTAGAGCTGGTTATGGCCTTCGAGGAAGCCTTCGATCTCGATATCCCAGACGAGGATGCGGAGAAGATTGCAACTGTGAAGGACGCGGTCACCTACATCGAATCGAAAAAGAAGTAGCCGGATAGGAGTTTCTGAGAGTTCCCTTGCAGCGCAGAGTAGTTGTCACCGGAGTCGGAATGCTGACTTCGGTCGGAATCGGTACGGAGCCGGTCTGGCAGGCCATCAAAAACGGGCAGAGCGGCATCGGCCCCATCACTGCCTTCGATGCCACCCAATTCAGCTGCCGGATCGCCGGCGAGGTCAAGGGCTTCGATCCGGCCAACTACATCGAGAAAAAAGAAATCAAGAAAATGGGGCGGTTTATCCAGCTCGCCATCGCGGCGGCGGATTTCGCCATCCAGGGCTCGGGACTGAAGGTTTCCGAGGACGATGCCGAGATGACCGGTGTCTACATCGGCAGCGGCATCGGCGGATTCGAAGTCATCGAGCGGGAACACAAGATTCTGCTCGAAAAGGGACCCAGCCGTATCTCACCGTTTTTCATTCCGGCGACCATCGTCAATCTGGCATCCGGCTATGTTTCCATCCGGACAGGCGCAAAAGGACCGAACTCGGCCACCGCGACCGCCTGCACCAGCGGTGCGCACGCCATCGGCGATTCCTTCCGCCTGATCCAGCGCGGCGACGCCGACGCAATGATCTGCGGTGGCGCCGAGGCCGCCATCACGCCCATGAGCATCGGCGGGTTTGCCGCCATGCGCGCGCTGTCGCACCGCAACGATGAGCCCGAACGGGCTTCGCGGCCGTGGGATCGCGATCGCGACGGATTCGTTGCGGGCGAAGGCTCCGGCATCCTGATCCTGGAAGAGTACGAACGCGCCGTGCGCCGCGGAGCGCCGATGCTGGCCGAAATCGTGGGCTATGGCATGAGTGGGGACGCGTATCACATTACCTCGCCTTCGGAAGACGGCGATGGAGGCTTCCGCGTGATGCGTAACGCCCTCAAAGACGCCGGCCTGGAGCCTCCCCAGATCGACTACGTAAACGCGCATGGCACCTCGACGCCGGTGGGCGACCGCATCGAGACTATCGCCCTCAAGCGCTTGTTCGGAGAACACGCCGGCAAAGTCGCCATCAGTTCCACGAAGTCCATGACGGGACATCTGCTGGGCGGCGCCGGCGGCCTGGAGGCAGGCCTCACCATCATGGCGATTCGCGATCAGATCGCGCCCCCCACCATCAACTACGAGTGTCCGGATCCGGAATGCGACTTGGATTACGTGCCGAATCACGCTCGTTCCATGCCTATTGAGTACGCGCTCTCGAATTCCTTCGGCTTCGGCGGAACCAACGGCTGCCTGATCTTTAAGAGGCTGGGCTAAGGTGGCGCACGCACTCGTGCGTGCCGCGTCGAGACTCTTCTCGACGCAGGGTTAGCCATGAAAATCGCAGTCGCCATCAAACAGGTTCCCCTCCGTGATTCTCCACTGCGCGTCAACGCAGCCGGCACCTGGATCGAAGAAGACAACCTCACCTTCGAGATCAACGAGCCCGACGCCTACGCGCTCGAAGAAGCCCTGCAACTTCGCGAAAAGCATGGCGGCGAAGTAATCGTCATCAGCGCTGGTCCGGCGCGCGTGGCGCAATCCCTGCGCGAAGCTCTCGCCAAGGGCGCAGACCGCGCGATTCATATCGATGTCGCAACCCTGGATACGCTACAGGTGGCTCATGCATTGGCGGCGGCTCTCAAGGCAGAGGCCCCGGATCTCATCCTCACCGGCCTCCAATCCGACGATCTCGGCTACGGACAAACCGGCGTGATCCTGGCCGAGCTGATGGGCCTGCCGCACTCCACCATCATCATGCAGGTGGAGATTCTGCCTGGTCAGGTACGCGTCAAACGGGAACTGGAAGACGGCTGGTTCCAGCACATCCGGATGCCCCTGCCCGCGGTGCTCACGATTCAGAGCGGCTTGAACAAACTGCGCTACGCCACGCTGATGGGGATCAAGAAGGCCAAGACCAAGGAACTCAAGGTCGTCACCGCGGCTGAAGTTCCCCCAGCCTCGGCGATCATCGAAAAGATCTACGCGCCCCAGAAGAACAAGCAAGGCCAAATCTTCGATGGCGATGCCAAAGCAGCCGCGGCCACGCTGATAGAAAAGTTGCGCTTCGAGGCCCGCGTCCTGTGAGCGTGCTGGCGATTGTCGAACAGCGCATGGCCGGCGAAGTTCTGGCCGCCGCCCAGCAGCTCGGATCGCCCGTAGTCGCCTATTCGATCGATCACCCTTACTCGGCCGACGCTTACACCGCCGCCGTCGAAGAGCTGATCCACAAAGTGAGTCCCGAATACGTAGTCTTCGGGCACACCTATCAGACGCGGGATTACGCTCCCAAGCTCGCCGCGCGCTTTGGGCGCATCCTGATTGGTGATGTCATCGCCGCCAAGCCCCCGGTCTTTGTCCGGCAGATGTTCCAGGGTAAGTTCAACGCCGACGTGCGCGCAGCCGGCGACGGTCCTCATTTCATTTCCATCCAGGCCGGCGCCTGGCGAGCCGACGGGGCCTCAGCGCAGGCAGAAGCATTTTCTCCCACCCCGATGACGTCTCGCCAGGTGGCCGAGGCGCCCTTTAGAGAATCCGCCCGCGCCGTCGATCTCACCGCGGCCGACATCATTGTCTCCGTTGGACGGGGTATCAAGGAAAAGGAAAATATCCCCGTGGTGGAAGCCTTGGCGCAGGCCCTGGGCGCCGAACTCGCCGCCTCCCGGCCCATCTGCGATGCCGGCTGGCTGCCGATGGAGCGCCAGGTGGGCAGCTCGGGCCAAACCGTCGCGCCGAAAGTCTATATCGCCGTGGGTATCTCCGGAGCAATTCAGCATCTGGTGGGCATGAAGGGCGCGAAAACCATCGTGGCCATCAACAAAGACCGCGATGCTCCCATCTTCGAAGTGGCCGACTACGGCATCGTAGGCGATCTATTCGAGGTGGTTCCGGCGCTGGTCGAAGAAATCAAGAAGACCAAAGCCTAGGAGCTTGTTGAAAAACGCGGTGAACCACATGCAGACCGCCGATTCCGAGCCGCGAGAGTCATCGAGCGGACAATTGCGCTTTTCAACAAGCTCTTAGGTCTTATTCGGGGATACCGGCCACGCGCCGCAGGATGTCCATCTCTTCCGGCGAGAAATCGCGCGCATCGTTATTCAGGCGCTCTTTCCGAAAGGCTGGCCTGGTCTGGCGCAACTCCTGGATCTCCGCGCGCACCGCCTGCTGGCGCACCGGACGCAGGCTCTGGAAGGCAGGATACACATCCTGTAAGCGCTGCATCTGATCCGGAGGAAGCTGTTGCAGCTTTCTGAGTCGTTCTTCCACTTGCTGCCGCCGTTCCGGAGCAAGTCGCGACAAAGCCCGTTCCTGGTCCGCCGGCGACATCTGCAGGAAGCGTTCCACCGCCGGCGCCGGCAATGGGATCATCCTTTGCTGCTGGGCTTTCAGCTCTTTCAGCTTCTGCTGCCGAAGAGCTTTTTGCCGGATAATGTCTTGCTTGCCGGCCGGATCTTGCGCCATCGCCGGCATCACGCATCCCACCGCCAAAACTGCTCCGGCCGCGTAATTGAAAAAAGAGCGCATGGAGGTTCTACTGCGCAATGGGCGTCAACAGGTCCATGTCGTCCACGGCCTGCGCCACTTGTTCGATGTCCATCTGGTTCGCCTGCTTAGCCGCATCATGAGTTCTGGGAGCGATCAACAGCCCCAGCCCCACCAATGCACCGGCTGCAACCAACGGGACCGCCGGACGCCACAGCAGCCTCCGCCACCAGGGCTGATGGGAATCTTCCTCTGCGATGCGCGCGTACAACCGCGCGTCGAAGTCCGCCCTCACCTCGGGCGCTGCGAACTCGTCCAGCTTTTCCCACACCGACGCCAGTCCGCGGCAGTCGGCGCAATCCCGGATATGTCGCTCCACTTCCGCCATCCCTGCCGCATCCAGCGTTTTCGCCAGATAGCCGGTCAGAAGCTCCGCGCCTTGCTCGTTCTTATTCAGACAAATCATCGTCTTCCCTCAAAGACAGTCGGATACCTTCACGCCATGTGGGCCAGCCGGCCGCGCAGCGACTCATACGCCCGGAACAACAGCGATTTGACCGCCGATTCCGAACAACGCAGCACTGCCGCGATCTGCGCATAATCCAGACCCTCGTACTTGTGCATCAATACGGCCGCGCGTTGTTTCGCGGGCAGGGCTTCAATCGCCTGCCTCACCTCGCGCCGCTTGACCTCATGGACCATCGCTTGCTCTACCGTCGGTTGGAGATCCGCCACCTGGCGCTCCATGCCGTCCGCGGCGTCTACATCCAGGCTCTCGTGGCCTTTTTCTTTTTTGCCGTCACGTATGGAATTCAGAGCTACGTGGGTCGCAATGCGGAACAGCCAAGTTGTAAATTTCGCGGTCGGCTCATACGTCGAGCGGCTCCGGTAGACCCTGAGGAACACCTCCTGGGCCAGCTCCTCCGATACCGCTTGGTTCTGGACCATGCGATACATGAAGTGCACCACGGGCCCCCGGTGCCGTTCGAGCAACAGAGCGAAGCTGGTGTCATCCCCTTCACCGACCCGCAGCATCAACTGGGCGTCTTGTTCCAGGGCGACGACAGCCTCCATATCTTTTTGAACCCCACCTTCCGGAGAAGGTTTCGGCTATTCGCTCTTAAGCGACCTGTCCATCAGCTCCCGAACGGCGTCCTGAGGACTCTTCCGGCCGCCCATTACAGCGTCCATCTGCTGGATGATCGGCAAATCCACACCGAACTTGGCGCCTAAGGCGACGGCGACTCCGCAGGTTTCCACACCCTCCGCCACCATCCGCATGGATGCCAGGATCTCGCCGAGCGGTCTACCGCGCCCCAACTCCTTGCCTACGTATCGATTGCGGCTTAAATCTCCACTACAGGTTAATACTAAATCGCCCAGACCGGCCAGGCCCGCAAGGGTTTTGGCCTGCCCACCCATGGCGATCGCCAGGCGGGTGATCTCGGCCAGCCCCCTGGTGATCAGGGCGGCCGTGGGATTATGCCCCAGCCCCAGCCCCTCGCAGATACCGGCCCCGATCGCAATCACGTTCTTCAGGGCGGCCCCGACCTCGACTCCCGCGGGGTCGGCATTGGTGTAAAGCCGGAAAGTGGGTCCGGAAAAGGCTTCCTGGACGCAGCGGGCGACCTCGGCATTGGACGACGCGATTACCACCGCCGTGGGGTTCCCCGCAGCCACCTCCCGCGCGAAGGTTGGACCCGAGAGGACGGCGACACGGCTGGCTCCTGTGACTTGATCGGTCACCTGCTCAATGACTTGCGACATCCGCAGCAGGCTCCCCTGCTCCAGACCCTTGGTGGCGCTCACCAGAGTCATCGACGGGGTCACATGCGGCCGCATCGCGGAATAAATGCTGCGGGCGTGGTGCGAGGGGATCACGCCCAAAACGATATCGGCGCCCTCGAGCGCAGCGGGCAGTTCCCGGACGATCTGGATCGCATCCGGAAGACGAAAGCCGGGAAGGAAAACGTCGTTCTCGCGGGAGTTCGCCATGCGCGCGGCCAGATCGGCTTCGTACACCCACAGCCGCAAGGATTCGGATCGCGGAGCCAGCACCATGGCGAGCGCCGTGCCCCAGCTCCCGCCTCCGATGATCGCCAGCCTCATTAAGCTCCCCAGCGGAATTCCGGTTCTTTTCCGGCCCGCATGCGCGTCATATTCTCTTTGTGGCGATAGACCACGATGGCCGCCGCGATCAGCGCGGCCAGAAGTTCATTCCACGTTGGATGCGCGATCAGCCACACGCCCAAAGGGAATGTCGCCGCCGCCAGAATCGAAGCCGCCGAGATGTAGCGCGTGCCCACCACTGTGATCACGAACACGATGACCCCGGCCAACGCGGGAATCGGCGTCAGATATAAGAAGGCTCCCGTGAACGTCGCGACGGCCTTGCCGCCCTTGAAGCCCAGAAAGATCGGGAACGCGTGGCCCACCATAACTGCCAGCGCGGCGTCCGCCATCCAGCCGGGCGAGTTATCGGTGAGAATCGCGGCGATCCACACCGCGGCGTAACCCTTGGCCAAATCCAGAACCAGTGTGGCCGCGCCCGCGCCGCGTCCGGCGGCCCTCAGGACATTGGTTGCCCCGATATTTCCGCTACCCTCGGTGCGAACATCCTTGCCGGTGGTCAATCGCGTCAGCAGATATCCGAAAGGGATCGCTCCCAGCAGGTAGGCGATCAGGATTGCAAGTAGTCCCGGTACAAGTGTTCCGATCATGACTGAATGCTAAATTCCTCCAGCTTAGTGTACGTTCCACCAGCGGACAAATATAACGAAAAAGACGAGGCCGCGTAGTGCCCGATATCGGAAAGCTCGATTTCGGCCAGCGTACGCTTCAATACACCCAACGGGACCGTCTTGCGAGTTCTGGCTAGAGTCACGTGCGGACGAAAGATCCTGGGCTCTGCGGCAACCCCGGCAGCTACGGCGATCCGTTCCGTAGCCACGGCCAGCGTAGTCAGCGTTTCACTCGCTTCCACGCCCGCGTAGAGAACTCGGGCACTGCGCGGATTCGGCAGCCAGCCGATGCGGCGGATGGAAACCTCCACCGGTACGGGAGCCGAAACCGTGCGCAGCGCCCGCTTCAGTTCTTCCAGACGATCCTCGGGCCATTCGCCGATGAATTTTGTGGTGATGTGCAGCTTCTCTACGGGAATCCAGTGCAGCTTCGCCAGCGGACGCAGCCGATCGACCAATGCCCCTAGCCCAGCCTTGACGTCAACCGGAATATCGATGGCGGTGAATAATCGCAAGACCCACCAGTTTACGGCACTGGTGGGTCCAATCGAGAAGTCAATTACTGAAAACGATCTTGGTCGTCGTTCCGCCCAGACGAATCTCCGTAATGCGGTGCGGGCCGTCACCATTCTCGTACTTGAGGGAGTTGGTGCGGTACTTTTCTCCGCCGTTCTCGACCTTCGCCGTTGTCTCAACACTCTGCCTGGTCGAATAGATCTTGACCTTATCTCCGTCTACCTGGACCTTGTATTCCCCAGGGTTCAGTTTGGTTCCGGCGATGACGAACGGATCCAAAAATGTCATCCGGCGGTCGGCAGCCTGGGCTACCACCGCAATTGCACTCGCCATCGCTATGATTCTCAACAGTTTCATTTCTGGGTTCCTCTCGTTACGGGGTATTAAGAAAATATGCCCCTGGAGGCTTGGACTGCGAAAATGCGCCGCGGATCCGCAAAATGCCGAGATCTTACGGTAAGAAACAGGCAATACCTCGAACCTCTGTGCGCGGGAAGCGGGCAAACATGAAAATGCAACTTGGGTCACGATATACTGTGTGGGAGGTCACTCCATGAAACGCATACTCCTTATCGGTCTTACACTCGCAGTCTCGGCCGCGTTCGCACAAGATCAGGCCGCCATCGACAAGGCCCTCCGCGCCGCCCCGGGCAATTTGGGGAAGGACGCCACCGTCATCAAGTGGAAGGCCGACTACACTTATGACACGTTGAAGAAGGGCACCAGCAAACTGGTCTGTTACGACAAGTCAGGGCTGCCGGGGCAAGCGGCATATATGGTCGAATGCACCAGCCTGGGCAACCTGGAACGGGCCGCGCAGAACCTGAAATTCGAGGCGATGGGCGCTCAGAAACAAGCCGCGCTCGACGCCGCCGAGAAAGACGGAACCCGTGTGAAGCCCGAGTTCGGATCGGTGTGGTATCACTCGATGGGCGATCCGGCGAACCCGCGGTCGCACATGACCATCGCCGTCCCGGGCGCCACCACGAAGACTCTCGGTCTGCCTGAAACCGGAGCCGGCGGCGGTGTGTGGATCATGAACGCGGGCACCACCACTGCCCACCTGATGACCCCTGGCGAATAATCCCCCAGAAAAATGAGGCGGCTGATTTTCAGTCTGCTCATTGTGTCAGCGCTGGCCCCGGCGCAAAGTAAGATACCCGGCAAAGCCCAGGGCCAGCGCCAATTCACTGGCGTCATTACGGACAGCATGTGCTCTAGCGCCGACCACAAGGGCATGCGAATGGGGCCGACGGATGCCGAGTGCACCATCGCCTGCGTCCTGGCGCACGGCGCGTCGTACGTTCTCTATGACGGCAAGGAAGTCTACACTCTGAGCGACCAGCGGACCCCGGAAAAGTTCGCCGGGAAAAAGGTGACTGTAACCGGCTCGCTGGACGCTAAAACGAAGACCATTCAAGTGGCTTCCATCATCGCCGCAAAGTGATCCCCAGGCTGTAGAATAATAACTTGCGTTTCAGGCTCTATCCTTTGCGCCTTTCCTTCGTGGCGCGCGGATCCATTTCCTTTTCCCGCGGCGCCGCCGGCAATCAGTTGCGCGGTGCGTTCGGATCCATACTCCATAAACTCGCCTGCGTGCCGGATTGTACGGACGCGCGCGTTTGCGAACGGCGGGAGTCCTGCGAGTATGCTCTGATGTTTGCTCCATCGGCCGCGGCGGGTCCTAGTGGCCTGTCCGATCGGCCACGTCCGTTCGTGTTCCGGGCCAACCACCTGGATGGCCGTACCGTAGCGCAGGGTGAGGCCTTCCACTTCAATTTCCACTGGTTCGATCTGCGCCGTCCGTCGGTAAAGCTGGCAATTCGCGCCTTCGAGGAACTCGCCAACGAGGGGTTGGGTCCGGAGCGGAGTGCGGCGGACCTGGTGGAAGTAACCGGAGATCATGCTCCGCTCAACGTGTCTTTGGATCCGGCGGACCATCCGGTGGACCGCGTGACCGTGCGGTTCGAGACTCCCACCGAGCTGAAGGCCGACGGCCACTCCGTCGCGCGGCCGGAGTTCTCTGTTCTGGCAGCCCGCATTCGCGACCGGATCAGCACGCTGCGTGCCCTGTATGACGAGGGCCCCCTGAAGCTGGGTTTTCGCGAGTTCACCGCGCGCGCCGCGCAGATTCGCATGACGCGCTGCGACATCCGGCATCTGGATGTTTCACGCGTCAGCAGCCAGACCGGCCAGGTTCATCCGCTGGGCGGCTTCGTCGGCGAGGCTGAATATGAAGGCGATCTCGCAGAATTCATACCCTACCTGCACGCCGCCGGGTGGACCGGCGTGGGCCGCCAGACGGCCTGGGGAAAAGGTGTTTTGCGGGTAACGAAGGAGCCTGAAATCGCGCCAAGATTACAAACCGTTGGTGTACACTAAACAATCCGAGGTTTCCACATGCTGAAGAAAGTCTCTACGCTCGTATTCCTATGGGCCTTGTGCGTTTGGGCGGCTGACGTCTGGACGGCCAAGCCATTCACTGACTGGAGTGAAAAAGACATCCAGAAGGTGCTCTCGGATTCGCCCTGGACCGCCAAGATCACGATTATGGGAGGCCCTGCGGCGTTCGCAGGACCCACCGGTGGAGGCAAAGGCGGCGGTGGCGGACGCGGCGGCGGACGCGGCGGACCACAAGGCGATAGCGCCAATAGCGATCCGGGAGTGGATGGCGGGGGCGGCCCCGGCGGCGGAGGCGGCGATTTCAACGTCCCCAGCGGCGTTAGCGTGACACTGCTATGGCAAACCGCGTTGCCGATCAAGCAGGCCTTGATCAAACGGCAATATGGAGCCGAGGCGGGCACCTCGCCCGAAGCCAAAGCCAAACTCGACCGCCAGGAACAGGTATACGTTCTCACGTTGGCGGGTATGCCCGGATTCACACTGGGAGCAGCGCAAGGCGACAAGAAAGCGTCATTGCTCGACGTGACCACGCTCACTGTGGCCGGTAAGCCGCCGCTCAAAGCGGTGGATGTCCAGGTGACGGGCGGACGCGGCACAGGCAACGTAAGTTTCCTTTTCCCGCGTACCACCACGTTCACGGCCGAGGATAAAGACCTGGAGTTTTCCAGCAAGTTCGACAAGACCCCGGTGAAGAAAAAGTTCAAGCTGAAGGACATGGTGTTCAACGGCAAAGTTGAAATGTAGTCTGTCTGCTCCGCTGCCCCGCGCGTTCTACAACCGTCCTTCTATCGAAGTGGCGCGAGCGCTCCTGGGAACGGTCCTGGTGCATGGGGCCACTTCCGGCCGCATCGTGGAAACAGAAGCGTATCTTGGCCCGCAGAGCGGCCTGGAAGATCGAGCCGCGCATTCCTGGCGGGGCGTTACTCCCCGGACCCGCGTGATCTTCGGCGCCCCTGGCCACGCCTACGTGTATCTCATCTATGGAATGTATGAATGCCTGAACGTCGTCGCCGAGCCTGAGGGGATCGCGGGATGCGTCCTGATCCGGGCGGTGGAACCTGTGGCGGGCATCGCGCGGATGCGCCTCCGACGTCCCACGGCCTCGGGAATCGAGAAGCTCGCCAACGGTCCGGGAAAGCTCACTCTGGCTCTGGGGATTACCCGCCGCCACAATGGCGCGGATCTCACCAGCGGTCCGCTGACGATTCATCCTCCCGAACGGCCCGAAGGGCTTCGCATCGGCGTCTCGCCCCGCATCGGGATCAAACCGTCCGCGGATTTGCCGCTGCGTTTCTTCATCGAAGGCAATCGCTTCGTCAGCCGATAGTGCTACGTTCAAGATGTATGCTGAAGTCCACAATCTTCCGCGAATACGACATCCGCGGCGTAGCCGATACCGAACTGCTTAGCTCCGACGTTGTCGATTTGGGCCGCGGCCTGGGAACGCTCCTGCAGCGCAAGAGCGGCCGCTCTATCACTCTCGGCCGCGACTGCCGGCTGAGCTCGCCGCGCCTGCGCGACGCGCTGCTTGAGGGCCTGGTCGATTCCGGCTGCGAGGTTACCGATATCGGCGTGGTCCCGACGCCGCTGCTGTATTTTTCGGCCGTCCATCTGGAGGCAGATGGCGCCGTGATGATCACCGGCAGCCACAATCCCAGCGAGTTCAACGGATTCAAAACCGTCTGCGGCGCGGGCACTCTGCACGGGGAAACGATCCAGGAAGTTCGCCGCATCATCGAAGCGCGCGACTTTCTGCATGGCCATGGCAGCCATGACGATATGGACGTCATCCCGGCCTATCTGGACCAGGTTGCACCGCAGTTCGAGTTTAAGCGACGGGTCAAAGTGGTGCTCGATGCCGGCAATGGAACCGCGGGGCCGGTGGTGCACCGCCTGTTCGAGCGGCTGAACTGCGACGTGACCGAGCTGTTCTTCCCCATGGACGGGCACTTTCCAAACCATCATCCCGATCCCACGGTCCCCGCCAATCTGACGCATCTCCAGGACGCCGTCCGCGCCCAGAAAGCCGAGCTGGGCATCGCGTTCGACGGCGACTCCGACCGCATCGGCGCAATAGACGAAAACGGCGAAGTAATCTACGGCGATATGCTGCTGCTGATTTTCGGCCGCGAGATCCTGACACGGAAACCAGGCGCTACGTTTATCGGCGAGGTCAAGTGCTCGCAGCTTCTGTATGACGAACTAAAGCGGCTCGGCGGGAATCCGGTGATGTACAAGACCGGCCATTCGCTCATCAAAGCGAAGATGAAAGAAGAGCATGCTGAGCTGGCCGGTGAAATGTCCGGCCACATGTTCTTCGCCGACCGGTATTTCGGATATGACGACGCCATCTATGCCGCGTGCCGGCTGATCGAAATCGTGGCGGGCAGCGGCCAGCCGCTTTCCGCTCAGTTCGCCGGACTGCCCAAGTTGGTCTCCACACCGGAGATTCGAGTGGATTGTCCGGATGAGGTCAAGTTCCAAGTGGTGGAGCGGGTTGCCGCGAGCTTCAAGAAAACTCACAAGGTAATCGATATCGATGGTGTGCGCGTGCTGTTCGAGCAGGGCTGGGGTCTGCTGCGAGCGTCCAACACACAGCCTGTGCTGGTGATGCGGTTCGAGGCCAGGAGCGAGGAGTGGCTGAAGAGCTACCAGCAGGAAGTGGAAGTTGTGCTTGAACAGGCCAAGGCAGCAGTAGCTTAAGGAGCCACGTGCGCGTCCGGAGGCCGACCTCCGAGAGAGGTCCGGCCCCCACCCACGCGCTGGCGCTATATCGCCGTTATTTGAGAATGCCAGAAATCGCCACGTTAAGCCAACTAAAAAGACCCTTATCCCGTTTCTCTAAGGGGATTACCCGAGACCACTTACCCAATTCAAGATAACTTCCGGAAAACCAACACGGCATTTAGCCCTCCGAAGGCAAAGGAATTGGAAATAGCGCATTCCACCTGGGCCGCCCTCGGCGTGTTGGGAACCACATCCAGGTCGCAGGCTGGATCGGGTGCAGTGTAGTTCGCGGTGGGTGGGATCAAGCCGTATTGAAGCGCGCCGAGCGTTGCGGCCGCCTCCAACGCTCCCGCAGCGCCCAGGGCATGGCCGTGCATGGACTTCGTCGAGCTGACCATCAGCTCCGCAGCGTGTGCGCCGAAAACAGACCGGATCGCTTCGGTCTCGGTGGCGTCGTTCGCGGTGGTACCTGTGCCGTGGGCGTTCACGTAGCCGATGGCCTGGGGCGCGAGTTCCGCGTCGGCCAGCGCGCTCCGCATGGCGCGAGCGGCGCCCAGAGCTGAAGGTTGGGTGATGTGGTGCGCGTCGGAAGACATTCCGAATCCTGCGATCTCACCGAGGATTTTCGCGCCGCGTGCGCGGGCCCGTTCCTCCGGCTCCAGAATCAGGACGGCCGCGCCCTCCCCCAATATCAGACCGCGCCGATCCAGAGAAAACGGCCGGCAGGTATCCGGCGCGACCACGCGCATGGCTTCCCATGCTTTGAGAAATCCCATCGAGAGAGGCGCTTCACTGCCGCCCGCGATAGCCACCTCAGCCTCGCCGGATCGGACCATCCTGAACGCTTGTCCGATGGCATGATTGGCGGAGGAGCAGGCTGTCGAGATGGTGTACACCGGGCCGGTGATGCCGTATTCGAGCGAAACGCGGCTGGCTCCCGCGTTGCTCATGGCACGTGCGATGGTCAAGGGTGAAACGCGCGGCTGCCCGAGCGCGTACAGGCTGTAGAATCCTTCGTCTTCGGTAGCCTTGCCGCCACCCGAGCAGCCCAGCACGATGGCTGTCCTTTCCCGAAGCTCCGATGAGAACTGGATACCCGAGGCTCCGATCGCTTCGCGTGCCGCCACCGCCGCAAACTGCGCGAACCGGTCCAGCATCTGCGCGTCTTTCTCATCAAAATGGTGCAGAGGATCGTAGTTGGGAACCTCAGCTGCGTTGGGGAATCGAAGAGACCCGGCCGGAACCAGGGTCAGAGGTCGAATGGCGCTACGGCCCGCTGCGAGGCCCGCCCACATGTCCGGGAACGTCGCCCCGAAGGCCGAGACAGCCCCGATGCCGGTGACCGCAACCCGGCGATTCATTTCTGAGATTTCGCAATAAGGAGTTTCTCGATCCCCTCGACCATCTCGCGCACCGTACGGATACCGCGCGCCGCGTCGTCGGGGATGTCCAGATCAAATTCACCTTCCAGTGCAAACAGGATATTGATTCCGTCGAGAGAATCGATCTTCAGCTCTTCGAAAGTCTTGTCAATAGTAACGGTTTCCGGGGGAATCTTCTGAGTCTTGGCGATTACGCCGGTCACACGCGAGATCAGTTCGTCGGACATAGTATCTGGCTAAGGGTAAGAAATTGGAATCCGCGTTCCTGAAGCACCGGCAGCGCGGACTCGACCGCCTGAATGGTCGTGTCGATATCGGGCGAAGACCGCACGCCCCGGCCGTCATGCAAGCAGAGAATGCTTCCGTTTGTAGCGCTGTTCACCAGGAGTCCGGAGACACGCTCCGATGGCCATTTCCAATCGCGGCCGATCACGGTCCACATCACGCCGCGCAGCCCCAGGGCTTGCTGAGCCTGCGCCACGCCGAACCAGCGCACGCCGTAGGGAGCACGGAACCAACGCGGTGCAACGCCGGTGATTTCCTGAATTGTTGTTTGCGCATCTGCCATTTCGCGATAAATATACCGCGGTGATTTGAAATCCAGGCGAGGATGAGAATCGGTATGATTCCCCAGTTCATGGCCGCGGGCGGCTACCTCGCGTGCGACATCCGGACAGCGGCGGACGTTCTCACCGCACATGAAAAATGTCGCGGGAACATGATATTTGTCCAAGGTTTCAAGCAGTTTAGGCGTCGACTCGCTGGGGCCGTCATCGAAGGTAAGGGCGAGCACCGGACGGCGGCGGTCGCCATGGTAGAAGGACTCGCCGAAGACGGAGGAGGATCGTCCACGCACGGCGTATCCCATGAATCCCACCGCGGCGGCCACTCCGGTGGCTACGCCGAGCAACCCGCTATCCATGTTGTACATGATAGTCGGGGCGAGGCCCGCCGCGCCCGGCATGGCCTACGGCATAAACTTGAAATCGGAGATTCCGATCTCGTCGTTGCCCTGCACCAGGAATCCGAATTTGCCGTCGGCAAAGTCATGTTCCGGCTTGGTCCAGTCATCCAGAGTGATCCACTCCCGGTTCTTCTGAATGCGCTGGATCAGGTGGTCCCGTGAAATCTCAATCTCGATAGCCCAAGCCTTATCCTTGCTCTCAACGTTGTGTTTCACCTTGGCGTGATCGCTGTTCTTGCCGTTCACCACGTCCCGAATGGTCAGGTTATTTTCATCCAGTTCGGACAACACGTAGTTCTTCGGGTCCTTGTAGTCGGTTACCCAGCGCACGCGGCCGCCTTTAAAAACATTGCCGCCCCGGATCAGGTACACCGCGAATGTGTAGGTGCCGGCCGCAGGCGGCCTATAGGTGAGGAAGCCACCGCCCCGGCGGCGCCAGACCCCGTTATCCTGCTTGTCCCAGCCTTCCTGATTCTCGAATCCGTCCATCGACGACGCTCGCGCCCGAACCACTTTGGGAGCCGGCGGCTCGGGTTTGGGCTCCGGGGCAGGAGGCGGAGGAGGAGGAGGCGCAGGCGCACGTTCGGCCACTAGCGCCGCATCGCTGCCGCTGATCGTCACCGTCTGCCCGGCGGTAAATGTACGGGAGAACTGTTTAGGCGCAAACCGGTCATGCCGGAGACCGATGACGTGGGCCCCAGGAGTCACGGACGGGCTGCGAAAGCTCCCGTTGTCCGCCACACTGCCGACACTGCGCTGATCGATAAGAACCTCGGCGCCGGGAGTCGCTCCATCGATTTGCAGAGAGGCGGTCGTGGGCTGCGGCTTCAACTTGAACTCCAGCCGCACTTCACTGCCCTTCTTGACCTCAGCCGTTTGAACCGGCGAATCTTCAAATCCGGCTTTGACGACGCGGACGTCCACCTGCCCGATCGTTTGTATCCGCAGCTGCCCGCTCTGGGTGCGGCGCGGATATTCCTTATTGTTCACGAAAACACGAGCGTTATTTTCAACCGTGGAAACAATGAGGGTGCCCACGTTGCGGTCGGTCTTCAAGAACGCCGTCAGAATCGGACCCGGCCCGAAATCCTCTTTGAAGGTCCGCTGGTCTGAACCCTGGCTAATGGACAGCTCGTCCAGTCCCGGCTGAAAGTTCTTCAGATTCACACCCGCCGGACCTGTGCTGTCCTCCTCTTGACCGTTAACAGCCAACTTCCAGGGGCCTGAACTTGTCACCACGCGGGCGCGCCCGGCTAAACTCGAAACCAGCATTGCCAGCATGTTTCGAGCGGTCACGGTACCGCTTACCGCCGGCACCGCGGCAGGAGCCAGATCGAAGCTGAAGGATGCATCCGCGCCTGCTCCGGTCACGGTGACAACATGCGCCCCGACTGGAACTCTTTCAAATATGTACTGGCCGTCCTGCAAATCCACTGGCGGTTGTGAATCCAGGACGACTTTCCCCTGCGCCAGATCGGATAAAATTCTAACCGTTTGCGGCCGCGCTTCCAGAGTCAAGTTCACTGTTTCAGGCTTTCCCAGAACCAGGTTGACGCCGCTGGCGGCGGGCTCGTAGCCATCCAGAAACGCAGTGATCTGATAGGCTCCTGGCGAAAGGTCAAGCCTGCAGTTGGATGTGCATTTGGCTTCCCCATTCACCCGAATGGATGCTCCCGGCGGATTCGTGGCGAACTGCACCGGGACATCATTGGCGGCCAGATCCGCCAAACTCACGTTGCGGCGGCGGGCGACATTCACCAGCACCACGATCAAGATGAGGGAAAGCACCACGCCTACGGCCACACCCATCCACAGAGCGCGCTGCCATTCCATCCCTTGCGTCTCGGGGACCTGCCGGCTCGCCGGAACGGATGCGGACGGCAGAGTGGGCAGCACGTCATCGGCAATCGTAGTAGACGAGGCGTCGAAAGGGGGTGGGGGTAATTCAAAAGAAGCAGTCGGCAAACCGGAGCTGGGCGGGCGAGTGGAAGGCGTCAGCCGGGCCGCACGGCTCAGCAGAAGCCGTTTAGTATCCTCCACAGCCTTATGGACTTCCGGATCGCCGGGATTTTCGCGATAAAGCTGTTCAACCCGCAACCGGATGGGTTCTAGTTCGGCTAGATCCAGCGCAAGGTCCACCTGCTGGCTCAGCGCCTTGAGTTCCTCTAGCGGCTTGGGGTTTTGGGTTCCCACGATGCTATCCTACACTAGCGCCGTGACTATCGCCCTCGACGCTACTCCTCTTACCGTATCGACTGGAGGCGTCGGCCGCTACACCCTGGAGCTGGCGCTGGCGCTGGCCGCCGAGTACCCCAACGACCAGTACTGGCTCCTTTCCGATCAGGTATTTCGCCCTCCAACGGCTTTGCCGCCCAACCTGCATACGGGTGAGGGACCCCGGAACCAAGCCGAGCGGAAGTGGTGGCTCTGGGGCCTCGAACGGGAGATGCTGCGTCGGGGGATTTCGTTATTCCATGGCACGGATTACTCTGTTCCCTACGTTCCCCTGCGGCCAAGCGTCATGACGCTGCACGATCTGAGTCCCTGGATGGATCCTATATGGCAGCCCGACGCTATCCGCGTCCGTCGCCGGACGCCGCGGCTGCTAAGGATGGGCCTGGCGACCATGATCATTACTCCAACGGAAGCAGTGCGGCGGGCCGCCATCGAGCGTTTTGGGCTCCAACCGGATCGGGTAGTCCCGGTGCCGCTGGCAGCGAGCGAACTCTTTCGTCCCGTTGTTCCCCCGGTGACGACGCCCCCCTATTTTCTCTTCGTAGGAACACGCGAGCCACGCAAGAATATCGCCCGCCTGTTGGACGCCTGGAGGGAAGTACGCCAAACGTCGGCCATCGATCTGGTTCTGGCGGGGCGGGTTCGCGCTGACTCCCCGGCGATCCCGGAAGAACCCGGCTTGCACCTACTGGGCGAAGTTCCCGACTCCGCACTGCCGGCGCTCTACTGCGGCGCGCTGGCCTGCGTGTATCCATCGTTGTATGAAGGATTCGGACTTCCGGTGCTGGAGGCGATGCAGTGCGGCGCGCTGGTGATCACTTCGCGCGATCCGGCGATCCTGGAAGTGAGCCATGGGGCCGCAATGTACGTGGATGCATGTGACACATCCGCGCTGGCAGAGGCGATGAGAGCCGTAGCCGCCGAACCCGCGAAGTTTACCGGGCTTCGGGAGCGCGCGGTCGCACGCGCGTCGGAATTCACCTGGCGCGACACGGCTCGCCGCACACGGGAGGTGTATGACGCCGCCGCGCGCCTTTTTTCTCACTCCTGAGGAACCCAAGATCGGTTCGGGGGGCGGCGGATTGCGATCGGCATCCCTGCTGGGCTATTTGCGGAGCAAGTGCGATGTGCAGACGGCGACGTTCTCGCTGCGCTCGCATTCGAAAAGTCCGGCGGCTCGGATTTGGCGCAACACGAAAAGGCTAGCCAGAGGATGCCCGCCGCTGTTCGATCGCTTCTCGGGATACGAGAGGCAGTTGACCGAGGCTCTGCATGGCCGCTATGCAGCCGGCGTGGTGGAGCACTTCTGGTGCGCTTCGTATGCGAGTCTTCTGCGAAGCTCGTGCGACAGGCTGGTGCTGGATCTGCACAATATCGAGAGTCAACTGGCGCGGACACACGCAGAAGCCGCACGCTGGCCGGCCTCCTGGGCTTCCAAGCGATTCGCGGAGTCCTACGAGCGTCTGGAACGCTACTGGCTGCCGAAGTACGACGTGATTCTGGTGGCCTCTGAAGAGGATCGCCGGCGGCTATCGCATCCTGATGTGCGGGTGTTTCCCAACGCGTTACCCGAGATACCGCAACCCCGCGTTCCTGAAGCGAACGCTATCCTCTTCAGCGGGAATCTCGAATACCATCCCAATGTCGAAGCGGTTCGATGGTTCCGCTCAAAGGTGTGGCCGAGCGTGCGCGAGCAGGCTCCTGCGGTCGAATGGCGACTGCTGGGAAGGAATCCAGCAGCGATTACGGCGTTCACGAATGGCGATCCGAGGATTCGCGTGATCGGTCCCGTGGAGGACGCCATCGCGCACCTGGCGGAAGCCCAGGTGTGTATCGTGCCCCTGCTTTCGGGAAGCGGAACTCGGTTTAAGATCCTGGAAGCCTGGGCGGCGGGACGCGCCGTGGTTTCTACCACGCTGGGAGCGGAAGGCCTGGGGGCGAGCGACGGAGAACACCTGCTTCTGGCTGACGATGCGGCGGATTTCGCTGCCGCTGTCTTACGTCTGTTGAACAACCGCACATTGCGCGCTCGCTTGGGCGATGCGGGACGGGCCCTCTATATGGAACAGTTCACATGGCCGGCGGCATGGCGGAGGCTGGACGAATCGGGCGGGATCTAAGAGCGGGTCGTGCTATTTTCCGGCGATCCCCAGCAACCGGAAGCTGGTCACGAACTGAACCACGGCGCGATTGTCCTCCGCGCCGTTAATCTTCGGACCGCGCTCCACCGTATACCCGAATTTTATGATTTGATTCGCGGCGGGACGAAAACCGGCGCCAAATTCGTATGTCTCGGTTCCCGGAAAAGCCACAGGGTGACTGTAGCCGATTCGAGCAGCGGTATACCAGCGGGGATGCAGCACGCGGCGAACCTCCGCGTAGCCCGTGTGCAGGTTGTAGTTGGCGATCTTCCGATAGGTCATCTGAAAACCCTGCAGCTCTCCATAGACATTCCAAGGCCCGCGTCCCCATTGCACGTCGACACCGTAGCCATTCGCGGGCAAGCTATGCGGCGGAGCTTCACCGGGGAAGTAGAATTTGTAGTGCCGGTCCAAATACGGACCGCGGTAGGCCGACGCGCCCACGCGAAATCCCTGTGCGATGGTATAGCCTGCGCCTACGGTCCAATCGCCATACTGATCGCGATCGAAAACACTGCGCGGATTCGCCGGAGAGGAATTCGTGAACTGCGCCCGCACATCGAACGCTCCGGCGGTAGCGTCCACTTGCGCGCCGGCCAAGCCTTGAATCTGTACGCCGCCCGAGTAGTAACCGTAGGAACCGGGCACGCCGGGCAAAGGGTTCATCGACGGATCGTATCGCAGCAGGAATGAACCGAAGGCGGACGTGAGCTGTCCCGCACGCACCACCATAGACGCCTTTTTCCAGAACTGGGAGTAACTGATATTGGCGTTCAGGATGTTCGTCTTGACGCCGTAACCCTGGCTGTAGAATTCTTCCGGAAAGTACGGCCGTGAATGAATTTGAATCGCTCCCGAGATCGCCCAATGAGAATTTAGTTTCCAAGCCGGATACAAAATCGCCTGGAACCCGCCGGTTACCGGTTCGCCCTCGCGAGGCTCTTCGGTCAGCTCGCGAGAGTAGGCCGATTGGGCGCTGACGGTGGACCGCAGCTCGAACCCGGATTCGGCTTCCTGCGCGGAAGCACACACGGAGGCGCATGCGGCTAGAAAAATGACTCTGGAAATCATACCGGGGTCTCCTGAACGGCTTCCGTCCGTACGGCGGCCGACAAATGATGCAGCGCATCCAGAATCGGATCTTCTTCCCTCGCCTGCGGCTTGGCGATGTTGCCCAACGCGAGAAATGCCTGCACGGCGGCTGGATCCAGCTGCGTTCCGGCGCACTTTTCCAGAATGCGGACGGCTTCTTCGTGCTGCATTCCGCGCCGATAGGGACGATCGGACGTCATTGCATCGTAGGCGTCGGCCACTTTAACGATCCGGGCCGATCGCGGCGTCTCCTCGCCGGTCAATCCTCGCGGATAGCCGCCGCCGCCCCAATTCTCATGGTGCAGCTCCACCACTTGCAGGTAGGCGTCGAAACCTTGCACACATTCGAGGATCTTCCGGCCGATCACCGGATGCTGCTGAATCAGAGATTCCTCGTCAGCGGTAAGCTTTCCAGGTTTTTGCAGCACGGCATCGGAGATTCCGATCTTGCCGATATCGTGCAGCAGCGCACCCACGCGGATAATCTCCAGCTCCTCCGCGGGGACACCCATGGCTCGGGCGATGGCGCAGGCGTACTCGCTCACGCGCAGGCTGTGACCGGCAGTGTATGGATCGCGGGCATCGAGTGCGCTGGCGAGTGAACTGACGAATTCCACGTAGGCCCGCACCAACTGGTCGCGGCCTTCCTGAATGGCCGTGGCGGCGTGATTGAAACTGTCGGTCAATTCCCGAATCTCGCGGACGCCTTTCCGACCGGAGGGAAACTCCGGCAGAACGCCCGTCTTACCGCTTTCGCGCAAACGAGCAACTACGGCCGCCAGCGGCTTCACAATCGATTTGGACGAGAACGCCGCGATGGCGAAAGCGCCCAACAAAGCCGTTAGCCCGGCGCTCAAGAAAATGTCTCGAAGCGCGGCTTGCACGGGTGCGGCGGCCGCATCCAGGCTACGTAGACTTCGCAAAGCGAACTCTTCGTTTTGAGAGGAATCCAGGGGGACGGACAAGTAGGTCTCACCGGCCATTTGCACTTCGCATTCGGCTTGCGGCGCGCATTTTCTCAGTGCCGCTTCGATTCTGGAGCTGTCCACGTTAGGCGCACTGGCTGCGATCACGGACTCGCCGCGCAAGAGCACGGCCGGCATCGTGACGTCTTCCGCGAGATCGAATTGTTCGCCCACCGCCAGCGTCCCGACGTTCTCCTGCCCTTGCGCGATCGCCACAGAGGTCACACTGAAGATCCGGTCCTGCATCGAGAAAAACCCGCGCGCAGGAAGACGCAGGCTGGCGAGCTTGACGGGCGCGAATCCAGCTTTCTGACGAATCACTCCAGCTAGGGGGTCGCCGGAAGGAGTGGACACGGCCAGAAAGTCAAACCCCATGGTGTCGCAGATTTCGCTGAGTTGATCCTCTACGGTACGCCGGGCCGCGTCGGGCGTCTGGTGTTCGGCGGCCAGTAACTGCAGACCGGCTTTCAGTGCGGGATTTTCCACCACGACGCGAAGAATGCGGATATTCTTGAGCTCGCTTCGCTCCCGCACTTTTGCCAGAGTCGCCTGGTTATTGCGCTCGGCGGACCGCAATCCTTCCTTGACCGCGGACAGGGCTGCGGTCCGGACCGCCCAGAAACTACCGGCCAGCAGCCCGGTAAACGGAAGGAATGACCACAAGAAGGCCCGTGTCGCAAAGCGCATCTAGTGACCCGCGTGGCTGGGTGCCTGACTACCGGAGATTTCCGGCAAGGGCACGAAGAAATTAATTTCGGAATTCAGTCCCGGCATCACTTCGACGGTTTTGCGGAAAGTTCCCGCCGTCTTGTGCCATGCCACAACGGAGTATCTTCCGGGCGGCACATCGGCCAGAACGAACAGGCCAGCGGGATCCACGCGAGCGGCCCATGCGTTCGGCGTCACCACAACGGTGCCTGTCATGTTCGGATGCAGGTGGCAGTAAACCGAGACCACCCCTGGCCTGTCGAATGTGACCATTCGAGTCTGGCCCTTGGGGTAGTTGCCCAGGTCGAAACTCTTGGGCTTGGAAAGCGAGAACACATTGTGAAAAATCGGATCGAAGTTGGGGAAGGAAACGGAAGAGCCCGCCGGGATCGTAACCAGATCGGGAGAAAACCTCCGGTTCTGCTGTTCCATGACCGCCGGCGGAAGGGATGCCGTGCGCTGCAACCCTTCCAGATAGACCACCACATGCGATCGTTCATAATCGAGAGGATTCTGGTCGGAATCGGGCCGCAGATTGACAGGTGTGCCTCGCTGGTACAGGCCGGCGGCCGGAGTTACATTCCTGGGAGTAAGCTTTCGCTCGACTGTAACCACCCCGCGAATATCCGCCGCGTGGAGAACCGGAAGACTCCCAAGAGCGGCCAGAACGCGGAGCAAACGAATCTTCATCCTAAAGCTGATCGGCAAAACCAGCGAGGTGCGCTCTAAGGGGTTCTCCTTACACTAGTGGTCGTCCTCGGCGCATTTTCCCAGACAGTTGAGGTAATCGGTCTAAAGCTTTGCTTTGTGTGGTTTACGGAGGACCCTCTGCACCTGTGGAAAAGCTGTATGCAATCATCATCTTATCCGCTGGGATTCTGACATTCACATTTCCTGAAAATCTATCAACTAAACTACGGAGTTAAGCGTCTAATTCCTCAAGATCCTCCAGGAGGGAGGGGTGTGCGAAGCATTGTGCTCGTGATGTCGGCGGTGGTGCTGGTGTCGTGCGAGCGCGCCACGCCCAGCAACGCCGGAACCCAGGTCGCATCCGTATCGGCAGTCTCGGCTGCCGAGCCGACGCACGGGCAGCGCGAGGTCCGGTTGACCGGCACTGTCGAAGCAGTGCATTCGTCGAAGGTTATCGTTCCACAGACCTTAGGCCAAGGCGGCCAGCTCACCCTGACCCATCTGATCCCCAATGGGACGCATGCCGAAAAAGGCGATCTGCTGGCGGAATTCGATCCCACCCAGCAAATCGACAACGGACTAGCCGCGCGCGCCAAGTACGAAGACCTGGGACATCAAGTGGAGCAGAAAGCGGCTCAAAATCGCGCGGACCAGGAGAAGCGGCGTTCGGATCTTACCCAGGCTCAAGCCGATCTGGGAAAGGCGGAACTCGACCTGCAAAAGGCGCCCATCCTGGCTGAGATCGCCAAGCTGGAGAACGACATCAAGGCGGCCAACGCGCGCATGCACGTGGAAAGTCTTACGAAATCCAACGCGTTTCATGACCAGTCTGACGCTGCGGCCTTGAAGATTTTAGAGCTGCAGCGCGACCGGCAGAAAGTAGCCCTGGAACGCGCGCAGATCAACCTCGACCGGATGCAGGTTCGCGCGCCGCTGGCGGGCATGGTGGCGCATCAGAACGTTTATCGCGGAAACTCCTTCGGCCACGCGCAGGAAGGCGATCAACTCTACCGGGGCCAGGCGCTGGTGAGCATTTTCGATCCTTCCGAGATGCTGGTTCGCTGTTCGGTGGGCGAGCCGGACGGCGCAGCCCTGGTGCCGGGAACGCGCGCCAAGGTCTACATCGACGCGTATCCCGACCTGGCGCTGCCGGCGCACTTCGAATTTGCGAGCCCCATGGCATCGTCCGCGCTGGGCAGTCCGGTGAAAACGTTCTCAGCAGTTTTCAAACTGGATAAGACCGATCCGCGGCTGACGCCGGACCTGTCAGCGGCGGTGGTGTTGGAACCGCGCGGCGGCCCGTCGCCATCGGGAGCCGGCCGGTGAAGAGACTTCTCCGCGCAGTAATCTGGCTGGCCGTGCTGGGCGCGATCAGCGCAGCGGGCTGGGTTGGTGCCCAGAAATATCGCGGAACGCAGACGGCCGCAGAGCTTCCCGTCGCGCAGGCTCGCGAAGGCGAATTTCTGGCGATCATACGCTGCCGCGGTGAGCTGCGTGCCGTCCGCTCGGCACAAATCTACGCTCCCATCGTCCCCAATCTGCGGATCGCCTGGATGGCCGCGAACGGCGAAGTGGTCGAAAAAGGCTCGCCTGTGATCCGCTTCGATTCGAGCACGGCGGAGCAGGACCTGATCCGCAAGCAAGCCCAGCTCACGCAGGCGCAGGCGACGTTAGATCAGGCGCTGGCGCAGGCCCAAATCACGGCCGACCACGACGAAGGCGATCTCAAGGATGCCCGCTATAACGTGGAGAAGACCCGCCTGGGCACGGCCGCCAACGAATTCGTCGGGCGCATCCAGGCGGAGCAGGCGCGCATCGACCTGGGAGTCGCCGAGCAGAGGCTCAAGGTCCAGGACGCCAACATCGATCTCCACGCGACGTCCGACAGATCCCGGCTGGCGTCGCTCACCCGCCAGCGCGATCAGGCCAAAGCCGACGTGGAGCTCACCAAAGCGCGCATCGCGCAGATGGAAATTCCCGCTCCGTTGGGCGGCGTAGTGGTTTTCGTTTCCAACTATAACCAGGGTCCGCTCAACGCCAAGCCGTTCAAGGTCGGCGACAACGTGTACTCGGGCATGAACCTGGCTGAGATTCCCGACATGACGTCCTTGGTGATGGACGCCAAGGTCGAAGAGATCGATCGCGGCCGCGTGGCCGTCGGAAAAGACGTGCAGGTGCGCGTGGACGCACTCCCGGAACTGCTGATTCGCGCCAAGATCACCCAGATTTCTCCGCTGGCGGAACTCAGCAACGACTATCCGCCGACGCGCAGCTTTCGCGGCTATGCATCGCTCCAGGTTCCCGACCCGCGTCTGCGTCCGGGGATGAATGGCGGCATGGATATCGTGATCGACCGAATTCCCAAGGCCATCAGCATTCCCACGAAAGCAGTGTTCACGCGGGACGGGAAACCGGTGGTGTTTGTGGCGGACCGCGGGACCTATCGGCCTACGGCCGTCCAACTGTTAGCGCGAAATCCGGATGAAGTGGCGGTCTCGGGATTGAAGTCCGGTGCAATGGTCGCACTGGCGGATCCGGACAAGAAGGAAGCCAAACAGTGAAGAAGCGGCTTCTGATTTCGGTGGTGGTGATCGCGGTCCTGGGGACGCTGGCATGGGGCGCGATGCGCGTGATCCAGATGACCGCGCCGGAAGACAAGAATCAAATTCCCACCACGAAGGTGCGTAAGGGCAAAGTCACCATTTCGGTCTCGGCGCGCGGTGAATTGCAAGGCGGGAACTCCGAGGTGTTGACCGGTCCGATGATCGGCGGCGATCTTCCCATCACGTATCTGCGCGAACCCGGGGAGCTGGTCAAGCCGGGCGACGTGGTGGTGGAATTCGACACTACAGCTCAGGAATACAACTTGCGTGAAGCCGAGGCCGACCTGGCCGAAGCCGAACAGCAGGTGATCAAGGCCGAAGCGGACGCGCAGGCGACCATCGAAGAGGCTCGCTACCAGACGCTTACCACCGCCTCGGACGTGAAGATCGCCGAGCTGGAGGTGCGCAAAAATCCGATTCTGGCGGCTGTTCCGGCGCGGCAAAATGAGATCGCACTGGAGGCCGCCAAGAATCGCCAGGTCCAGGCGGAGAAGGATTTCAACAACAAGAAAACCACCGCCGGCGCGGGCATCGCGATTCAAAAAGCGGCTGTAGATAAGTCCCGTGTGCTGGCCCAAAACGCGAAGCGGCAAATCGACAGCATGACTCTGAAAGCCAAGACCGGCGGTTACGTGAATGTGCAGCAGAACAGCAATCAGAACAACTTGTACTACGGTCAGGTGCTGCCGGATTTCCAGGTGGGGGATGCGGCCCGCTCCGGCCAGGCCGTGGCGCAAATCCCGGACATGAGCAATTGGGAAGTGAGCGCCAGTATTCCGGAGCTTGACCGAGGCCACCTGGATGTCGGCCAGAAGGTCATTATTCACGCCGCGGCGATTCCCGGACGCGAGTTCCGCGGCCACGTCAAAAGCCTGGGAGGAACGTCCGGGTCCGCGTGGGATCGGCGATTCGAGTGCCGCATCGCCTTGGACGAAACCGGTCCTGAGCTGCGGCCGGGGATGACGTCCAATATCCTGATCACGGTGGAATCGCTGGACGACGTTTTGTGGGTGCCCTCGCAGGCTCTATTTGAAAGCGGCGGACGCGCGTTCGTCTACGTTCGCACTCCGCAGGGATTTGTTTCGCGCGATGTGAAACTGGTCCGGCGCAGCGAAAGCCAGGCCGTGATTACCGGGATCGGCGAGGGCGAGCAGGTAGCGCTATCGAATCCGGATCAACAGACCAAAGCCGGTAAGACCGCGGATACAGGCGGCGTCATGAAGGCGCTGACGAAGTGATTCTTCTTTCGGACTTGGGGCAGGCGTTCGGGAATCTGCGCGCACAGAAGACGCGCACGCTGCTGACCGCGATGGGCATCGTGTTCGGCGTGGGCTCGGTGATCGGCATGATGGCGATCGGCGCGGGCGCACGCGAGGAGTCCCTGCGCTTCATCGAACTGCTGGGCGTGCGGAATATTCTAATCGATTCGCGCAAGGCGATGAGCCAGGAAGAACTCCAGCAGCGCCGGCGATCCTCACCCGGGCTTTCCGAACGCGACGTCCGGATTCTGCAGGCGAATATCGATGCGATCGAGGTTCTTTCGGCCCGGCGGACCTTGCATCCCGCGGCAGCTTTGCCCAAACCCTCGCGCGATATTCCCGAGTTGTACGGCGTCCGGCCCTCGTATAGCTCGATCCATAGCTTGCAGTTCGCCGAGGGCCGCTTCTTCGACGATTCCGACGACGAGCGCAGCGCACTGGTCTGCGTCCTGGGCGAGGCGGCCAAAGTAAGCATGCTGGGCTACGATCCGGCCGTAGGCAAATTCGTCAAGGTCAACGACACCTGGCTCGAAGTGGTGGGCGTGCTCAAGGAACAGCTGATGGCCGGAGCGCAAAACAGCGGCGGCGCCATGCAGGACAGCAACAACATCATCTACGTTCCGATCAACACGTTCCAATACCGCTACTGGGACCGCAGCGCCAATATGCGCGACGAACTGGATGGCATCGAGCTGCGCCTGCGGCCCGACGCGGACAGCATCGAGGTGGCCAAAGTTGTCACGGCCGTGCTGAATTCGACGCACCACGACACCCAGGATTTCATCGTTACGATTCCGGCCGCGCTGCTGGCCCAGCAACAACGCACGCAGAAGATTTTCACCTACGTGATGGTGGCGATCGCGGCAATCTCGTTGTTGGTGGGCGGCATCGGAATCATGAACATCGTGCTGGCGACGGTGCTGGAACGCACCCGGGAGATCGGTATCCGGCGATCGGTCGGCGCGCGACGATTCGACATCGTGCGGCAGTTCCTGACGGAATCCGTGCTGATCTCGGCCGGCGGAGGGCTGCTGGGAATTGGGTTCGGCTTCTTCCTGGCCTGGCTGATCGCGCGGACGGCCGAATGGAAGACCATTGTCACAACCGTGTCCGTGGTAGTGGCCTTCGGGGTATCCGTGGCAGTGGGCGTGCTCTTCGGCGTGTATCCGGCGGTGAAGGCGTCGCGCATTAATCCCATTGAGGCACTGCGTTATGAGTAGCAATCCCGAAAGGTGAAAACTTCTTCACATTAGCGCCCTAGACGCGTTACGCTACGTGTAGGGATGTATCCAGACGTTATCGGAGATCGTAAAGGACGGGCGTGAAGACTTCGGAGATTTTGCAGGCTTGGAACATGATTCTGAAGGGGAAGCCACCTTCTCTTTCGATCGAGATTACCCGCGAGTGTCCACTGCGCTGCCCCGGTTGCTACGCCTACGAGGATGGGCATCTGGGCGGAGGCGTTACCCTGCGCGGGCTGCGCGATCGCAAAGGACAGGAACTGGTCGACGGCGTGCTGGAAGTTGTCGACCGCGTGAAGCCTCTGCATCTCTCGCTGGTGGGCGGCGATCCGCTGGTCCGCTATCGCGAATTGGAGACCCTAGTGCCGCTGCTGGTGGACCGCGGGATACACGTCCAGATTGTCACCAGCGCCTTCCGCACTTGGGCGCCCGCCTGGAGTTCGATGTCCGGAGTGAATGTGGTGGTTTCGATCGACGGGCTGCAGGCCGAGCATGACGTCCGGCGCGCTCCCGCCACCTATGACCGGATTCGGAAAAACATCGCGGGCCAAAAGATCACGATCCACTGCACGGTGACCGGACAGATGATGAAACGTCCGGGTTACTTGCGGGAGTTTCTGGAGTTCTGGCATCCACAGGCAGAAATACGCAAAGTCTGGTTCAGTATTTTTACGCCGCAAGTGGGCGACGACTTGCCCGAAATTCTGACAGCGTCCGAGCGCCGCCAGGCGATCGAGGAGATGCTGGTATTGCGGCAAGATTTTCCCAAGCTGGATATGCCCAAAGGCTTGATCCACCAATTCGCCGCGCCGCCGCACAGCCCTGAGGATTGCGTGTTCGCTCTCACCACGCAGACGATATCGGCGGACCTCGAAACCAAGATCACGCCTTGCCAATTCGGCGGCAAACCGGATTGTGCGTCGTGCGGATGCATTGCCTCCATGGCGCTGGCGGCGGTCGCCGCGCACAAGCTGGGCGGGTTTATTCCCGTGGGCATGATCTTCAAAGCTTCCGTGAAAATCGGGGCGATGCGATCGCGCCGGACCCAGGCGCCGCCCCCCGCGGCCGCGCAGTTGCGCGTACTCCCGTAACTTCTGCTCTCGGAAAGCAATCCGGCCCGGCCAGATGTGTATGCTTGTATAGATGCGGCCGGGTAGCTGCCCGGCGGCGACAAGGAGTACACGAGCTTGAACCGCTGGATCAGACTGGGCGCGGCCGTCACCGCGATGATCATGATCGCGAACCTCCAGTACGGCTGGACGCTGTTCACCGGGCCGCTGACCAAAGCCACCGGCTGGAAACTATCTGAGGTCCAATGGGGCTGGACGCTGTTCATCGCGCTCGAAACCTGGGCGATGTCGCTGTGCGGCTGGATGATCGACAAGCGCGGTCCACGAGTCCTGATGACCATCGCCGGCGTCATGTGCGGGCTCGGCTGGGCCGGACTGGGACAGGCGCAGTCGCTTACGGCGTTGTACGCATCCTATGCGGTCGCGGGAGTGGGCGCGGCCATGGTGTATTGCGGCTGCATCGGCGTCGCGTTGAAGTGGTTCCCGGATAAGCGCGGCCTGGCGGCGGGCACCATTGCCGCCGGATTCGGCGCAGGCTCCAGCCTGTTCATCCCCGTGATGTCCTACATCATTCGAGTGCAGGATTACAAAGCGGCATTCTTATATACCGGGATCGTGCAAGGGCTGCTGATCGTAGTCGCGGCTCAAGTGGTAGGCGGCGCCGGTGTGCCTCCGGCCGTGGCGGCGGCGGTTGCGAAACCTAAAGCGCGCAGCCGCGGCGACAATTTCACTTCGCCGGAGATGCTGCGAACTCCGCATTTTTACGTGCTGTACCTCACCATGCTGATGATGGGCGTGGGCGGTCTGATGGTCACGGCCAACGCATCGGCCGTCGGGAAGAGCATGGGGATCGGGGCCGGTTTCATTACGACGGCGCTCTCGCTCAATGCCGTCGCCAACGGCGCTGGACGATTTTTCTGGGGCTGGGTTTCGGATCATCTTGGTCGTGAGAAGACTATGGTCATTGCATTCCTGCTCCAATCGGTATTTCTGGCGAGCGTGCTGACGGTAGGGAAGCTATCCGGTCCTCTATTCATCATTTCCCTGGCGCTGGTGTTCTTCACCTGGGGCGAAGTGTACTCCATCTTCCCGTCGGTCACTGCCGATTTCTTCGGCGCCAAGAACGCCAGCTCAAACTACAGCTTCATGTACAGCACCAAGGGTGTCGCGTCCATCGTCGGCGGCGGGATCGCGGCGCTGCTTTTCGAGCGTTCGGGGTCCTGGAACGCGGTCTTCTACGGAAGCGCCATACTGGCGCTGTGCTCGGCATTTATCGCATTTTTCCTGCAGCGTATGCCATTGCCCTCCAAGCAGATGCATCCGGAAGAATCGCCCAAGCCGCTGGCGCATCACATATAGGTCGGGCCTAACTGCTTGATACTATAAGTCGAATGCACAACGTTATTATTCTGGGATCCGGCTGCGCCGGAAACACGGCCGCTATTTATACTGCGCGAGCGGGGCTGAAACCACTGGTAGTCGTCGGCCACGAACCAGGCGGCCAGCTTTCGGTAACCACGGAGGTCGAGAACTTCCCCGGCTTTCCGGAAGGCGTGAACGGACCCGAGCTGGTGGAGAACATGAAGAAGCAGGCGGAGCGCTTCGGAGCCGAGTACATGTGGGGCACCGTGGCGGAAGCCGATCTCTCGAAATCGCCGTTTCGGATCAACGTGGATGGGACCTGGATCGAATCGCGCTCCCTGATCATCGCCACGGGAGCTTCGGCGCGCTGGCTGGGCTTGCCTAACGAACAGAAGCTGATCGGCCACGGCGTCTCTTCCTGCGCCACCTGCGACGGGGCGTTTCACCGCGACGGCAAGATCATGGTTATCGGCGGCGGCGATTCCGCCATGGAGGAAGCCAACTTCCTGACGCGCTTCGGCGCTGAGATCACACTGGTCCATCGCCGCGAGGAATTTCGCGCGTCGAAAATCATGCTGGACCGCGCGCGCGCCAATCCCAAGATCAAATGGCTGCCGAGCACGGTGGTCGAAGATATTTACGACATCAATAAGAATGTTGTCACCAAGGTCAAGCTGCGCGACTTAAAGACGAACCGGATTTGGGAGCAGGACGTCAGCGGCTTCTTCGTGGCCATCGGCCATATCCCGAACACCAAAGCGTTCAAGGGACAGATCGATCTGGATCCGGACGGCTACATTATTTCGCACGGGGGCGCGCGCACGAATATCCCGGGCGTGTTCCACGCAGGTGACGTTCAGGACCGGACATATCGCCAGGCGATCACGGCTTCTGGTGCAGGATGCATGGCCGCCATCGAAGCGGAGCGGTATCTTGAAGCCCAGGGGCATTGACCCGTTTCATATCGCGCTGCTGAGCCTGTGGGGGATCGCGCTGGCGGTATCGGCCATCCACGCATACGATCCGTTTACCTGGATTCTGGAAGTTTTCCCGGCGATGATCGGCATTGCCGTACTAGCGGTATCTTACCGGCGTTTCCCGCTGACGAATCTCCTTTACGTTCTGATCTTCATGCACTCGCTGATCCTGATGGGCGGCGGGCACTACACCTACGCGCGCGTGCCGCTGGGTTTCTGGATGGAACGGACCTTCCATTTCACGCGTAACCATTACGACCGCATCGGCCACTTCGCGCAGGGATTCGTCCCCGCCATCGCCGCCCGCGAAGTATTTCTCCGCAAGAAGATTGTGAAGCCGGGACCCTGGCTGACCATCATCGTAATCTTCGGATGTCTCGGAGTCAGTGCGCTTTACGAATTGTTTGAGTGGGTCACCGCGGTCACGATGGGATCCTCGGCCGACGCATTCCTGGGAACGCAGGGCGATCCGTGGGATACGCAGGAAGACATGTGCATGGCGGGGATTGGCGCAATCTGCGCGTTTTTGTTTTTCAGCCGGATCCACGACCGGGCGATCGCGCGGCTAAATACGGTTCGCGGCTAGTTGGTATTTCTGGGCCGCTCGTACTTCGCCGTGATGTACTTCTGAGCTTCTTCGAGCGCGCCTTGCGTATTATCTTTGGTGCGCTGCGCCAGTTTGTACTCGTTCACAGCCCGATCGCGCTGATCGGTAATGTCATAGATCTGGCCCAGATTGATGTGGGCCCACACTTCAGTCCACTTCGGCTCCAGATCGCCGGAGAGAGCTTCGCGGAATTCGTTCGCCGCAGCCTGGTAGTTGCCCTGAATAAAATACGCTTGGGCCGTGCGGTAATGCGCCAAGGAGCTGTTGCGCTTTACATCCAAAGCCTTCTTGTACTCGTTCAGTGCTTCGATGTACTCGGCCACCTCAAAAAATTGTTCCCCGCGCTTGATGGCTACCGCTACGCGCATGTCATTGTCGTAACGCAGAAGCTGACCCTTAGGATCCAGAACCACGTTCTTGGGCTTACCGAAGGTCTCCACCGCGAAATCCGTGGAGGTTCCCGCCACGTCCACTTTCTTCTCTTCCGGATTGCCCTCCGTGTCGATGTGCAGCAACACCGGCATACGGAACGTATCCAGATCCTGAGAAATCTTGCCGTTCACGCGGAAGCCCTTAGAAGTCCGGAACATGGTGTATTCCATCTTGAATTCCGGCGCGCCGCTGGATTCGATCCACTGGAGGAAGAAATAGTTGAGGCTCTGGCCGGAGATCTCCTCGGTGACCTTTTGGAAATCCGCGGTGTTGATGGATTTCCCGGCGTAGCGTTCGGGCACCGTTTTCAGTAGCCGGAAAAAGCTGTCGTCGCCGATGATCGAACGCAGCATATGGAGCACGGCCGCGCCCTTGCCTGCGGTAGCGGCCCAGAACTCAGGGGAATAATCTTCCAGGCGGGCCGATTGCATTAGCGGCGGCTGTTCCACGGTCAGCGCTTCCACATAGGTATCGTGAACCTGCGCTTCCATCGCTCCCGCGCCGCTCACGTTTTCGGTATAGAGCAGTTCGGCGTAGCGGGCCATGCCGTTCTCGATCCACATGTGATTGCGGGTGGTGGGCGACACCTGGCCTCCCCACCATTGCCGCGAGATCTGATTCGCCAGAAGTTTCGTATTCACTTCGCTCCCGATGGCTCGAGGCGACAAGAACAGAATTCCCGGCGCGGCGTAGCCGTTGGGCGTACCCGCCTCGGTTTCGATTACCGTCAGATTACGATTGGGCAGCGAGCCGTACAGGCCGCTCAGAAACTCCATCGCGCGACCGATCTCCTGGCCGTAAGCACCAGCCATATCTTTCCGCTCGCGGAAATACAACGCCGTCCGGATACCTCCCGAGGCGATGGTGGTGGGGTCGCCCTGAACCACGGCAAGACTGGCCGGGAAGGACGGAGTGGCTGTCTGAAACCGCACAGTGATTTTGCCATCCGCCGCGGCATCCGCCGATTCGAGTCCGCTGGCGATCACTTTGAATCCTGAGGGAACCGTCACACGCAGATCGGTGGTGAAGCGGTCGGTGGTGTAGTCATTTACCGGAAACCATCGGGCGGGATACATCAGGTACGCGAAATCCGGATGGATCGCCGCGAATTTGATGCCCCATACCGGCGATTCTTCGGTCCCGGTTAGTTTGCCGCCGTACACGAATGTCAGCGTCGCGGGCTTGCCCTTGGGAAGGGTCCCGGCCAGGCTCAGACGCAGGCTCATGTCCTGGGCCGTGCGCGACGCAGGCACCTGGCGGCCGGCCTCGTCCGTTACGGTTTCCAGATTCAAGGCATTGTTCAACTCAAAGGTGAGCGTGCTCACGTCGTCGAGCGGGGTGAAGCGAACCTTGGCCGTGGCCCGAATGGTTTGCGCGCCGGGATCCACTTGGGCATCAATGGCGTAGCTCTCCACGTCGATCCGCGGACGCTGCTGCGACTGGTTTTGCCCCTGCGCGAGAAGTGTACCCGAGGCTAACGCAACCGAACAAAGAATCCTACTTAGCATGAACTCGTTCTCCACTCGTTACCCAGGCTTTCTCCACCCAGTCTGCCGCGATTTCCATGGGATCCCGCTCGCTCCCCAGCATCTGCTTCACTTCCAACAAACCCGCGCACATCGTCTGCCGGGCTTCCGCCTCGGATAACAGCCGCGAAGCCTCGGAGGCAATTCGTGCTGCCGTCATCTCTTCCTGGATCAACTCCGGCACCACCAGCCGGCCCGCCACCAGGTTCACCATCGTTAGAAACGGGGTGCGCACACGCCATCGCTGCAAATACCAACTTAACGCGTTTACCCGATAAAAGGTCACCATCGGGGTCCCCAGCATCGCAGCCTCGATGGTCACGGTCCCGCTCGCTGCCAGCGCCAACTCTGCTTGGGCCAGCGCATCCCAGGTATGCCCTTCAATAACTTTGATGTCTGCGGCCTGAACGGGTTTCCAAAATCTTGTATTTTCCAGGCCGAAACCAGCCGGCAGCGCCAGCACAAAGGTCAATGGATGCCGCTCCCGTAGGCGTTTCGCCGCGTCCAGGACGATCGGAAGGTGCCGAGCCACCTCACCCTGCCTGCTCCCTGGAAGAAGCGCCACAATCCGTGCGACCTCCGGGATGCCCAGCTTCGAACAGAACTCGGCCCGGGTGAGCTTGGGCTTTGCCAGGCGGGACAGAGGATGGCCAATGTACTCAGCCGGGACGCCGTGACCGCGAAAAAAGGCTTCCTCAAAGGGGAAGATACAGAGAAGGCGCTGGAGCGTGGCGCGCATGGTTTTCACCCGGCCGGTCTTCCAGGCCCAGGCCTGCGGGGCGACCAGGTAAACAATCGGCACGCCCTGCTTTTGGAGCTTGCGGGCCAGGGGCAGATGGAAGCTGGGGGAATCCGTCAGAATAGCGACATCCGGGGGCTCAGCCGCACAGCCGCGCACCAGCTTCTGCATTTCGCCCAGGATGCGGGGGATATGCGGAATCACCTCGATGATTCCCACCACGGCCAGCGATCGCTGGTCCACGATAGGCCGCACTCCGGCAGCTTGCATGCGGGGGCCAGCGCATCCGAAAAACTCGGCTTCAGGATGCCGTGCCTTCAGCACTTCGACCAGGCTGGAGGCGTATAGATCCCCGGAAGCTTCGCCGGCGGAGATGAAGATGCGCACCTGAACACCAGTCTAACTGGTGCAGTAGGACTAGTTTCGATGGACTAGCTGTTGGGCAAGCACGGCGATCCGCTTCATCTGTTCCCCGGTCAGGCCCGGGCGCGCCTGATCCGCAAGCGATTTAGCCTCGGGGTCGCCCTGTTCCGCGGACAGTTCCAGCCACGCCATGGCTTGAAGGACGTCGCGTTCCTGAGCATTGGGACGCTTCACTAACAGCTTGCCCAGCTTGAGCTGGCAGAGCATTTGCCCGGTCGCGGCACACAGGCGGTAGAACTGCCGCGCGCTTTCCTCGTCCTGCCGAAAAGACAGTGTGGGGTTGCCATGCTCGTAAGCAGATCCCATAAAGTATTGGGCCTGAGCGCTACCCAGAACGGCAGCACTGCGAATCATGTCCCGGAGCTCCTCGGAACTCCTGGTGGCATCATGGGTCTCGATAGACCTTATCGCCAGCGCAAACATCGCGGGCCCGTACTTAGCCTTGGCAGCTCGCTCAATGAGATCGCGCGACTTCTCCGGATCAGCAGGCAAGTTCTTCCCCTGCGCCAGGAACTCGCCATAGACGTACATGGCTGGGGGAAACTTCTTCTCGGCCAGCTCCTTAAACGTTTTAACAGCCGATTCTATTTGCTTGGAATCTCCTTTTGCGAGGTTCAACGCGCGGTTAAACTGGGTCCGTCGTTTCTCGAGTTCGGCGTCGAAGTTCGCCCCGATCAGACGAAAATTGACCTCTATGTTGGCCAAGATCCGGACGGGGCTTCCATTCTTCAGACCAGGCCGGAATCGCCAGTTGTTGATCGCTTCCAGGGCACGCTCGTCCAGTCCGTATCCAAGGGGGCTAAGAATACGGATATCGGTGGGCAGGCCTTGTTGGTCTACAACAAGTTCAAGGAGCACAGTTCCCTGCACTCCGGCTGCCCGCGCCTCCGGCGAATAACTCGGCTCTGGCCTGCGAATGGGTTGGGGGGGCGTAACCCCCGGTCCGATCCGAATCGCGCCTTCCGAAGAACTCGACTGGCCGAATGCGACGGACATTAGCAGCGAAATGGCAAGTATTTGCTTGCGCATCAGCGAAATTATATATCGGAAGACGTGGCTAAAGCGAGAGGCCGCGGCCTAGCACTCCATCGACACATCTTCGCGCACAAACACGGGATGCGGTTCGCCAACGCGCAACAGGGCTATGTCGATTTTAAGCGCGCGCCGCCGAGGTAAAGGAAAACCGCGCCAGCAATACTTACCACGTGATACACGCCGTTATGATCCAGAGGGCTGAGAGCATCCCATCCGGCTGCCTGAATCGCCGAAGCGGCCGATAGGATCAGGATTCCAAGGATCGTCCGCAGCGAGCCGGTTCCATTCCTCAACCCCAGGAAATTCATCGCCAGGAAGAGCAGCATGACCGGCGCGTAGTTGAGGATCACATCCAGGAAACTATCCACCAGCAGTACGGCCGCCGTATCCACAGCGAACTGGATCACGGCAACGATCAGAATGATCCGTTGCACGCCAGGTGCAAAGAATTGCCTGGCGGCGGCCATTAGGAGGCAGAATGTGACGCCGCCCAGCACGATCCAATCGGCACGCTGGATGACATAGCGCGGCAGTCCCGCCGGTTCGAAAAACCCGTGATCGACGGCTCCGATCAGCGCCGCCACACCCAGCAAA
>Ga0207687_10000259_pt1 | contig 36055 bp, 35 predicted proteins | sample KBSM54metaG_FD_184399 | JGI IMG/M metagenome (GOLD analysis project Ga0207687, IMG submission 184399) | Miscanthus rhizosphere microbial communities from Kellogg Biological Station, Michigan, USA - KBS M5-4 metaG (SPAdes) (version 2) | ecosystem: Host-associated > Plants > Roots > Rhizosphere >...
CTGCCGTGAACCGCCCGGCGATCCGCCACGGCACGGCGTGGTTCATCGCGCTGTTCTGGGCGACTCAATTCGCGCTGCTCACCGCCCAGAGCATCATGATGATGCCGGAAGAGAGCAACCTGCCCTATATCCTGCCGCGGCTCTGCGTGACCCTGCTCGGCATCACCTTGTCCTTCGGCATCGCGGCGATCAGCCAGCGTTTCAAGGGGCGGCCGATCCGCGTGCGGATCTTGCTCGCCTTCGGGCTGGCGGCACTCGGCGCCCTGCTCCACGCCACGGGCAACTTCGCGATCTTCAACTATTTCATGCCCAAGACGAACGCCGACACGTTCACCGTCTTCAGCTACATGATAGCGAGCGTCCAGTGGTTCTGGGCCTATCTCGCTCTGTCATCGTTGTTGCTGGCCTTCTGGTACGCGCTTGAATCGGCCGAACGCGAGCGCCGCATCGCCCAGCTGCGCGGCATCGCCGACGCGGCGCAGCTCCGCGCATTGCGCTATCAGCTCAATCCGCATTTCATGTTCAACACGCTCAACTCGATCGCGGCGCTGATCGCCCGGCGCGAGGTCGAGCCGGCCGAGCTGATGGTCGAGAATCTCGCCGATTTTCTCCGGGCCTGCCTCTCGCTCGATGCGCAGGAGGATATCCCGCTCGACCGCGAGATCGAACTCCAGGCGCTGTATCTCGCAATCGAGGCGGTGCGCTTCGCTGATCGGCTCGAAGTGCGGATCGATATTCCAGATGAAGCGCGCAGCGCACTGGTGCCAAGCCTCGTACTCCAGCCGCTGATCGAGAATGTCGTCAAACACTCGGTTTCGACCAGCACCACGCCGATCACGCTCGACATCTCCGCACGGGTCGAGAGCGGGAGGCTGCATGTCTGCACGCGCAACAGTGCCGGCGACGGGCCGGGGCAGGGCGCCCGCGGCACCGGCGTCGGCCTCAACAATGTCGCCGAGCGGCTGCGTGCGCGCTTCGGCGAGGATTGCGCCTTCCGCGCAGAACCGCAGCCGGGCGGCGGCTTCGCGGTCAGCTTCGCGATTCCCTGGTCGGACGGCAAATCATGATCCGCGCGATCCTGTGCGATGACGAGTTGCTCGCGCTGGAGCGCCTCGCCGACATGGTTCGCCGCATCGACGGTATCGAGATCGTCGGTACCGCGGGCAATGGCGCCGCCGCGCTCGAGGTGGTTGCCGAGGAGCAGCCCGATCTCATCTTCCTCGATATCGAGATGCCCGCGCTAGACGGGTTCGACGTGGTCGAGGAGCTCAATCGGCGCGGCGGGGCGGCGCCGCTGATCGTCTTCGTCACCGCCTATCCGCAATTTGCCGCGCATGCCTTTGATACGGGCGCGATCGATTTCCTCACCAAGCCGGTCCGGCTCGGCCGGCTGGAAACCGCGATCGAGCGTGCCCGCGCCGCGATCGAGAGCCGTGATGCGCGCGCCCGGCTCGGCGATCTCGCGCTCCAGCTCCAGGCGCTCCGCGACGAACGCGGCAGCGATTTTCGTGCCGGCAATTATCTCTGGGTGCAGCGGCGCGGCGAGACGGTGCGGGTCGATCTCGACCTGGTCGACTGGGTCCAGGCCGAGGGCGAATATGTCCGGCTCCATCTCGATGCGGCCAGCTATCTCCACCGCGAGCCGCTGAGCGCGATCCTGCAGCGGCTCGATGCCCGGCGCTTCGTGCGCATCCACCGCTCGCATATCGTCAACCGCGACCGCATCCTCGCGGTGCGCAGGCGCACGACCGGCGGCTACAAGATCGTCATCGGCGGTGACCGCGAGCTTCCCGTCGGGCGCAGCTATCGCAGCCTGGTCAACATCGTCATTGCGGAACGCGATTCCCAGGCTTGAGCGCGCGCCGCTCAGCACGCGTTCCCGAGGCTGTCGCAAAGCGTCCGCGCTCAATGGAGCCGCGAGCGCGTTCAATCGTTGTTCAGCGCGCATGCCGCACCGCACAGGAGAGCCGCCGCCGCTTGTACGCGGTGCGGCGCATGGTTAGAGGGACGCGGCAATTCAGCGGCTGCACCGCAAGATGGAGATTCCGGGATGAAGTTGATTTCGAAGGTCGCGCTCGCCGCGGCGTTGGTGGCCGGCATGGGCAGTACGGCGTTCGTCGCGCCCGCCTATGCCAAGAAAGACAAGCCCGCGGCGCCGGCGGCTGACAGTTTCAACCTGTCGAAGGAATTCCGCGTGCCGGCCGTCGCGGCGCAAGCCGCGATCGAGGCCAAGGATTTCCCCACCGCCGAGACTCAGCTCGCCGCCGTCGATGCCGCGGCCAAGAATGACGACGAGCGTTATGTCGCGGCGACCCTGCGCTTCAAGCTGCTCGCCAAGCAGCCGCAGACAGCGGCGAGCAGTGCCGCGATGGCCGGACCGATCGACGCGCTGCTTGCCAATCCGCGCACGCCCAAGACCGATCTGGCGCGCTATCATTATATCCGCGGCGACATCTTCTATAACCTTCAGCAATATCCTCAGGCGCTTCAGCATTACACCCAGGCGCGCGATGGCGGTCTCGTGGACGATGAGCTGACCTTCCAGATCGTCCGTGCCAATATGGAGAGCGGCAACGTCGCTGCCGGTGCGAAAGCGCTCGAGGGGCTTGTCGCGGCGCAGGTTGCAGCGGGCAAGAAGCCTCCGGAAAACTGGTATCGTTACGCGATTTCACGCCTCTACAAGGCGAACAACACGGCTGAGACCGAGGCGTGGACCGCCCGGTGGCTGGGCGCTTACGGCACCAAGGCGAACTGGCACGATGCGATCTATACCTTCGGCTTCCAGGGCCCGGGCATAAAGCGCCTGACCGACCGTGACCGGGCCGATCTCTATCGCCTGATGAGCGCCACCCACAGCCTTGCGGGTCTGCACGACTATCTCGATTATGCCCAGGCCTCGATCCAGATTGGCCTGCCCACCGAAGGCAAATCGGTGATCGAGGAAGGCCGCGCGACGTCGGCAATCCCCGCCTCCAACAAGACGGCGAACGATCTGCTTGCCCAGGCGAATGCCGATATCGCGGGCGACAAATCCTTCGCGGCTCAGGAAAAGGCCGCAACCGCCGCGCCCAAGGGCGATATCGCGTCGCAGACCGGCGACGCGTATCTCGGTGCGCGCAACTATGCCAAGGCGATCGCGATGTACGATCTCGCGCTGACCAAGGGTGTAGCCAATGCCGATATCGTCCATCTCCATCGCGGGATCGCTTTCGCGATGTCGGGCGACAAGGAGAAGGCCCGGGCCGATTTCGCCACCATCACGTCGGTGCCGCAGATCGAGATCGCCAAGTTGTGGATCGTCTTTCTCGACTCGCCGCCCGTCACAGCCTGAGTCCCGGCGGTTATCGCTGATCGGAAAAGGGCGGCAGCGATGCCGCCCTTTTTTGTCTCCCCTCCCGCTTGCGGGAGGGGTCGGGGGAGGGCCTGTTGTGTGTGGCGCTTACGGACAGGCCTCCCCTAGCCCATCCCGCAAGCGGGAGGGGGACAAGAAGCGCGGTCGCACGCTCCTAAATTAGCATCCGTCGGACCTGCTTCGGCATCCATGGGCCACCTCAGGCCGGCCGCACCGGAATCCCCGGTAGCGCCTTGGCGGTGCGAATCGTGAGCGATGTCTTCACGCTCGCGACATTGGGCGCCGGCGTCAGATGAGTCGTCAGGATTTCCTGGAAGCTTTTCAGGTCGGTCGCGACGATCTTGAGGATGAAGTCGATTTCGCCATTGAGCATATGGCATTCGCGAATCTCTGGAATCTGCGCGACATGGTCCTCGAAAGCGGCAAGATCATGCTCGGCCTGGCTGCGCAGGCTGACCATCGCGAACACGGTAATCGGATAGCCGAGCGTTGCCGCGTCGAGCTCGGCATGGTAGCCACGAATCGCGCCGCCTTCTTCCAGCGAACGTACACGGCGCAGGCAAGGCGGGGCGGTCAGCCCGACCCGCTCGGCCAGATCCACGTTCGTCATTCGGCCGTCCTCCTGCAACAGTCCCAAAATCTGACGGTCGATCGAATCAAAGGCCATTGCGCAAAGCTCCCCGGGGCGCGAATTTTCAGTCGGGCCGCTGTTGTTCAGCATAAGATAATTGCTGGCGAACGCAATTGTCCCACATTGCTACGGATCAAAATCTCTTGTTTCCGTGGGGCGTTCAGCCAGTTAAGAATTCGTTACGGCGCGGCTATCGCGACCTGCCCGGGGGCCAGTCCAATTGCGCTTCGACGATAGTCTCGACACGGTTCTCTCGGCGGATATGTCGACCCCGTTCGGCGCGCAATCGACATGGCGGCAGCTTGTCGACCTGATTGGCCGTCGCCGGGTTCCGCCGAGCCCCGGCGCACTCGAAAAGCTCAGGGCGATCCGCAAGCATGTGCCAATGCCGGTGCGCGCCGCCAGCGCGCGCGGCGTTGCGGTTGCCGATCCGCCCGCCGCGCTCGTCCAGCTTTTTGCCGAAGATGAACTGAGCGTCGCGGCGCCGGTCGTGCATATGGCCCGGCTGCGCCCACAGGAATGGATCGAGATGCTGCCGGCAATGCCCTCGGCGACACGGTCGATTCTGCGCCATCGTCGCGATCTGCCGCCAGCAGTCTCGCGCGCGCTGGAAAGCTTTGGCCGCGCTGACTTCGTATTGCCGCCCGCTCCGGCCGTTCCGACAGTGGCGGAAGTCCGTCTCGCCGAGCCGGTCGAACGAGCGCCGGACGCCGCATCGGCGGTAACCAGCCCGGACAATGCCGGCCCGTCCGCCACCATCGACTGGACCGACATCATCGGCCCTGCGATGGAAGAGCCCGAGCCGGAACCCGAACTCGTCGCAGCTCGCGCGCGAACGCAGGAATCGATCGCCGCTGAACCTGAAGCGGTCGCTCCCGTCGTGCAGCCCCTGGACGCCGCGCTTGGGCCAGTGGAATCGAGTTTCGTCTCGATCGCGAGTGCCGTGCATGCATTGCCCGTCGTCGCCGAAGCCCTGCGCCAGAGCGAGGCCGAAACGGCCGAGCCGGACGCGGTCGCGGAACCTCCCGCCACGTCCGAACCTTCGGTCGATGCTGGATTCGCAGCCGAGCCCAGGCCGACCGCGGAAATCGCGGTGCTGCGCCCGCCGCCGGCGGAAGCGGCGAGCGGTGTGTTCCAGATCGCCGAACTGGTTGCGCGGATCGACGCCTATCAGCGCCAGCGCGAGGAAGCGCCGATCGATCCGCCGGAAATCCAGCCCGAGCTGTTCGAGTTCGACCAGACCCATGCCCGCAGCTTCCGCTTCGAGACGGACGCGACCGGCGTGGTACGCTGGATTGAGGGCGCGGCACGCGCACCGCTGATTGGGCTTTCGCTCGACCTTGCCGCGACCCGGGGCGGCTCGCGCGTCGACGGGGTTGCGGCCGGTGCCTTTCGCAGGCGTGCCGGCTTCGCCAATGCCCGGCTCGTCGTCGATGGCAATTCGGACGCGGCCGGGCAGTGGCGGATCACCGGCATTCCGGTGTTCGATCGCGAGACCGGGCGCTTTACCGGCTATCGCGGCACCGCCCGCCGCCCGCGCGCCGACGAATCCGCCGCCCCCGTGCGCGACGGTCGCAATCCGGCTTCCGATGCGCTGCGCCAGCTCGTCCACGAGTTGCGCACGCCCACCAACGCGATCGCCGGCTTTGCCGAAATGATCGAATCGCAGATGCTCGGCCCCGTGCCGAATGTCTATCGCGCGCACGCCGCGGCGATCCGTTCCCAGGCGGGCGATCTGCTGATCGCGATCGATGATATCGATATGGCCGCGCGGATCGAATCCAATGCGCTCGATCTCCGCGCGAGCGACGTGCTGGTGGGGCCGCTGATCGAGCGGATCGCTGACGATCTGAAGCCGCTCGCGCGGCTGCGCGGCACCAATCTCGATCTTTATACCAGCGATGCCGATCTGATGATCGACGGCGATGACCGCGCGGTCGAGCGGCTGATCGCGCGGCTGATGGCGACCTTGGTCGCCTCCGGCAGCGCGGGCGAGCGGATCGGCATTTCGGCGACCCGCGATGTCGATGCGATGGTCGCGATAGCGTTCGACCGTCCGCGCGCGCTCGCCGCCTATGCGGGCGATGCGCTGCTCTCGATCGATGTCGAGACCGAATCCGATCGCGAGGGCGCGCCGCTGCTCGGCACCGGCTTCGCCCTGCGGCTTGCGCGCAACCTCGCGGCCGAGCTGCGCGGCACACTGTCCATCAGCGACAATGCCTTGACTTTGCGGCTCCCCGCCGCCGTTATCGAGCCTGTGGAGCAGGTTTCTTCGAACTGATCGTGGCCGCGTCCACATCCTTCCCCGAAGTGCCGGGCGCCGCGGTGCCGGGCTATCGCGTCCCGCCGCCGGCCGCAGTCGATCTGATCGCCTGGCCCGACAGCTTCGGGACGCGCTTCACAGTTCTGGTCGATACCGAGGAAGAGTTTGACTGGGGTGCGCCGCTTGGCCGCGACAACCACAGCGTCGCCGCGATCGCGGCGCTGCCCGAAGCGCATCGCCGCTTCGCCGATCGCGGCGTGCCGCTCGCCTATATGGTCGATTATCCGGTCGCGACTGACCCGCAGGCGGTCGATATCCTGCGCGGCGTGACGGCGGACGGCACGTCGACGATCGGCTCGCAGCTTCATCCCTGGGTCAATCCGCCGTTCGACGAGGCGCTGACCCCAGCCAACAGCTTCGCAGGCAATCTGCCGGAAGGCCTCGAAGCCGCGAAGATCGACGCGCTGACCGACACGCTCACCCGCGCCTTCGGCACGGCGCCCCGCACCTTTCGCGCGGGTCGCTACGGGATTGGCCCGGCGACGCTCGGTCTGCTCGCCGCGCGCGGCTATCGCCTCGATAGCTCCATCCGGCCCGGCTATGACTATCGCGCCGAGGGCGGCCCCGATTTCGGTGTGATCGGGGCGCACGCCTATCGTGCCGGCCCCGCCGGCGCGATCATCGAACTGCCGCTGACGACTGTCTTCACCGGCCTCGCAAGGCGTGGCGGCGTCGGCCTCTACCGTGCGCTTGGGCGCGTCCCGAAGGGCAAGGGCATATTCGCCCGTGCGCATCTCCTGTCGCGGATCGCGCTCACGCCCGAGGAAATGCCGCTCGCCGAAGTGCTCGAGGCGATCGCCGTCGCGCTGGGGGAGGGGCTGCGGCTGCTCAACTTCTCCTTCCACTCCCCGTCGGTCGCCCCCGGCCACACCCCTTATGTCCGCGATGCGGCCGATCTGGCGGCGTTCCACCAGTGGTGGGACAGGGTGCTCGCGGATCTGGAGCGGCGCGGCGTTGCGCCGGTATCACTGGATGAGATTATCGCGGCGGGGTCCCACCTAACTTCTCCGTCACCCTGAACGTGTTTCAGGGTCCAACACGCCGGCAACGCCTACAGTGATTGCTGAGGGTTGGATGCTGAAACACGTTCAGCATGACGCGGAAAAGGGAACCATCAATCCCTGAGCAACATGACGGAAACCCGGTGCTCGCAACTCTGGCGGGGCGAGGCGTCGGGCGGCGTTGCCGGGTCCTCGACGGCACTATGGAAGCAGGCGCGATACCGTTGCGGTTCCTCGCCGTGCACGAACTGGAACAGTTTGAACACAAGCACCTCGTCCGGCGTCATGTCGGGATAATAATACCAGCGCTGGCTCGCGTTGTAGCGCAGCGAGACATGGTGCGTGATCGCGCCGCCCGGCGCGATCCCCTCGAGCGCGGTCGGCACGATATCGCGAGGATCGACGCTGGTCGGGTCGCAAAGGGCAAGCGGCATGTGCTTCAGGGGCTCGGACATGGTGGTGCGCCAGAAATCCAGCATGACGAAGCCCTCGACATCGTCCTGCCCGAATCGGCCGCGCCACCCGGCGCCCGCCTCGGCACCGGCAAAGGCAGCGACACTCTCCTGGAAATCATCTGCGGTGGTGCCGTAATCCTGATGGACGCCGGTGCCGTACTGCGGATTGTCGGTGCCCGCGCCGCGCCGCAGGACATTGGGCGGCTGCATGATGAGGGTCTTGCGCTCCGGATAAAGGCGGGTGCGGATCAGATCCTCGACCTCAGGCAGGTAGGTTGCCCCGACAGCGGCCGCGTCGCCCCAGTCGGCTAGCTTGGTCGGCGCATCCAGCAGCACGAAGCCGTGGCTGTCGAAGAAGTCGCGCTCGGACGCCGCCTGCGCCTGCAGGGGGCGGGCGTCGATGATCCTTGTCGGCGGGTTGAGGGGCGGCTTCCGCGGCGACGTCTCGCCGCCGCGGTTCATGAGCTGGGTGAGGTTGACGCGTTCGCCCACGACATAATCAGGTGGAAACAGCCCGTTGAGCCGCGTCTCGATCATCTGTTCGCTCCTGCGCGGTCTTCACCTGGTGATCTGAATCAGTGCCGGTCCGGCTCTTCGCCGCAGTCGAAAAGGAAGGAATCTCGGAGGCGCAAACTGGCGCGTTGCCGCGCTGTTGGCAATGTCCAGGAGGATCTTGTGACGCACCCAGGATGTCACACGCCGCACATCAGACCCTTGCCACCCCCGCCGGCCCTCCGCTAACGAGCGCGCGGGGGCCTGTAGCTCAACTGGTTAGAGCTGTCCGCTCATAACGGATAGGTTGCGGGTTCAAGTCCTGCCGGGCCCACCACCTACCCTTGATAGCCCTGGGTGACTGGCCTTTTGGCTTCACCATGCTCGACATCGATGTGCTTCTTGCGGATCGTCCATGGCGCGGTGGTGCAAAGGCGGCAGTCAGCACCCTTGAACCAGTGGGCCGCCCGGGCATCGTGACGGAATTGCCAGTCCAGCCAGGCGACATCGACTTGTGTGACCCGGCCGCCATTGGCGTCGTTGAAGGTGCCGCCATGGCCGACCGGGAGGCTGACAATCGCCGCTGGAACATGATCGATCAGGTCAAAATCGTCATTGCCGTTGGCCCAGGCGATGTCTGCGGGCCCGCCCATGATGTAGAGCACGGGCGTATGGAGTGCCTTGAGCGCCGACTTGGCGATCGTCATGCCCTGGATCGGATTGCTGTTGTCCTTGAAGACGCCACTGTTGTGGATGATGACCGCATGGACACGCGGGTCGGCCGCGACGAGGAGGGCCTGCAGACCGCCACAGCTATGCCCCGAGACCGCAATCATGCTCGGGTCTATGCGATGGTAAAGCGGGCTGGAGCGGCGATTGTTTTCAGCAAGAGCCCAGTCGATTCCGGCGGACACTTGAGCGGTTACCGTCTTGACCCCGAGAGGACCGGGGGCGTGGGGTAATTGCTGACGCGGCGGGGCGCCTGGGCCCGAAAGAGCGCGGCCGGGAGCAATCGCAACATAGCCATGCGAGGCGATCTCGGCGAGATGCAGGCGCGCGCTCGCAGCGTCGTCGCTGCACGCACCATTACCCCATACCAGGACGCCGAGCTTGCGCTTGCCCAGCGAAGCCGGATCACGCGGGCGATAAATCAGGTGATCAGGCAATCCCGGATCGCTCAACTTGACTGCGGCATAGGGACCCGTGCCCTTCGTGTCCGGTATGGCATCATAGCCAGCGTTGGCAGTCCGCGTCGCTTCACGAGCTTGTTGGGGCATCGCCTCCTGGCCGGAGGCGATGCCAGCTATTCCAAACGCGAGTGCTGTTGCGACAAGGGCTGAAATTTGCATGAGCCTCTCCATTGTTTGGATCGCATACTGTTTTGGCTTGTTACAATTATCAAGCATTTAAAGGACGCATATGCTGCCAGGGAGGCGATTACGGGCGGTGGTGTGATTATCGCGTAGGGAAGGTCCTTGAGCAGCCGACCTCGTTCAGGTGCATCTCGATCATATTCGCGGCGATTTGGTGAACGATCGCCCAATACGCTCCAGCCCAAAGCCAGTCAGCCGGAATGGCGCTGCACCGAACTCGGCATCGCGCGCGGCCTTGGCCGCCGCCCGCCCGTCGCGGTCGAGCCGCCAGCCAATATCCGCATCGGCTCGGGCGAGTTGCTCGTCAGTGAGAGACAGCAAGGGACTGGCAAAGCCCGCGCCGGTCTGCCGAGACCGCGCGGCTCCGAGATAATGAGCATAGGTTCGTGGTCGATGACCCCATCGGACTCTCATGATAGCGTCTGCGACTTTGCTCGCTTCGCGGCCGGAAAATGCCGCGTCACGCACGAGCTCGGCGACCACGCATCGATGCAATTGACTGGCCGCCATGGAATATTGCTACGCTTATCGTAGCATTGTGTCAATCGGAAAGATGCGTATTCCGGGGCCGTCTGGTGCAAGGCACAGCTGTTGGGGATATGAAATATGCACTACCCGAATCTCCAGCCGACATTGTTGGGCGAACATGTCGTGCTCCGGCCGGTTGTCGCAGGCGATTGGGACGAGATGTTCGCGGCCGCCGCCGATCCGTTGATATGGGCGGTTCATCCAGTGCCTGATCGCTATACCCAACCCGTCTTCCGTGCCTATTTCGACGGCGCGCTTGCGAGTGGCGCGGCGCTGGCCATTCTCGATCGCGAGACCGGCCGAATGATCGGATCGAGCCGTTATCATGGTTATGACGCAGCGCTGCGCGAGATCGAGATAGGCTGGAGCTTCCTGACCCGCGACTATTGGGGCGGCGCTTTCAACCGCGAGATCAAGACGCTCATGCTCGATTACGCCTTCGGCTTTGCGGATACGGTGATCTTCATGGTCGGAGAGAATAACGTCCGCTCGCAGCGGGCCATGGAGAAGATCGGCGGCGTCCGCCGGCCGGAGCTGTTCGATCGAGCCTATCACGATGTTGTCGTGCGGCATATCGTGTATGAGATCCGCAAGGGCAGGTAGCGATCAGCCGATCGGCAGCACCCGCCACGCGGTCGCAAGCACCAGCACCACCAGCAGCGGCGCTCCGGCCCAGCCGATCCGCCGCCAGGGCACGGCCGGCATGCCGATCAGGTCGGCCCCCGCCAGCACGGTCGCGATCAGTGCCGCGATCATCGTCCAGAGATGGTAGCGCAGCTCGGCCGCGACGCTGAATACGCCATAGCCCAGCCCGTAAAGCAGGGCCGACAGCGCCATCGGCACGATCAGCCGGCGCGAGGGCAAAACGGGGCTTAGCACCAGCACCCCGAAAGCGAGCGCGATCCAGGCGATCGGCCAGCCGAGCGGCGTCTCCGCGCTGGCGAGCGCGGCCCAGTCGATCGCGGACAGGATCGGGTTGGGGGGGACCGTGTAGTTCCAGTCGTTGGGCGCACAGACTGCCTGCACCGGCCGCTCGACCTGATGATGGATGAGGAAGCGGGTGTTGATGTTGAAATGCGCCAGCCGATGCTCGGCATAGGCAATCGGATGCGCGAGGATCGCCGCCATCCAGAAACGATAGGGCTTGATCGCCTGCGCCTTCACCGCCGTCCGCATCGGGTCGAAGCCGAGCGGACAGAGCGGATCGACCCAGAAGCTGTAGGAATCCCATTTGACCGGCGAATAACAGCGATGGTTCGTCGCCATCGGATCGGCCACGCCCATCGGCGGAAAGACGTTGACGCCGCTATGCTCGGTGATGCCGCCAAGATCGAAGATGACCAGCGAAAGCTCGACCCCGCTCGATTCAGCGCCGATCGCCCGATTGGCGAGCGGCAGCGCTGCCATCAGCAGCACGGTTGCGACGACCGCCGAGACCGTCATCCGCAGCCAGCTACTGCGCCACGCCAGTGGCAACAGCGCGACGAACAGGGGCAGGGCGGCGAGAAAGGCGTTGAACCGAAGCATCGCAGCGAACAGCAACAGGGCTATGCCGAGCCCGCGGAGCAGCCAGCGCCACCGCGAACCGCTATCGTCGCTCCAGAACAACAGCCCCGTCGTAGTGAGCAGCGCGCCCGCCATGAGGCAATCCTTCAGCACCGCCCCCATCAGCGCCATCGAGAGGGGCAGCAAGCCGCATGCCGCGAGCGCCACCGCCAGCCCGCGCCGCCGCGCGCGCAATGCCCAGCCGGCGATCAGCGCGAACCCGCCCCAATAAAGTGCGAGCTGCAGGATCAGCATCGGTGCCGGGCCGGTGTGGATCGGGATCAGCTGCCGCCAGATCCATTCCATGATCGGCGGATGCCAGTCGTCGAAATCGCCGTCGATCGCCTGGCCATATTGGCGGATCGCGTCCCAGGTCATCAAGCCCGGCCAGTAAGCGAGGGCGGTCAGCGATGCGGCGGCGGCTAAGCCGCAGGCCAGCAGCGCTGCAATGCCCCTGTCGCGAAACTTCGGCGATGGTGATGACGGTGCCTGGTCCATGGCGACGCTGGTCCGTCATGCGAGGCGGCGGGTCAAGGCGTTGCGCGTCGGGCTGTGCCGGTTCAGTCGACCAGCACTGGCCGGTCGGTGACGGTGAGCGACACAATGCCTTGCCGCGAGATCACGGGGAGGGCGGCGCCATCGATCGCGGTGCCATGCGCCACCCGGCCTCGCCATGGCACCGCAATGTCCAGCGGCTCGCTTTGGCCACCGAGCGTTGCGGGGCGTCGCCATGCGACGAGCAGCGGAGGGCGCCCTTGCCGTTCGACCCGGAAGGCATAGACATCCGGATGCGCGGCGAGGGCGACCCGGCTGGCGCGTGACATTCCCGCCAGCGCCTGCGCCAGGCGTCGAAAAGGAGCGGCGAGGGGGAGCTCGTGGTCCAGCCCCTTCTCGCTATGATCGAGCAGTTTGAGCGTGCCGTACAGGATCGTGTTCGGCGAATCCGGCTGGCTGGTGTCGTGCGAAAGGTCGAAAAAGCCGGTGCGCAACACGCCACTCGACAGAGCCAGCAGGTTGCGGGCGACCAGGTCGTTGCTCTGCAGCCGGAACAGGCGCGTGGCCATTTCGGGATCGCTCGGGTTCAGGAACATGCGCGTCTCGGGCGGCAGCGTTGCCGCCTCGGCCCGGAATGCCCGCACCGCATCGGGCGTTGCGCCGGGGCCTTGCAGCGATGCGAACCAGCGGCGGTTCGCGTGGAACTCGAAAAAGCCCGGCCCGTCATATTCGCTGACGATGATCGGGCGCTCGGTGCCCGCCGCACGCATTGCCTGGCGGACCGCGTCGATCCGCGCGGGGATGGTATAGGGATCGCCATAAAGGTGGAGGTCGAACAGATCGAACGCGCCTTTCGCGCCGGCCAGCTCGCGATTGAGAAAGGCGAGATCGGCTTCCTGTCCCGGCATCGGATCGGCACCGGTCGGGTCGAACAGGCCGTCGCTCCCGCCCAGCACCACCATGGCGTGCGGGTCCGCCTGTTTGACGGTTTTGTAGAACAGCCTTTGCTGTGCGGCATATTCATCCGCGCTGCCCGACCAGAAGAACGGGTTGTTGGGTTCGGTCTCGCTCTGGAAATAACGTACCCGGCCCTTCGCGTGCTCGACCACCCGGCGGACAAAGTCCTCATATCGGGCGGGATCGGCGGCCGGGGAGGAGGGGAAGACCCACGCCTTGCTCCGCGTCGCCCAGGGCGATGCGGCGGCGAGCGTGAGCACCCCCTCTTCGGGCGCTTCGAGCTGGTCGAGCCACGCATCGAGATCGTCCCAGCGTGGCGCGCCCTCCTTCGGCTCGAGCTGGCTCCAGTATAAGGTGATCCGCGAGAAGCTCGCCCCGAGCGCACGGGCCTGCGGCATGAAGACTTCGGATTTCGCGGAAGGGAAACCGTAAAGCACGCCCCAGCTCACGCCCATCGGGCTCGTCGGCACATGCTGGGCCTTCCTGGCACCTCCCGCCTGGACCGCGCTCAATGCGAGGCCGATTGCAAAGGCCCCTCTGATCATGCTTCCTCGAATCATAACATGACTCCTCGACTCTCTATCTAATACAAGATAGTCTAATATTAGATAATGTACAAGGATGACAGGACGGGGATGGAGCAGGATGACTGAAGCGATTCCGGAAAAGGCCATTGAGGCGGGCGACAGCGGCTCGATGGCGCGGATCGGCTTTCTCCTGCAGCGCGCGCATCATCGCCTCCGGGAACGGATGGTTGCGGTGCTGGAAGGATCGGGGCTCCATCTCGGGCATATCGCGATCCTCGCCGCTCTGGTGGAAAGCGAGGGGCTTACCCAGCGGGCGCTCGTCGAGCGGACCGGAATCGAGAAGTCGTCCATGGTGTTGTTCGTCGATTCGCTTGAACGCCAGGGGCTGGCACTTCGCGCACATCGCCCGGGCGATCGGCGTGCGCATAATGTCATGCTCACGGCCGAAGGCGCGCGTCGGCTTGCCATTCTGGGGCCAAAGCTGGCGGCGGCGGAGGACAGCTTTTTATCGGTGCTTTCCGCTACGGATCGTGCGGATCTCGCGGCAATGCTCGCTCGTCTTGATCAGCCTGAGCCTGGGCCTGGCGCCTGACGATTGCATAAAACGCAATCTACGACGTATTTTTCGCACTTGCAGCAGACAATGCTGCACTGCACAAGGACCAGGCCTTTCAGGCATCCTCTCCTAAAACTTTCCAAGGCCGGCCCTTTCATGGGGCCGGCCCTTTTTTTTGTCAGCGATCTGGGTTAGGAAGTTCCTGCTACAGCGCTGCTGACATAATAATAGTTCGTGGAGCGGAGCCAGCCGGAGAACCCGGCAACGGTGGCGTTGCGGCATGGGGGATCGAGCAGCCACAGGCGCTCTCCCCCATCTTCCTGTAAAGCATGGCGGATTCGCGGCGACCGATCTGAACGGATTGAGAGAGGATGGCCGTGCTCCGCGCCAGAGGTTAGGCTCTGGCCATGCTTCGCCGATTCGCAACGCTCGCCCTGATCTGGTCCTGTTTCGGCGTCGCGGCCGCGCAGACCACCACACCAGCCGCCCCGGCGCCTGCTCCGACGGTCGCTCCGGTCACCGTCAATGTCGTGCTGACCACTAGTGAAGGGCCGATCACGATCGCGCTGGAAAAGACGCGCGCGCCGAAGACGACCGCGAATTTCCTACGCTATGTCGATGCGAAACGGCTCGACGGCGTGGTCATCTATCGCGCGATGAAGCTCGGCGAGGGGACCGGCCTGATCCAGGGCGGCGCGCAGAATGACCCGAAGCGCCTGTTCCCGCCGGTCGCGCACGAGCCGACCACCCAGACCGGCCTCAGCAACACTGATGGCGCCATCTCCATGGCGCGGGGAGCACCGGGCACGGCGACCGCCGATTTCTTCATCGTGGTCGGCGATGTCTCGTCGCTCGACGCGCAGCCAGGCCAGCCGGGCGACAATCTCGGCTATGCCGCGTTCGGCCATGTGATCGCGGGCATGGACCTGGTTCGGCGGATCCTGCAGGCGCCGACCGCCCCGACTGGCGGCCCGCCAGGTATGGAGGGGCAGATGCTCGCCCCTCCGATCAAGATCCTCACGGTGCGGCGGGCGCCCTGAGCCTGAAATCCGGGCCCTCATAGGTCCGCACCGCATTGCCGCGCTCGAGTTCATGGTTCCGGCTCCACAGCGCACGCTTGCCATCGGCGCTGCCCTGGCGGCAGCGCTCGTCGAAGATCATGGCAAGCTTCAGCCGCGCAATCTTCTTGTTGGCGAATTGCGAGCGCTGATCCTGCGAGACGGTCGAGAGGCCGGTCGGGATATGCGTGGCACGAACGGCGCTGTCGGTCGTGTTGACATGCTGCCCGCCGGGACCCGAGGCGCGGAAGGCCTGATACTGGACATCGCCGTCGCGGAACTCGGCGACGGTCTCGACCTCCGGCGCCCTCGTCACCGCGACGAACCAGTTCCTGCGCTTGTGCGTCGGGCGGAAGGGGCTGGTGCCGATCCAGCGGATCGTACCCGTTCGCGCCACCGCGAAGGCTTCGCTGTCGTCGCCACTCACGCGGAGCAGGGCTGAGGCGCTCGGGCCGATGACCGGCTCGACCGGTTCGCAGGTCAGCCCTTGCGCGGCAGCTTCGCGAGCGAACATCGCCGCCAGCTGGGCGACGACCCATTGGCATTCCTCCGGACCCTGGCCGGCGGAGAGATGGAGGATGATCTCGCTCATGTCCGCCTCGTCTTGTAGGTGATGAGCGGGCGGAGCGTAGCGACGATGTCGATCAGGCCGGCGTGCTCGAGGTCGGCGATCACCTGATGGATGTCCTTATAGGCTTGCGGCGCCTCTTCGTAGATCAGCGCGCGGTCTTCGCAGATCACGCGGCTGCCGAGCCCGGTGCGCTCGAGTTCGGCGATGGTGAAGCGGCGTTTGAGCTTGTCCCGCGCCTCGCTGCGGCTCCATTTGCGCCCCGCGCCATGGGCGAGCGACTGAAGCGCGCCGTCCGCCAGATCAGGTCGCGGCTGTACCAGATAGGTGAGGTCGCCACGCGATCCCGGGATCACGATCGGTCCGCGATCAGCCGGCGCCGCACCCTTGCGGTGGAGCCATCCGCCGCGATGCGGCGTGACGCTGTTGTGGCAGATGTCGAGCAAATTCCGCCCCTTCATGCCCAGCTTCTCGAGGAAGCGGCTGGCGATGATCTCGCGGTTCAGCACAGCCCAGCCGATCGCCTGGTCATGCTCGACGAGATAGGCCGAACAGGCCTCATCACCCGCTTTGAGGGCATGAACATTCTGCCGGTCAAGCTGCCGCTCGAGGATGGCATGGCCGAGCCCGCGCGAACCGCTATGGATCATGAGCAAGACATTCGTCGCGTCGAGACCGAGCGCCTCGAAGGCGTGACTATCTAGCACGGCATCGACGCGGAGCAGTTCGGCGAAGTGATTGCCGCCGCCGATGCTGCCGAGCGCCTCGCCCATCAGCGATGGCGGCAAGCCGGCGCCGACGAGGCTCGCGGCGTGATCGCCCGCCCAGGCTTCCTCGAGTCCGTGCAGCTTGCGGTCTGCTGCATCGAGCCTGAACTTGCGAACCGCAGTCTCCGTTTCCCACAACCCCATGCCGCAGCCGATGTCGCTGCCGACCAGGTGGGGATAGACATGGCCGCGTGACCAGAAGGCAGCGCCGACCGCGATACCGCGGCCGGCGTGGAGATCGGGCAGGCCGACAATCTCGTCGATCCCGTCCAGCGCTGCCGTCTGACGGAGCTGGTCGATCGCGACCGGGTCGATCCGGCTTTCGTCGGAGGCGATGATGCTGATGCTGGTATCGGTCATGCTGCCCTCCCTTCATCCTTCAGCTCGAACCATCTCAGCTCACGCTTCGAGAGCTGGCGGTGCCGGACCACCGACCAGGTGCCGGCATAGCGCCAGTTTCCGGTCGACAGCGCCTCGCACAGATCGTCGTCAGTGATCCTCGGCCGAACATCCAGCTCGTAGAAGAACCAGCAGCCGTTCCGCCTGAACAGAAGCTCGGTATCATCGATCTTGCGCAGATCCGGGTTGCCTTGCGGCGGCGCGTTCTTGAGCCTCGCCGCGCGGCGCCCGTGCCGTTCCTCTCCACGTGCCCGCCAAAAAGTTACGCTATCTTTCAACAAGCCGTCTTCGGGATCGACATAGAATTCGGGCCAGTAGAATTTGGACCGGTCGACCTCGATCGGACATCCCTCGTGCAGCCATTCGCCGTGCCGCCCATAGGATATGCCAAACAAGATGAAATCCTTCAGATGCGTGCGGACATGCATCTTGACGGTGCTGCCGGTATCGAGATGCGCGCAGATCTCGCTGAAGACATCGTCCCAGCGGCGCCCGACCTGCTTGCGAATGAAGCGGACGAGCGGGCCGAGATTCTCGTTGAGCGTTTTGTAATAAGGGGCATGCTCCTTAACATAGCGTTTGAGGCCGATGAACTTGCGGTCCGGGTCGCGGTCTTTCTTGAGCTTCACCGACGGCGCGTGGCTGGCGCCCCAGCGCGGACGCTCGACGATGACCTTGAACATGTCAGCGCGCATGACGAATCTCCCCGGAAACAAGGAGAGAGGCAGACGGTGCCGGTCGCCGGGATGGCGATACGGACGCTGGGGTAGTTTCAGTCGAAAGTGCAGCGCTGTGGCTGCGGAAGATCAGGCGAGCGGGCTCGCCATTGCAGGAATTGCCCATGCAATTTGTTCCTGAACAGGAAGGAATAGGGGAGTGATCGAGCTGGTTGCGGCTGCGGGTCGCATGGGAGCACTCCTTTCCTGATCGGTCGTTGGAACAATCGCCGCAGATCGGCGAGCGCGGGCCCTAGCCGGATTGTGTCCCATTTTCAAGACATGTGGCACGACCAGCCATTTGCAAATTAACCACAATGATATAGGCCACTTGGTGTGAGCCGGGCAGGGCGGCGCTCGCGATGTGGGGACGTGAGACTCTCGCCTGGATGGGGGAGCAGCGATGCCGATTTACCATTTCAACGTGCATGATGGCGTGGATTGCCCGGATCGGGTGGGGAGCGATCTTCCCGATCTGGCCGCGGCGCGGACCGAGGCTGTGCGGCGGATAACCGACATATTGAATAAAGGCGCGCCGGATTTCTGGCGCGGGACACCGTGGAACATGAATGTGTCTGATGCGAAGGGGCTTACGCTCTTCACGATCATGCTGCTGGTGACCACCTCGCCACTTGCGCCGGCCGCCTGAGCTTTTTTTCAACACATTTTTGCCAAATTATGCTTGCCGAACCGGGCGGTTAGCTGAATAAGGCCGATCGCGTCCGGCGACATGGAGCCGCTGCCGGCGCGGACCGGGTGGAACGTTTCACGCCGGTCAGCGGTTTCGCGAATATGGGCCCCGGACTTGAGCTCGACGATCGGGCATCGAGGAACGGGGATTCCACAAAGGGATGATGCTTATGAACAAGAAACTTCTGCTCCTCGCCGGCGCTGGCCTGTTTGCTCTGAGCGCGTGTGATCACAAGACACCAGCCGCCGAGAATGTCGCCGCCGCAGCCGACAACGCAGCGGATTCGATGGACGCCATGGCCTCCAACATTCATGATCAGGCCGACAATGCCGGCGCAGCCGTAGAGGGCGCGATCGACAACAAGGCGGATGCTCTCAGCAACAAGGCCGATGCGGTTCGCGAGGCCGGCGAGAACAAGGCTGACGCAATCGACAAGGCAGCCAAGAAATAACCCGAAAAATCGGGTCGCACCGAAGGGCGTCGGGAAACCGGCGCCCTTCTAGTGTCCGCTATTTCCGCGCTTCGGCGAGCGCCTTCATGGTCTCGATCGCGCCCTGGAAGCGGCTGCTGATGCGCGTATATTGCGCGCGGCGGACATCGTCCGAGGACATCAGCGCGGCATCATACACAAGCGTATAGACGATCCGCGACTTTTTCGACGCGACCCACTCGACCGCCAATGTGCCATGATAGGCAAAGGCGGCCATGCCGCCCGCCGTCTGCCAATAAGTGTAGGACAGGGGCGTGCTGCCGACCATCGGCTCGACCGTGGTGCCGTTGAGTTGCCGCACGGTGCCGACGCCGCCCTTGCCGGCGATGATCTCGCACTTCACCTTGAGCCACTCGCCGATCGCGCAGAAACCGCCGATCCTCTGCCACACCGCATCGGCCGGACGATCGACCAGGATTTCCCTGCGGATCACGACATAATCGGACGCCGCCGCGGGCGACGCGGCGAACCCCAGAGCCAGAGCAATCAGGCTGTGCGCTATCCTCATGGTCTTATCCCCAACCATTGCGGCATTCACCGCCTCCCCGGCCCCTTTCCTGTCCGGCACCGGGAAAAATGTCCAGAGGTGACGTCATGACGGAGGGCTCTCGGGAAGGCATCGCAACCCCCTGAAATTCGTGTATGCCTGTCGCCCGCATGACCGTCATCAATCCCTATTATCAGGGCCCGCCGAGCGACCATTTCGATGGCACGCGCTTTTTCAATCCAGGCCAGCCCGCGGTCGATCGTGGCCTGGGCGATATACTGCGCTGGAAATTCGGCTCGCGCCCCGTGCCATGGCCGCGATCAGTGCCGGTGGTCGAGGCAGTGCCCGACGCGAAGGTGACGGGCTTGCGGATCACCATGGTGGGTCACGCGACGCTGCTGATCCAGGCGGCGGGGCTCAACATGGTGACTGATCCGGTGTGGTCGGAGCGGGCGAGCCCGTTCAGTTTCACCGGCCCAAAACGGGTAACGCGGCCGGGGATCGACTTCGCCAGCCTGCCGCCGATCCATGTCGTGCTGCTGTCGCACAATCATTACGACCACCTCGACGTGGCGACGCTGAAGCGACTTCAGGCGGCGCACCAGCCGCTGTTCGTAATGCCGCTCGGCAATGATGCGATCGTGCGGCGCGCGGTGCCGGGTGCACGGATAGTGACCGGCGACTGGGGCGATGCGATCGACCTTGGCGCGGGCGCCGAGGTGCATCTCGTTCCGGCCAATCACTGGTCGTCGCGCGGCGTGCGGGATCGGCGTATGGCCCTGTGGTGCGGCTACATGATCCGCACGCGCGCCGGCCTCGTCTGGTTCGCCGGCGATACCGGCTATGGCGGCGGCGCGATCTTCCGCGACATGCGCGCCCGTTTCGGGGCGCCGGATATGTCGCTGATCCCGATCGGTGCCTATGAGCCGCGCTGGTTCATGGAGCCGCAGCATGCCAATCCGGACGAGGCGGTTCGGATCATGCTCGATACCGGTACCAGGCGGGCAATCGGCATCCACTGGGGGACGTTCCAGCTTACTGACGAGGGGCGCGAGGAACCGGTGATCGCGCTGGCGGCGGCGCTGACCGCGAACGGGATCGATCCGGCGCTGTTTGTGGCAGGGGTGCCGGGCGGGGTTTACGACGTGACATAACCCCAGGGCTCACCGCCTCAGTCCCCTGTTATCCGCTGTTATCCGGCGAAGTTTTTTTCTACCGCTGTTATGTTGGCATGTCGGTGAAGATTAATGGTTTGTTTTCAATAGTTTGAATCGTATTTGCTGTTATGGAATTAACAGCGGAGACGTTGGAAATAACAGCGGTTGCCAGCCGCTGTTCCCGCCATAACAGAGGGCGGGAACAGGGGCGGAGATTTTATATCCGGTCATGTCAAAGAGCCGGGCACGCCTGAATTGCGGTGCCGGGCATGGTCCTGCAACGATCCGCGTCCGCTTTGAATCGACCTCACGTCCATGCCGGTGGATTGGGTTGCGCACATCTTCCCGATCGTGCGAGAATTGGCGCATGAAAATCCGCGAAATGATGCTTGATGCGTCAGCAATCCCTGATGAGCCAGTGGTTGCGGTGCTCATCGTGCTGGCACTCGGCCTGCTTGTCGGTATCGAATTTCTGGTGACGTGCACGATCAGCTACCGGCTCGTATCGGTCCGGCACCGCCGATGAAGAATATCCGGGCGGATTCCGCCAACGCGGCGCGGCGGAGATTATTCCAGTCCCACCGGTGAGCTTTGCGCCTGGTCAGCTCGGCCGCCGTCCTCCTCCGCATAAAGCGCCCAGGCGCTGGCGAGATCCTGCACGACATGGCCGAGCGATTTATAGACGGTGATCTCGTCGCGCGACGTGCGGCCCGGGATCGTGCCGGCCAGCACTTCGCCGATCTCGGCGACGAGATGCGCGTCAGTGATCAGGCCGGCCTTCTTCGCACGCAGGAATTCTCCGCCCTGGGCGAGCACGCCTTCGCGGCTGTCGGCGATGAAGCGGGCGCGAGCGACCAGATCATTGTCGACCTCGGCCGGGCCGGCATGGCTCGATCCGACCAGGTTGAGGTGCGTGCCGGAGCGGACCCAAGCGCCCTGCAGGATCGGTTCGGCCGCGCCGGTGACGGTGCAGATGATGTCCGCCCCCGCAACTGCCTGCCGGACATCGGTCGCGACCGAGATCGGGATGCCGATCTCCCCGGCCATGCGGGCGGCGAGAGTTGCTGCCCGATCGGGCGAGCGGCCCCAGATGGTGACGGCGCTCAAGGGGCGCACTTCGGCGATCGCGCGGATATGGGTCGCGGCCTGTTCGCCATAGCCGAGGATCGCAAGCCGTGTCGCATCGGCGCGCGCCAGCGCGTCGGTGGCGACGGCGCTTGCCGCCGCGGTGCGGATCGCGGTGACTTCGCCGGCATGGACGACACAGACCGGCGCGTCGGTCTCCGGATCGAACAGGACGATCAGGCCCTGATGGGACTGGAGGCCTTTCGCGAAATTATCCGGGCTGACGCTGATCAGCTTGGCGCCATAAGGCCCGTCAGCCGCCATCGCGCCGGGCATGATGCCGAACAGGCGGGGGCCGGAGAGGGGAATGATCGAGCGCAGATGCTGCCGCGTCTCGCCGCGCGAAAAGGCGATCATCGCGTCGCGGACGATCGGGATGCAGACGGGGTAAGTGAGGCGCCTGGCGACTTCTTCGCGATCGATCAGGCGCATGCGATTCCTCCGTTGGTGACGGAGGGTCTAGCAGTGGTGCGGGCAAAATCCGAACAGCCGATTGGAGTTGGGCGGCCTTCGCGACGAGACGCAAAGGGGCTGGGTGGGCAATTCCGCCCAGCCGCGCTTGCTCAGGATTGGCGACCTTTACCCTTGGTACAGGCGCGCGAACTCGCCCGGGCCGACAAAGTCGCTCGTATAAGAGTTTCGCTATCGCAGCGACGCCAGGCGTTCGATCAGGCGGGCATTGGCAAGGGTGGCCGCCTTGATCGCGCCCTGTTCATAGATGCCGGGCTTCGCGGTGAACGTGAAGGTCTTGGTCTTGCCGAACTTCATGCCGCCAAAGCCCCGCGCCGCCATCAGGCCACCCATGATGTTCATCGCCTTTTGCACGCCGCCGCCTTTGGTCTGGTCTTTCATCTCGGCGAAATCGCCCTCGACGGCGACGGGCTGCTTCAGCGTGATCGTCGCCATCCGGCCACTCGGGCTGACGAGATTGAGCTTCGAATAATCATCGACCACCGACATGCCCGAGGTCACCGTGATGCCACCCCCGAAACTGAACGCGCCCGCGCGCTTCGCGTCGGAAAAGTCGATCAGATAGGTGACGTCGATCACCGCCGTGCCGCTCGACGCGGCATATTGGCTGACCGCGTGCTGGTTGGGCCCGATCGCCATCGCGATCCCCACGCCGCTGAGTCCGCTCGATGTGATATCGCCGGGCAGCAGGACGAGGCCGGGCAGCGCGCTCGGCTTGTAATAGGAGGATTTGCCGTTGCTCTTCTTGTCGAGTTGGACATTGGCCTCATAGGGTGAGGCCATCTGCTTCACCTTGCTGAAATCGGCGCTGGCGAACATCGGTGCGGCGTCGCTGACGATGAAGCCCCTGTCCGTGAGCTGGGCCTTGAAATCGGCATAGGCGGCGTCAGTGATTGCCTGCATCATTTCAGGTGTCACGCCGACCAGTTCGCTCTTAGCCTTGGTCGTGCCGCCAAAGGCCCCGATCATCCCCCCGGTCGCCTTGCTGTTGTCAACCGACTGGAAGATGAAGCCGACATTGAACGCACCGATCACAACGGTCTGCGTGCCCCTGACCGCTTCCGCGGAGGAGACTTTGAGCGGCTGATCCTCGGCATAAGCGCCGGTGAATGCGGGAAGGATCAGGCACGCGGGGAGCAGGCCGATCGTCAGGTAATGGGCTTTCATGAGGAGACTCCCTGTTTCCGGCCAGGATGGGCCTGGCGCCGTGTCAGGGGGTTATTGAGGTCGGCGGGCGGGGCCCGCATCCTCCAAACAGATGAAAGCCGCGAAAAAAAATCGGCGGCTTTTTGCGAAATCGACTCTCAGTCCTGGCCACGGCCGAGGGTGACATTCGCAAGCAGTGCGACGACCTCGGCCTGGCGGGTGCAGCCGGTTTTTTCGAGCACCCGGCGCAATTGCGAGCGCACCGTGGTGATCGCGACCTCGCCGCCAGCGGCGATCTCCTCGAGCGTTTCACCAAGGGCAAGCCCGCTTGCCACGCGCGCTTCCGCAACCGTCAGATCGAAGAGCGATCTCAGAAGGGCGGCGGACGGCGCGCGGTGCCCGCCAAGCGGCGTCAGTATGAGCAGCGCGGCGCTGCGGGCGAAAATGTCATGCGCCGAACGGCGGACCGGCATGAGATGCGCGACCATGGCCGGCTGGCCATCCGCGTCGCGCAGCGGAAAGGACCGGGCATGGGATTCGCCGGGCTGATCGAGTGCGGACAGCGCCAGCGCCAGCAATTGAGCGGCGCGCGTATCCGAGAGCGACACTCGGTTGTGCGCGCTCCACCGGATCTGATCGGGCAAATCCTGGATCAGCGCGTTGGCCTCGATCACCGCCCCGCTCTCGTCGAGTAACAAGGCCGGCAGCCCCATCGCCGCCAGCGTCTCGTTCGCACCCGTGGCGCGCTGCAGGCCGAGCCGGGTTGTCACGAAGGCGCTGCGCGCGAGATGGGGGCGCAGAGTGTTGAGCCGGGCGACATGCTCCCTTTCGATCGGCCCGCGCTCATGTTCGCGCTCCACGCTGAAGACGAACATATCCCCTGTCGGCATCTGGAGCCCGGTCCCCGCCGACCAGCCAAGACCGCGCGGGCGAAAGAAATCGCGGTAGATCGGATTGCGGTCGAGATCGGCGCTGGTCCAGAAATCCTGTTCGACGAAGAAAGACGGCTCCGCCTTGCTCATCAGGCACACCCGCCGCGGGCAGCGGGCAAACCACCCGTCATTGACATAGGCTTCGAAGACGTCGCTGAGATTTTCCGACGCGGTCCAGTTCAATGTCTTGCGCGCTGAAAAGAGGATGCCGCCATGCGCGTCGGACAGTTCGGCCAGCTCAGCGAGAATATCGGGCCAGAGATCGGGAACGACAGAACATTCGTAGATACGGTCGATCAAATCCGCGTGCATGACACCCCCGATATGCGAGCCGCCATGGGTGCCCCGCATCTCCGCTACACACGGCCGGGTGAAAGCGAAGTCAAGGCTTTGATCGACGGCAATGTGCGGCGGGTGTCGCGCGAGGGCACTTGTTATGCGCCGTCGAACGCGAGGGTCGCGGAAGATTTCGGCGATCTGAATTACAGGCCGGGTGCTACTCTCCGCCGATCCGGGGCTGGGGCGCGACACGCGGCGACGCGATCGCCGCGTGTCGGTTCCGGGAGATCGTCAAGCCGGTCAGGCGAGGCCGAGATCAGTCCCTTGCGGGCTTGCTATAGGGCACGAACTCGCCGAGGCCGACAAAGCCGTGCGAAAAGTGCGAGCCGCGATCGATCAGGTCTATCGTGTCGAGGCTGCACAGATCCGAGCCATAGGTCTTGGTGACGAGGATATCGTCATTGTCGAGCGAGCTCGCGCCGATACGGGGGCGATTGACGAACAGCCGACCGCCGCCGGTATCATAGACGATCGCGGTGCTGTCGATGATCTGGCTCGAGCGAATGTCGCGCAGGCTGATGCAATCGACCGGCTTGCCGGCGACGCGGCCGGCCAGCGCGGCGGTGAGCTTTGCCTCATTCTTGCTGTTGTCGCGATCGGCCGCAAGCGCGGTAGCGCTCGCGCCGAGTAAAGCGGCGCCGAGGATGAGTGAGGGGAACAGGCGCATGGCGAAACCTCCGGGGTTCAGTAGCTGGAGGCTGTGTATCACGTTCTGGCTGAACGGGATATGAGCGGACACCAGCTTTGTCTGATGCGGCAATCTCCGGCCTAGCCAGACTCCTTGCATCCCAGCTTCAATAAATCCGTCAGCCTGAAGTCAATGTCTCGATTAGGGCCCTTCAGGTACAGTATGTCGTCCACGACAGGGCGGCCGTTTTCCCGCACCACGACCGCCCCCACATACCATGTCAGTCTGTTCGAGCTGTCTTCCGATATGAGCTTCACATCCACGCGATAGGCGCCGTCTTCCAGGGATTCGGTTCTATCGATGCGAAAAGTCTGCGGATCCATGTCCTTGTTGCCGCCTGAGAGAAGGGCATAATCTCCCAGGCTGACAGGAGGCTTCAGCTTTGGGTCCGGATTCTCGCGACGCCAGTTTTCGAAACAGGCCTTGGTCAGACCGAATTCATGAAGCAATTTCTTGCTGAGATAGGGGCCAAAGACGTCCAGGTCCGGTATGCCGAACGGATGACGGGCCATCACCACCTTGTAGAAACTATCGACCACAGCGTCGGTCTGATCCGGCACGGCCGATGGTGTTCCTTGCGGAGCGGCCTGGCCCCATGCCGAGACCATCAGCACCGGTATAAGACAGATGCACCATAGACGCTTCATATCTCTGTCACGCGCCGAGGCTCATTGTGGTGACGGCGCACTTCATCACCAATCGCCCTGCAGGTCTGCAGATTTGCAACCGACGGTGATGCATATCTCCCCTGAATCAACCCGATGCCCGATACTCCTTAATGCTCTATGCCGGCGATCCGGGAATAATACTCATCCAATCGTCAACTATAGTCCAGACTCGGATACCAATGCGGATCGCGCCCCGCAGGCGTGGTGTCCAGCACGTTCCACAAGGGTATCATCTCCGGCGCGCCGCGTGGATCCTGGTCGGGATCCGCGGTCGGGCCGCTCATTTCGCCGCCCCAGAAATGGCGGATCACGCCGTCGCGCTTCGTGAAGACGTTGTAACCAGGATTGTCGCCCTGATCGGTCCAGGCGAGATAGTCGCGGCCATATTGCTCGGTCTTGTCCTGATAGAGCGGCAGGTTGCGCCAGCCGCGCTCGCGCTTGAAGGCGAGCAGCCGCTCGATCGGGGCGCGGGCGACCACAGCGAGCGCGACGCGTTGCTGGAGGTCGGCGCCATTCGCATCGAGCGGGCCGAGGAACGCGGTGCACATCGGGCAGGGGCGCTCGCGTTCCGGGCCGAACATGTAGCTGTAGATGACGAGCGTGTCGTGGTCGCCGAACAGGTCGGCGAAATGGACTTCGCCCTGTTCGCCCTCGAACAGATAGTCCTTTGTGACGTCGCCGCCCGGCGGCAATGCACGACGATGCTCGGCGACGCGCTCGATCTGGCGTCGGAGCGCGATCTCCTCGGCTAGCAGCGCGGTACGGGCGGCGCGATATTCGGCGCTTTCGTTGGGGAAGCGGTAGAAGCTCCGCGCGGCGAGTTCCGCGGGACTGGGAAGCGGTGCTGCTGCATCGGCCATGGCGAACCTCCTCAAAGGAAAATACCAAGCGTGTTGCACGGCGCAAGGTTCCGCCAGGGGACTCCCCAAAGCGCTGCGTCCGTGTCACGATCGGCAATCGATCGAGAGGAGAGATCATGCACCTGTTTCTGACCGGCCGCGAGGCCTGATGGCCGACGATCCGACACCGCCATCGAGCGGACCATCCGGTGCGGGGGCTCCGGGTGCGGGGCGGGAGGCGCTGATGGTGTGGGTGAAGATGCTCGGTCTGATCGCGGGGCTGGCCCTGTTCTGCCTGGTGGTCTTCCGGCTCACGCGGATGCTTGCCTAGAACATCGTGCGAAAAAGGTGCCCGGCACCAGAGGCGCCGGGCACAAGTTTAGCGCATCTGCGCTGATATCCATCGAGGGAATCGGCTAGATATCAACGCAGTATGAGGTTGCCCTCACTGCGCATCTCGAAAACTCCCAATGACCAGACCGGTTGCGGACTGCCGTCGCGGGCGGCCGTAGCCGGACCGACCCATGATGAAAAGTCCATCCTGAATCGCGGCTGAAGCCGGGCGTCGTCCCACGCCGCACCGGAATGGGCGGCGGGCGATGGGAACGGCGCGCGCCATGGAGCGTTCCCCCGACAGGCAAAAACAATCAGGAGGAACGAACATGGCTGAGGTCAATAGCGACGAGAAGGTCGTGGTCGCGCGCAGCAGCTTCAACGTCGCCAATATCATCGGCGCCATTGCGCTCCTGATCCTGGTGATTGGGCTGCTCAGGTTTATCGGCGTCAGGATGTTCTAGCGGGGTAGAGCTCCGCGCGAACCTTGTCGGGATGGCCGGCGGCATCACCTGTCGCCGGCCATCCTGCTGTTGCGATGCGTGAATCCGGCGCCTAATCTCCCTGCAGGCGTGCCTGCCGGCGCGCATTTTCAGCACATGCCCCATGCGGGGCAGGCCATAAAAGGGGACTGCCGCATGCGGCTCCGGTTCGCGTTCATCGCCACATCGTTTCTGTCCACAGTCGCCATCGCACAGGTGCCCCCGACGCCGGGCGCGGTGCCCACACCAGCCGCGACTCCCGCGTCGGCCGCGGCGCCGGCCGGTGATATCCCTGCAAAGTTCACGCCGCCAACCGCCGAACAGGATTATGTGAAGCGCGAAGTGATGATCCCGATGCGCGACGGGACCAAGCTCTACACCGTCATCGTCTATGCCAAGGGGCTGACCAACGCGCCGATCGTGCTGACCCGCACGCCCTATAATGCGAAGGGCCGCGCCAAGCGCATGGACAGCGCGAGCGAACTCTCGACCCTGCCACTCAGCGACGAGATGTTCGTGAAGGCGGGCTATATCCGCGTCTATCAGGACATTCGCGGCAAATATGGCTCGGAGGGCGACTATGTCGTCACCCGGCCTGTCATCGGCCCGCTCAACCAGACCAAGGTCGATCACACCACCGACGCCTATGACACGATCGACTGGCTGGTGAACAAGGCGAACCTGCCGGAATCGAACGGGAAGGTCGGCATGATCGGCTCCTCCTATGAGGGCTTCACCGTGGTGATGGCGCTGCTCCACCCGCACCCGGCACTGAAGGTGGCAGCACCGCAAAGCCCGATGGTCGATGGCTGGATGGGCGACGACTGGTTCCATTACGGCGCCTTCCGCCTGACCAATATCGGCTGGCTCGGCAGCCAGACCGGCTACAAGGGCGAGGGCAAGGCGCCGCCTTCGGGCGGCTATGACGATTATGAGAATTTCCGGAAGATCTCCGCCGGGGACTGGGCGAAGAAGTCGGGATATGACCAGCTGCCCTATTGGAACCGCATGGTGCAGCATCCTGCCTATGACGCATTCTGGTCCGGCCAGGCGCTCGACACGCTGCTCGCCGCCAGCCCCTCGAATGTGCCGACGCTCTGGGAGCAGGGCCTGTGGGACCAGGAGGATATGTGGGGCGCGATCCACAGCTATGAGGCGCTGGTGAAGGCCGGCCATGCCTCGAACAATTTCATCGTGATGGGCCCGTGGCGGCACAGCCAGGTCAATCGCGAGGGGCGCAGTCTCGGCCCGTTCAACTGGAATGGCGACACCGCCCAGCAATATCGCGAGGATATGGTGCTGCCCTTCTTCAACCAGTATCTGAAGGACGGCCCGGCGGTGACGTTGCCGGCGGCGGCGATCTACAACACGGCCGAGAATCATTGGGATAGGTTCGGCAACTGGCCGCTCGCTTGCGCAAGCGGCTGCGCGACGCCGCTGACGCCGATCTATCTGCAGGGCGACAAGGGTCTCGGCTTCGAGAAAGCCGCTGGCGGCGAGGATTCCTATCTCTCGGATCCCGCCAACCCGGTGCCGCATCTGCCGCGCCCGGTGAATTTCGACGATGGCCGCTGGGGCGACTGGCTGGTGCAGGACCAACGTTCGGTTGACGGACGCACTGACGTGATGAGCTATCAGACTCCGGTGCTGACCAAGGCAGTGAAGGTTTCGGGTGTACCGATGGCGGACATCTTCGCCAAGACGACCGGCACTGACGGCGATTTCGTGGTGAAGGTGATCGACGTCTATCCGGATGAGGTGGCCAGCAATCCCAAGATGGGCGGCTATCAGCTCGCGATCAGCCTCGACATCTTCCGCGGGCGCTATCGCAACAGCTTCTCGAACCCGACCGCGATTCCCGCAGGCAAGGTGCAGGAATATAAGTTCCGGCTGCCGGCGGTGAATCATGTGTTCCTGCCGGGCCACCGGATCATGGTGCAGATCCAGTCGTCGCTGTTCCCGCTCTATGATCGCAACCCGCAGAGTTTCGTGCCGAACATCTTCCTGGCCAAGCCGGGCGATTACCGGAAGGCGACGGTCTCGATCGAGCATGGCGGCAGCGCGCCGAGCGCTGTGCTGTTGCCGGTGGTGTCGGCGGACTGATCGGGTGAAGGGGCGCGGCCGCTCCGAGAAGCGAATTTCTTGCTTCCGGTTCGCCGCGGTTTCCCTTGCGGGCGTTCAGAACGCTTCTATTATGAGGCGGTGCTAAAAGCGTTCGCTCAAGTGCCGACCCGAATCTACATAGCCGTCTTTCTCGGCCAGATGATGGCTGACTATATGTTCGGTGGTATGGGCAAGGTCGTGCAAAGCCTGCCGATCCGGTTGGCGATATTTGCTGGATTCATAACGTTTTTCTGGCGGATACGACGGCGCGCGCGGGCATTCCGTTAACCCCGCTCAATCCCGCTCCCGCCACCAGGCGAAGGTTTCCTCCTGCAGCGCCCGCACGAACGCCAGTGCCTGTGCGCCGGTCCAGGGCCCGTCATAACCGAGCCGCATCACGCGCTCGCCGACCCACCAGCCTTGCCCCGGCAACCCGTCGGATTCGCGCACCAGCAGCACCGCCAGCTCGGGCTCGCCCGCCGCTGCGCCGGCTGCGTCGACTGCGTCGAGCGTCTTGCACACGGCGCGCATTTTCGGCCGGGTGAAGCGGTGGCCGAGCTGTGCCAACAGGTGCGAATAGCTGATCGGCTCGCCTGCTATCGCCGCGGCAACCAGAATCGCGCGGACGCGCGCCACGTCGGCGAGCGTGCTGTCGCGCGCTGCCGGTTCGAGCGGGCCCGGCCCGACTGGGCTGTCCATCGCGGTGCGTGGCTTGCGCATGCTGGGGCCAGGCCCTCCTTGCGCCATCGAATAGCACGGCCGGCCGCGGGCGATAACATGAGGTTCGCGCCGAGGCTCTAAAGCCCCTTGCGCCCGAAGCCGCCGGGGCGACGCGGCGGCGTCGCGGGTGGGGCAGGGGTGGCGCCGGGCGCACCTTGGCCAGCCTCGGCCCCTCGCGCGGCCATGACATCGGTCAGCAGCTGGCGCATTGCCGGCGAGGCGCTGTTCGCGATAATCGATTGCAGCGCGCCGTCGATCATCCGTGCCGCCTGTTCGCCAGGATCGCCCGCCGCGAGCGGGGCCCTGATCTCTGAATCGGATGCCTCGGGCAGATCGGGCCGCGGCTGGATTTCGCCTTTCTCGCCGAATTCCAGGAACAGAGCCTGCACCGGCGTTGGCCGCGCGGCGCGGCTTTCGCCGAGGAAGCAGCGGATCGACTGGTCGTCGCTGGTCCGCCCCGCGGTGTCGCCATGGCCGATCGTCGGGCCGTGATCGAGCAGATAGATGATCAGGTCGCTGACCTGAGTCTGCACCTCCTTGCAGCTCAGCGGCGCGTTCCACACTTCGATCTCATGGCCGAGAAAGGGCATCAGCCCGCTGGTCGACAGGCAGACATTGCCGTCCGCCAGCGAGTGCCATTTGGTCCAGGTCCAGAGCATGACCGGAATCTGGCCGCGGCTGAGGAACTTGACGAAATCGCTGACCATGAACGGCTCGAAGATCGCGTCGGTATCGAGATTATGGACCGCGACCATGCCGGGCAGTCGCGCCAGCAGGCCGGCGACCAGGCTGACGACTTTCGCCGTCTGGCGGATCGTCACCCAGTCCGCCTTTGCCGTATCGAGCGCGCAACCGATCGCCGTGTGGCAGCGATGCGCCGCGATCCTGCGCCTGTCGCCCTTGAACCAGAAGCTGCGATCGAAGCTGTGTTCGTAGACGAAATCGGGGAAAGGCGCGCCCTTGCCATGCACCACCACGCGCGTGCCGCGGCCGAGCAGCAGGTCCATGCCCGGCACATTTTGGTGGTGCCAGTCGCCTTCAGGGTCGAGCTCCCGCGCGAAGCGCGCTATCGTTGCCCAATCCGGCCGCAACGGGCGTTCGTGCATCAGCGTGATGGGCGCCAGCATGCGTTGCCTGATTTCAGACGGCCCGATCGCGGAGGGGGGCGGTGCCGCGCGCACCGGATCGCCTGGTTGCGCCGCGGCGGCCGGCGGCGGTGCCCCGGTGACGAGCGACAGCGGTTCCCCGGCGAGCACGCGGTCGAGCATGAGCTGCACATCCTGCGCGGCCAGCCACGCCCCGCCGGGTTGCAGCTGACAGCGGGAGTCCAGTTTGTCGATGGTCATCAGGGTGCTGCAGATGGCCGTGACGATGCGGTCGGCGACAAGCTGAATCTCGGTGGTGGGCGTGCCGACATTGAGGTGCCACAGATGCGGCGGCGCGCCAGGCAACACCGCGTCGACGGTGCGCAGGTCAGTGAAGACAATGGTGTCGGAGGAACGACCGGCGATCAGCATATGGTCGTGGAAATGGCCGATATCGGCCTTGCCGCCGAGATCCTCCTCGCCGCACTGCCATTTATGGTCCGGCAGCGTCGCCGTCAGCAATTGGCGCAAAGGTGAAATGGGGAAAGCCGCGGTCAAAAGGGGAGCGGCTGTGCGGAAGGTAATGATCGCCATGCCGGCCTCCCTGGGGCGGAGAAAGCTTTTATGTCGGCGAGCTTAAAATGCGGTTACTCAGGGCCGCATCAGGCGGCTGGTGCATGGCGGCGCCGCGCAGGCAACGCCCGGAGGATTTGGCGGGCAGGGGGTTCCCACCAGGCTTGCCCCATGGCATGATCGCCACCGGACACCGCTCCACAACCGGGCATGCGCACCGCCGCCCCTGCTCAAAACTGGACAGGTGAACGATGAATCAGCCCTCCCTAGCCGCTATCAGTTATGGCCGCGCCGCGCCCGGGATTCCGGTCCGCGATATAGCCCTTGCCCACCGCTTCTATTCGGGGATTCTCGGGTTCACCAAGACCTTCGAGAATGGCGATCCGGTGGGTTTCATGATCCTGAAAAAGGATCAGGCGGAAATCCATCTCAACCTCAAACGCGACCATCGCGCGTCGACGATCAACCTTGTTCACATGCTGGTCGACGATGTCGACGCGCTGCACGCGATCTGCATTGCCGAGGGTGTGCGGATCATCAAGTCGATCGCTGACAAGGATTATGGATTGCGGGCATTCGTGTTTGCCGACCCCGATGGTAACCGCATCGATGTCGGGCAACCTCATGATCATCAAGATAAAAAGGAGCGTGGGACCATGGCCGAGCGGCGGTTCGAGCATCAGAATATGGCAGGTGCGGAATTCCGGGACTGCAACCTGGCGGGATTGATCTTCGATGATGTGAACGCGTCGGAAGGCGTGTTTTCGAACGTCAATCTCCGCGGCGCGCGGTTCACCGATGTGAACATGGCCGACGTGTCGATCGACGATGCGAATATCGAGGGGCTGACGATTTTCGGCTATGATATCCACGCGCTGATCGATGCCGAGATGGCGCGGGGGAAGGGTGGGTGACTGGCTGCACCGACTCTCCATCGTAACTCCACTGCCGTCATGGCGCGTGCCCGCATAGGGCCGCGCCATGACGCTTCGACCCTCCTACGTGCTGGCGATGATCGCTGCCCTTGGCATCGAGATCGCCATTGCGCGGTTCGTGCATGATGAGTTTGTCCGGCCTTATCTCGGCGACAGCCTTGCGGTGGCCACGGTCTATCTGGCGCTTCGGGCGGTGACGCCGTTGCCTATGGTGACGGCTGTGGCGATCGCCTTTGCCTTCGCCTGCGCGATCGAGGTGGGTCAGTTCTTCCACCTCGTCGATCTGCTGGGGCTGGGGACGAACCGGGTGGCGCGCATCGTGCTGGGGACCACCTTCGCGCCGACCGATTTTGCCGCCTATGCGGGCGGGGCCGTGTGCGTGCTGGCAATCGAGAGGGCGCGTCGGTTTCGATGGCGCGTTTCCCGATAAAACCGCCGCCCGCGCGGGCTATCCCTGCCCGAACAATTGCCGGAGCCGCGACGGGTGGAGCGGCTTGTGGAGGACCTGGATATTCCTCGCATCGGCCAGCGCGAGAATTTCGGGATCCATATCGCCGGTGACGAGATATGTCCGTGGCTGGGGCGTGGCATGCTGCCTGCGGATTTCGACGATGACGTCGATACCGGTCCTGGGCCCCGGCAGCCTGTAATCGACAAGGGCCATCGTATAGATGCCGCCCGCTGCAACGAGCGCCAGCGCCTCCTTGTCGGTCGCGGCAAAATCAGCGCCGACGCCCCATTGTGCCATTAGCTGGGAGAGGGCCATGCGAACATTGGGATCATCCTCGACGACCAGGATATGATGCGGATTGAGCGTTGCCTCACGGTGCGACGTCTCATCGGGCAGCGAGGCCGGCGGCGCTTGCTCGGTAAGCGGCTGGAAGAGATAGAAGAGCGAACCGCGCCCCGGCACTGAACGGACGCTGATCTCCGATTGCAGCAATCTCGCCGAGCGCTTCACGATGGCCAGGCCAAGCCCCATGCCCTTTCGCCGGTTGCGCTCGGGATTGCCGACCTGGACGAACTCGTCGAAAATCCGGACCAGGTTTTCGCTGGCGATGCCGATGCCGGTGTCCCACACTTCGAGGCGCACCGCGTCGCCTCGCTTCCTTGCGGCAATGAGCACGCCACCTTCTCGCGTGTTGCGCAGAGCGTTCGTGCCCAGGTTGATCATCACCTGCTCGATCAGCATCGGATCGCTCAGGATATTGGTGCCATCCGACCGAAACCGCAGATCCAGCCCAAGCTCGTCGGCGATCGGGCGCATATAATTGTCGAGACGATCGAACAGGGCGTCGACGCTCATCGGCTCGAGCGTGATGCTCACTACCTCGGCATCGAGGCGCGATATGTCGAGCAGCCCGTTGAAGAGGCTCTCAAGCGCCGTCACATTGGCTTCGATCTGGTCGATCACCTCGACATTCTGTCGATCGGTCGTGAAGCCTCGCACCATGCCGGACAACAGGCTGAGCGCGTAGAGCGGCTGGCGCAGATCATGGCTGGCCGCGGCGAGGAACTGGGATTTGGCGAGATTGGCGGATTCCGCGCTCGCCCGCGCGGCTTCGGCGGTTGCCTTCTGCTCGGTCAGGGCGTCGAGCAACTGCTTGTTCTCGAACCTGATCCGGATGCCGGCCGCAATGGTTTCGGTCTGAACCCGCGACATGAGGAAAAGCACTACGGCATAAAAGGCCACCGCAAGCGCGAGCATCGCGTGGCTGATGCCCCCCATCTCCAGCAGCCGCGCGACCATCATCGTGTAGATGACGCCGACAAAACCATAAAGCGCCGGGGGATTGTAGGAGATGCCGGGCACCGTGCCGCTGGTGATGATCACTAGGCCGCAAATCGCGAGCGTCAGGCTCAGGGGTGCGCCGTCATGAACGAACAGGAACATCGCCCCGCCCCAGATGAAGCCGATGCAGGTCTGGTAGATGGCGTGGTGGCGCGCCCAATAAGCCGTGAAGTTTTCACTCGGCCAGCCGCGCGCGAAACGGCGGATCATCCGGAAAGTGCGGTAGATCTGCGTGGAAATTTCGAGGGCCACCCAGCCTGCGACGATTTTCCATGGCGTGAAAATCAGGGCCGAGGCGGTCATGTAGATCAGGCAGAGATTTTCGGCGAGGATGTTGTTCCGCGCCTGGCGATATTGAGTCTGGATCAGCTCCTCATGAACGAGATCGCTGGTCGAGCCGTCATTGATCATTCGATCAGACCCAGTTCGCGGGCGCGAAGGATCGCCTGAACCCGTGAATTGACGCCGAGCACGTTGAAGATCTCGGTCAGGTGCGCGCGCACCGTTCGTTCCGCGATGTTCAGGCGGTATCGAATTTCCTTGTTGGCGCAACCGATGGCGAGGAGTTCCATGACCTCTGTTTGACGCGGCGAGAGGGTCGGTGTCGCATCGCAAGAACCATATCCTCGTGCGAAGTGAGGCTGGCCGGCGAGCACGCCATCGATCGTGGCGAGGATGGTTTCGGGCGGCGACGCCTTGACGACGAAGCCGCGCGCGCCAGCCTGTTGCGCGCGCAGCTGCGCGAGCCCGTCCTCACGACCCGACATCATCATGCGCGGGGCCGAGGGGCAAAATTCAGCGATGAGCCCAAGCGTTTCGAAGCCATCATGTTCGGGCAGCTGCACGTCGACGATGATGAGGTCGAAATCGACGCCGCGCCGCAGGACGGCGAGGGCCTCCGCCGTCGAACTCGAGCTCTCGAGGAACCATTCCGGCCTCGATTTGCGCAGCATCATGGCAAATCCATCCACGAACAGCGGATGGTCATCGATCAGGAGCACCCTTGTCTTCATTAACGGCCCCCCCGGCCGACCTGATGTGACGCGTTGCTTTGTTAGCTCAAAAACCCGGTAATCGTGACATGCCTAATGAGGCTACATGCCTCTTTAGGCAATTGCGGCGCTCGCCCTTACCGGCAAATCAGCGGCATCGGCTGGGAGAAACGGGCGTCCTCAGCGCAGTTTGTGTGGGTAGCGGCAACCGGCGGACAACGCCGGTGCGGCAAACCCCACGCTGTCTTGCAGGGGAACGTCACG